>Ga0209277_10001180_pt1 | contig 12936 bp, 10 predicted proteins | sample JI81AbrownDNA_FD_187503 | JGI IMG/M metagenome (GOLD analysis project Ga0209277, IMG submission 187503) | Wastewater effluent complex algal communities from Wisconsin, to seasonally profile nutrient transformation and Carbon sequestration -... | ecosystem: Engineered > WWTP > Effluent > Algae... | reverse complement strand
ATTCATGGGAGTTTAATGACCCAAACAGATGGACATCAATAAATGAATTTTGTCAAAAAATAGGTAACCAAAAGGATATATGGTATGTGGGCTGTGGAGATTACATTGAATACCAAATTGCACTTAATAATTTAATTATCACTGATGATACTATAGCTAATCCAAAAGATAACAAGGAAGTTTGGTATAAAGAAGGTGATGAAACCAAAGTAATTAAACCTGGTCAAACCATACGAGCAAAAATAAATGCCTTGCCATAAATTCAAATTATTATACTGCAATCGAAAAAACTGCCCTCAACAAATGCAAATGAGATTTAAAACGTTAATCTATTTTGGTTGCAATAGCAATCCCCGGTTGGTTAAGTGAGGTCATGAAAGTCCAATCATAAAGGGTGCGATTTATTTCTAAAACAAATTCCCCATCAACCACGTTGCCATAAGCCTTATAAGTATTTGGATAAGGCCCACCTAAATAGTAATCGTATTGCGGTATACATATACTATCAGTTTCAATATAAGTTTTCATTGGTAAGTCCCAAAAAAAGTCGAAATCGGTAAATAATAAATCGCCATTTGCATCTGTTGTTAATTCACAGGTGCTATCAATATTGGTAATCGTATTATAGTCCCAATCTGTACCATTAAAATAAGGCTCCTCATAGGTATATTCAATACGATATTTGCCTAAATACTCGGCATTTAAATCCACTTCAGTGGTTTTACTGCAACTGCTGGAAATCAATAAAATAGTTCCAATAGCAATGAGGAGGGTATGAAGGTTGCCTTTCATAAACAGTTTTTTAGGGTTTTTGTAATAATCAAATGTATTCACCGTGTTGCAAAAAACCAAATGTTACAGAAAATTTTGACAATTTAATAACAAACTGAATGTAGTTTATATGGCGTAAGTTACTGGTTTAATCACCTTAAAAACTCATCGCAAAAGGGCTTTTTTAATAGTAATAAAAATCAATAAACACGGTGTGTCATTAAAGCCGAAAACAAGCGTGTTATCTATTTACATATTACTTTCTGAAAACCGGGGTAGCGTCTGATTGTGAAGCTTCCGCGACAACTGGGGAAACTAGAAGAATAACTAAATCTATTATTTTATTTCTCCGCAACTCCACCCCTCCGCGTGAACCCCAAAATTAATTGAATAAAAAAAGCGATACAGTCACCCGCATCGCTTTTTTAATATTTTTGAATTGAATATTAAACATTCATCATCACCGGCATAACCAGCATCAATAAATCCTCTGCAGGATCGCTTTCCGTTGGTAATAATAATCCTGCTCTGTTAGGAGTGCTAAGTTCCATGCGAACTTCTTCATTGTCCATCGCATTCAACATCTCTAATAAGAATTTGGCATTAAATCCAATTTCCATATTATCACCTTCATATGTGCAGTCTAAACGCTCGTTAGCTTCATTGCTGAAATCTAAATCCTGAGCATTTACAATTAACTCATTTCCTTTTATTTTTAAAATTACCTGATGGGTAGTTTTATTGGAGAAGATAATTACACGACGTAAAGTATTTAAGAAATCGGCGCGGTTAATGGTTAAACGATTTGGATTTTCGGTTGGAATAACCGCATTGTAATCCGGATAACGGCCTTCAATTAAACGACAAATTAATTTTACGTTATTATAACTAAAAAATGCAAATGAACTGTTATAAGAAATAGTTACTTGAGTTTGTTCACCAGGTAAATTTGATTTCAATAAGTTTAATGCTTTTTTAGGCATAATTAAAGATGCGGAGCCACTTGCTTTAGCATCTGTTCTGCGATAACGAACTAATTTATGTGCATCAGTTGCTACGAAATTAATACCATCTTTATTTAACTGAAACAATACACCTGTCATTGGCGGACGTAATTCATCCGTGCCTGTAGCAAATGCTGTTTTATTAATTACCTTTTGTAAAACACCTGATGGTAAAATAATATCACTCATTTTATCATCGCTCGATACGCGAGGGAAATCATCACCATTTTCACCGTTGAGTTTATATTTACCGCGGTCGGTAGTAATTTCTACCTGACAACTATCTTCATCAATTGAAAAAGTAAGTGGTTGTTCAGGAAGCGTTTTTAAATAATCAACAAGTATACGAGCCGGGATTGCCACTTTACCTTCTGATTTTGATTCAATATCCATCCATGTGGTTATTGATGTTTCCAGGTCGGTTCCCGAAATGGTGAGCTTGTTCTTTTCCACCACAAATAAAAAATCTTCCAGAATAGGTAAAACCGTATTCGGACTCACAACGCCATTCACCGTTTGGAGATTGCGCAATAACGCAGTTGTACTTACAATAAACTTCATGCTCATAATTTTCAGTTATGGCAAAGGTAAACATTAGTGCTAAAAGTGTTTTCAACAAATGGTGGATTTCATGCTAACTTTGTATAATGAATAGGATTGCCCTTGTAATGAGTGTTTTGTTTTGTTTCCAAATAGCTCAAAAACCTTTGCTGTCGCAGGTTACAGCACCACCGTTTACTATTACCCTCGAAGAAGTAACCTACTCCGATTGGCCGGGGATTCACTCTTTTGCCCTCGGGGAATGGGATGGAAGATGGTTAATCATGACCGGCAGGACCGGAGGACTGCATGGTTTTTTGCCTCCAACACCTTTCCCAATCATCGATGCCAACAAACAAATCCACCTTTTTGACCCCGAAACCGGTGATTACCTGTCTGCTAATATGTTCACCTTGCCCGAATCTGTCCAGGACCAATTGCAAAGCACCAATGCACAATTTTTTCAAAGAGGAAAATATTTATACATCATAGGTGGCTACGGCCATCAACAAGCAACTGATAGTATGGTAACTTACCCTTCATTACTTGCTGTTGACCTCGAAATGATGAGTAATTTAATTGATGCCAACGAATCGGTTGCTCCGGCAATAAGAAGTTTAGCTGATACTTTGTTTGAAGTAAGTGGCGGCGAAATTGGTTTAATTGGAGATACCATTTATTTATTCGGCGGACATATTTTTGCCGGTGAATATTCAAAACCTGCTGGGCCTCAGTTTTATCAAAAATATACCGATGCACTCAAAAAATTTACCTTAACTGATGATGGTGAGACAATATCAATTCAAGATATTAGTGTAATAAAAGATACAACAGTATTTCACCGCCGCGATTTGAATTTTGAACAAATTTTGTTACCCGGTGAAGAAGAAGCATTGGCAGCATTTAGTGGCGTATTTCAATACGAAGCAGATTGGGTTTGGTTTTCGCCGGTTTATGTTACATCTGATGGGTATTCGGAAGATGAAGCTTTTTACCAAAAATTAAATCATTATACCTGTCCTGTAATGAGCATTTACGATTCTGTTTCACAAAATTATTACGCAACATTATTCGGTGGAATAGGACAATATTATTATGATGAAGATGATGATACAATTAAACAAGATTTAAATGTGCCATTTGTAAATGATATCTCCACCATCATTAAATATGCAGATGGTTCAACCGAACAATATCCTCAACCCATTCAATTTGATGCATTGTTAGGTTCAAATGCAGAATTTATTTTAAATAATTCAATTCCGCATTATAATAACCGCGTAATTAAATTACACGATATTAACGGGAGTGTTTTGGCAGGATATATTTATGGTGGTATAGATGCACTTATCCCGAATTTTACTCCCAGTACTGCCAGTAACAGATTATTTAAAGTATGGATAAATTATACAGCACCTGTTGCAATTCAAAATGTTTCAATTAATGATATCAGCATATACCCGAATCCGGTAAGTGGTGAAATTATTATCTCTAACAGCTCATTAAAAAACATTGAACAAATTCAAATTATTAATCAGTTAGGAGAAACAATGCCATTGTTGCAGGCTAAATGTATGGCGGGGAGTTCAATAACAATAGATGTAAGCGTTTTCGCTCCCGGATTATATATCGTAAAAATGTTTGGTGAAGATAATGTGCTTACTAAACAACTAATAAAATTGTAAAAAACACCTGCCAGGTTTCAAAAACCTGCTAGGTGTTTTTTTATTTTTTCAGCCCTTCATTCAACACACTCACATTCCCCGGACGTTGCCGATAAAAGAATTGCGGCCCAACCATCAATTTGCCAAACACGAAGTTTTGTATGATTCCTAAATCTTTATCCTCGTTAAATACACCGTAATACTTATCTAAATCAAATTCGATAGGTTTGTCATCAAGGGTGTACTGCATTTTTGAACGATAGGTGAGTGGGCGGTAATAAATTTTTAAAGTAGTTGTCGTTTTATTGTTATCCGTAACACTCATAATACATGCCGGAGTAGTTGCCAATAACGAATCTCTTTTTTCAGGTTCTAAAATAAAATACTCTGCATTCAGCATGCCGAATTGTTTTAAATAATAACTGACAATTTCTGGGTTCAATGGTTTGTTTATATTTTTATTTCCAATTAACTCGAAGGTGTTATCTGCTTTGCGAACAATACTGAATGATGAATCGCGTAAGTTGTTATAAGTAATATCAATCTGATTAATAACATCAGGCTTATAGGCAAATATATTTTTTGATTTCCAATCTGTTTCATCCGTAAAAAATACGGTAGCTGCAAATCCTGCAAAACCAGGTATGTTAACCACAAATGCATGATCAGAATTTTCCATTAACATAAATGTTCCATTCAGCTGATCGGTGTTATCGCCAATATAAAAACCTTTTGTTTTTTCTCCTTTGCCATTAAATACCTCAACATGCGTTCTTTTCCCTGCAATTTTTTTAATAACGGTATTGTGCATCGATTTAGCGACTGGCATTTTTACTTCAAGTTGCACCATCGTATTTAACAAGTTATGAATAGCATCAGGACGAGGGCGGTAGTCTTTGTTCATTGTCCAGCTGCCATTATGCTGTTCTAATAAAATGCTGTCCCCCTTTAAGTTGGTTAACAATATTTTGCCAATTGCAGTAGTATCTTCAACAGCAAATGCAGTATCTTTTTTACTGTAGGAACCTTCGTTGTCTCTAATTAATGTGAAATAAGCAATTACTGCCAAAATCACTAAAATGCCAAAATATAACCAATTGCGGTTCATAGTTTTTACAATTTAAGCTGCGTATTTTCTATTGCGGACAAAGAAATATATTCCGCTAAAAAGATATAAAACCAATAATGGAGCAATCATGTTCACCAATTGCCATTGAATTCTGTTTTCTCCCACTTTTTGTTCATCCAGCGGTCGCAATTTTACTTCTTTTGCGCGAGTGGCAATTAATCCATTTTGGTCGCATAAATATTCAATACAATTCATCGCAAAATCTTTATTGCCATAAATATATCGTTCGATATAATTAATACCAAGCATATCGGGTTTGCCGTTTTCATCAACAAAATTTTTAATTAAATCTCCATCACCAATCATAATTTGTTTTGAGCCTGTCCCTTTTTCTATCACTTTTCCATCCTGATAAGCAAAGCCCATTTGATGTAATCGATTCGCAGTAGGCTTTAATGATTTAAATGCTGATGGGAATTGACCTTCTAACAAAACAGCAACCGGTTGATTAGGTTTGTTATACTGCTCATCAGTTGGTGCAAATTTGGTATCTACTACATTAAAATTAACCCTTGCAGGAGCTACCAGATATCTGCTTAACCCAGAGGTAGTTAATAATATTGTTTTGGTTATACCGGGCACAGCAATAGTGTCGACAGTGCTGACAAATTTTCCTTCAATTGCATCAACGTTTTTACTGATAGGATGATCACCATTAAAATTATTAAGTATAGGATTAAACGGCCATGGGCGCATAATAAAATTTTCACCATTGGCGACTGGAACATTTATATGTGTGCATTGTTTGTCCTGAATAATATTGGTATTTATACGTGCGCCATATTGCAGCAACATATCCATAATATTTAATTCACGGTCAATAGCCATAAATTGACCTTTACCGGAATACAAACTATCAAAATCGGCAATTACCGGATCAACTAACCACAGCACATTACCACCTTGCATAATGTATTGGTCGATAATGAATTTACCCTCCATGGAGAATTCAGACAATGGTTTTGCAACTATAATGGTTTTTATTTCTTTGGGAATTTCATAGGTGCTGTCGTCTTCTAAATCTATTTGGGTGACATTGTACAACTCATTTAAAGAACCAGCAATGTCATTTAATTCAAATCTATTTAATTCACCATGACCTGCAATAAATGCCACATAAGGTTTATCTGCATCAGTAATTTGACGGATAGCTTTGGTGAAATTATATTCTAACAATGAAATGGAAACAGAAGGGTCACTATCCGGATTAAGCGGCAATGGCATGGTGCCACGGTCGATCATTGGAAATGCAATTTCCGAATCTTTATAATTGATGGAAATGAAAGGGAAAATATATTTTATGGAAGCTTCGTCCGTTGCGCTCTCCATAAATTGAACACTTAATATCCCTTTTTCTTCAAGTTGTTTGATAAATTCTGCCTGGTTCTCTTCATTCGGAATACTAAATGGGTCAAAAATATCATACTGCACATTGTCGCCGGCATAATTTTTAAACTGGTCCAACATTTCTGTTGTTGCTTGCTGCAGTCGCTTTAAATTTGGTGTTAAATCGCCGGCAAGGTAAACACGAATAAATAAAATATCTTCCTGTTCTTTTAAAAGTGTTTTGGTAGGTTCGCTGATAGAAAAACGTTTTTCTTCCGTTAAGTCAACTCTAAAAAAGAAACCTGAAAGTAAAACATTGATAATTACAATAATACCAACAAGTAACAGCAATTGTAACATTGCTCTTCTCCTGTTTTTTTTATATTGGTCTTGTCTCTCCATTTTTGTTACGCCTTAATCTTTGAATGTTGAATTACCATTTTCTGCTTCCTAATGCCGTTTTGGTCATTAAAATAAATATACCAATCATGCTGCTGAAATATATAACATCGCGCAAATCGATATACCCTTTACTGATATTTAAATAATGACGATTAATGCTAATAGCATTAAAATATTTATCTGCAGTCCCAATAAATGCCGGAATTAGTGATAAAGAGTCGAAAGCAAGGTAAAAGAAAAAACAGGCAAACATGCCCGCAATAAATGCTACAATCTGATTATTGGTAATACTAGATGTAAATAAAGCTATTGATACAAATGTCGCCCCTAATAATATCAAACCGATATAAGACCCAATTATACCACCGGTGTCCACATTACCAGCAGGAGAGGCCAGTGCACTTACAGTAAAATAATACAACACAGTTGGCAGCACAGCAAAGATTACCAGCACCAGGGCTGCTAAATATTTACCAAAAATAATTTGCATGTCAGTAATCGGACGTGTGGTAATAAATTCAATAGTGCCACTGTTTTTTTCTTCCGCAAACGAACGCATGGTGATTGCCGGAATTAAAAACATTAAAATCCATGGTGCGAAATTGAAGAATGAATCTAATGTGGCATATCCATCATCCAAAATATTGGTTTCCGGAAATACCCATGCGAATAAACCATTTGCTATTAAAAAAATAGTAATGGCAATATATCCAATCAGCGAGCTGAAAAATACGTTGAGTTCTTTTCTAAAAATGGCTATCAAAACACAATATTTTTATTTCTAATGATTTAATTATTTGGTTAAGTCGTGGAATACATCTTCCAGATTTTGTTTTTCGATATGCATGTTTAATAAAGTATATTTATTTTCAACTGCAAATCGGAATAAATATTCCCTGATATCGGCATCGCCATAATATTCAATAACCAATTTGGTATCGCCTTTTACACTGCGCACCCCGGCAATTTGTTTTAATAATTGTTGGTTAACAGCTTCTTTAAATTCAACCTGAATAATAGTAGTGCCTTTCTGCTGCGCCTGAATGCCATCTACCGAATCGTCGGCTACTATTTTACCCTTGTTGATGATTATTACCCTGCTGCAAATAGCTTGCACTTCCTGCATAATGTGGGTAGAAAGAATTACCGTTTTTTCCTTGCCAATATTTTTTATCAGACTTCTCACTTCGGCTAACTGATTAGGGTCCAAGCCCGAAGTCGGCTCATCCATAATCAACACTTTAGGGTCGTGTAACATCGCTTGTGCCAGACCAACGCGCTGACGGTATCCTTTTGATAGCTGACCAATTTTTTTCCTGCGTTCTAAGGTGAGCCCGGTCATGGCTATCATGTCTTCAATACGTTTGTCGGCGTTTTTCATGCCATTTAAACGGGCAGCAAATTCGAGGTATTCTTTCACATACATCTCCGGGTACAAAGGATTATGCTCCGGCAAGTAACCAACATTGCGACGAACATCTAAACTGTTTTTTTCTGTGTCAAACCCGCAAACACTGGCCTTTCCGGAGGTTTGGGGAATAAAACAGGTCAGCATTTTCATGGTTGTGCTTTTTCCGGCGCCATTTGGCCCTAAAAAGCCGACAATTTCACCCGATTGCACAGAAAATGATATTTGGTTTACTGCGGTTTGCTCGCCGTATACCTTTGTAAGCTGATCAACTATTATCGACATAATTTACGGGCAAATTTAAGCTAAAGAGTGCTTTTAAAAAGCGATACTATTCACAATAACGGAATCTGACCGAAAAGTGTATAATCAAATTGAATTGTTAAGGGTGTAATTCGGGAGCGAGAAAAGAAATCTTAAGCGCTTAGGGCTTTGGAATGATTGAATATAAAGGGTTTCAACGGAGAATTACTTTTTAACATAACGTTAATTCTATTTTATTTTAGATGTGCAGGATAATGGTCATTTTTACGTCCTATCATTTCATTTAAAAACCAACCAATGAAAAATAATTACTTATTGTCACTAAAAAGTTTGTTATCTGCAAGTGTTTTGTTCCTTGCTACCGGCGTTTTTGCCCAAACAAACCCAACCCCACAAGCTATTCCCTATTTTGAAGATTTTTCCGGATTAACACATGCATCAACCACTTACCCAACAGGGTTACAAGGCTGGAAAGTGAGCTCGGCTGCTACTACAGTGGTTATAACCAGTGGACCAACTGCAGACCATACATTAACAGCCAATTCGTCTGCTTCAAGTAATTCAGGCGGCGTGCACAATTACAATGGTAAAATTGGAACGCTGGCATCAGGTTCAACTAACCCTGGCCTGGTTTTGGCGATGAATACTACAGGATATAACAATATCACACTCAGTTACGACATCATGGTAATTCGCAACCCTTACGATGGTGCATCCAATACCCGTTTAAATGAAGCTACACTCCAGTATCGGATTGGTACAACCGGTGCATTTACTACCTTAACCGGTGTTGAATACCAAAGTGGTACCACCCAACAAACTACAAGTGGCGTTACCACTCCTCAAGATTTACAAGCACGCTCAATTGTATTGCCTGTTGCCTGTGAAAATCAAGCTGAAATTCAAATTCGTTGGATAACCCACGATATGACCGGAGCAGGTTCACGACCAAGTTTTGCCATTGATAATATTAATGTAGATGCCGATAATGATGGCGATACATTTTTATCTGCTGTAGATTGTAATGATAATGACGCTGCCATTTATCCGGGAGCAACAGAAATATGTAATTTTATTGATGACGACTGTAATACAATTACTGATGACGGTATAACCTATTTAGCAGTTTACGACGATTTAGATGGTGATACTTATGGCGCCGGATTGGCAGCTAATTATTGCACCTTCCCAGGTGTTGGTTATTCACTTGATAATTTAGATTGTGATGATAGTAACATCGCCATTAACCCCGCAGCGAATGAAATTTGTAATGGTGTTGATGATAATTGTGATGGCAATATTGATGAAATTACAGTTACTGCAAGCATTAGTCCTGCAGGAGTTGTTACAACCTGCAAAAATGTTGGCACTACTTTAACTGCAAATTCGGGAGATGGTTATACTTATCAATGGTACAAAAATGGCAACCTGATAACAGGCGCAACAGATATCACTTATACTACAAGTAAACCTGCCTATTATCAGGTAGAGGTTTCCGCTCCGGGAGCTTGCCCGGTTTTAAGTGAATTTGTAGAAGTAAATATTGCTCCAAACCCTAATGCTAATATTACTACACCAAATGGATTAAACTTATGTTTAGGAACCGTAAAATTAAAAGCGAGTTATGGTGTTTCGTATACTTACCAGTGGTATCTCGAAGCAGTTGAAATTCCGGGCGCAACCGATTTTATTTATTTACCTGCAACTACCGGTAATTATACTTGTTTGGTTACAAATGAATTTGATTGCTCAAGATTAACCAATGCGGTGACAGTTATTAATGTTTGTAAACAAGGTGAAGAAATTGCTATGGATAACCAAAATGAAAAATTGGTTATTTATCCTAATCCGGTTTCAGATGTTGTTACTATTGATGTAACTACTTCTACCATAACTACTTCTGCTACCATTATGATATTAAATGTATTAGGAGAAGTAATGTATAGCGAACAACATGCTGTTATAAACGGAGCATTAAATGCCAATTTGAATGTAAATAATTTGGCTACTGGTGCTTATGTTATTGCAGTGAATATAAACGGTGAAATATTTACAACCAATATGGTAGTGGAATAATAAATTAAATTGATAACAGATAAAAAAACGACTGTAATTAAATTGCAGTCGTTTTTTTATGTCTTATATTGCTATCAGCCGTTTTAATAAGTGACCGTATTGCGCCAATGTGCTTTTTTGCATTTCGTCAAACATCGCTTGTTCTTCAGGGTCAAATTGCCTGTTTTTTTGTTTGTTTTTAATAATAACTTTTATCAGGCGGCTGTGATAAGTATATTCAGGAATAAGCACATGCATTTTTTTAGAACGCATAAATTTCAAATTCTTTTCTGCAAGGGTTAATGCTGTTTTATAATCTTTGGTTAAGTAATGATGAGCGGCAGTTAATTCGCGTAAAGCAAATTGAAACTGTAACGAAGACGTTTTTGTAGTTAAACGATGTAATTCATCAATTTTCGATTTCGCCTCATCGAATTTGCTGGTGTGAATCAATAATTTCACACATTGAATGAGGGCGGACAAAAAGAAATTACCATTGCTATCCTTATAGAATTTAGCAAAATAATTATCACAAATTTCTTCTGCCAAATCGTATCGTTCTACTACAAGGCAAATTTGGAAATACTCTGCAATATAGATGTACCAGCGCAACGGCTCGTTTTTATTAATACGTCCGTAAAGGCTGTGGTAAATATTAAACGCCTCTTCAAATTCGCTGCTGAAAAATAAAATTTGTGCGTAATGCCATTTGGCAGTTAGAATTTCAGTTTCGGTAAAAGCCTCTTTGTAACCCAAAAAAAGGTCGTTTATTTTACTGATATAAATTCTGCTCTGAGAAAAATTATGCAATAAATTATTTAAAAATACACCACATAATTTTGCTTTATACAAACAATGGGCAGAATTAATTGCCTGTGCTTCGGCAATTAAATTATTGAGCTTAAGAAATAATGCTTTTTGTTTTTCAGGGTCAGTAAAATCTGCCTTTGTTGTGCTAATATTAATTTCTTTCCTAAAAATGGAAATTTTCAGCCACAATTGTGTTTCGTTATAAGTAGAACGCGGACAATTGTTGAGTATTTCGTCGTTTAATCGGTTAATTTCCTCATCAATATTTTGTACAGCAGTATTAAACAATAACCACTCAAAATAAAATTTATAAAATTCGAATTTTTCGGTTTTGTCGGATGAGGAAGCTATTACTTTGTGTTCATGATGTTTTAATATGCGCAAAGCAGCCTTCCACAATCCGTTTTTTTGATCGAGATAATTAATTTGATGGTAAATATTATGTCCGGCTAATGCCTCAATCACTTTTTTGAATAAAATTGAATTGATTTTATCCAAATGAGAAGTAGTTATACCTAACCTTTTACAAACAGTAGATGATAGAAATATCCTGTTGTTCATTTGCAGCATTACCTGCAATACGTCCCGTTCACGATCCTGAAATGGCAAGGCATTAACCTGGTCAGTTTCAGTTGGGCTCAGCGTTTTTAAATGCTGAAAAATAATTGGCATAATGTACTATCGCTGTTGTTGGTGTGTTGTCATTACAAAGGTAATGTTTTTAGGTAAGGATTGACGTTTTTGGCGCACGGTTTATGCATCTTTTTTGCTGTTTTACAAAAAGGGTCGTGTTAAGTATAAATGGATAACAGGCACAAAACCTACTTATTTGTGAGTTTCAAGCTAATTTTTTGTTAAAAATCTATTAAAAGGAAGGGAAAAAAACTGAATACAACTCTCACTTTTTGGCTGAAAGGCTGTGTACACATCAATTACCATCCTTATTTGATGCAATCAACAGCTAAAGGGCAAATCTTAATAGTTGCTGCTTGCAGAGTTTTTTTCCACATACCTATAAATAATCTGCCTTTTTCCCCAAATTTGTCTTCCATTTCACTTATTAACTAAATATTATATGAACCTAAAATTTACACTCAAAGCAGGTTTACGAACGCTTGTGGTGTTGATGCTATTTGTTAGCAGCAACGTATTTGGCCAAAGTGGTATTTATGAAAGTTATGCAGTGCTCAATATTAACGGAGCAGGTAATTCTTTCTACGATATGCAGGCCATTACAGGAAACACTGACCTACAGGGCGCTAACCTGGGTACCTTTACAATAGGTGCCGGAAACTCACTGGTAATTGCCGGTGGTGAAAACAAAACTTTTAAATGCTCGCCATGCGATATTACCAATGGTAATTTGTGGTACCGCGTTTGGTCAGGAAGCCCTTCAGGCTCTTTTTCAAATGTAGGACTTGCATACAACAGCAACCTCGGAACAGGTTGTGGTGGCAACGACCAAAAATGGCAAACACTTTCCGGCTCAACTAACGTGCTTACAGGCCTACCTGCCGGTAGTTATACTTTAGAAGTTTATAGCACTGCCGACTACGCAGGCTG
>Ga0209277_10001178_pt1 | contig 12940 bp, 13 predicted proteins | sample JI81AbrownDNA_FD_187503 | JGI IMG/M metagenome (GOLD analysis project Ga0209277, IMG submission 187503) | Wastewater effluent complex algal communities from Wisconsin, to seasonally profile nutrient transformation and Carbon sequestration -... | ecosystem: Engineered > WWTP > Effluent > Algae... | reverse complement strand
CCTGCGCCGGAGTGACGAAGAACCCTGGACACTATGCGTGGTGCGCTGGATTCGCACCGAAACCCCCGAACAGATCGAACTCGGCCTGCAGGTTCTTGCCAATTCCGCCAAGCCCGTCACCGTCGGCTTTCGCAACGCCAACCGGACCCGTCCAATGAGCCCGGCCCTGGTACTGCCACCCATTCACGCACTCGGCCGCCAGCAAGCCATTCTCGCACCTGCGGGCACTTATTCAGCACGGCGCTTCATGCTCGTTTCCGACACAAACCGTCTCTATATTGCCCAGGGACGACTGCTCAGTCTGGATATGCAGACTGCCGCAGTAGAGCTCTTTCAATACGAAATCGATCCCTACCCCCTCTAGGCAGAGGCTCTTCCGCTCTCAAGCAAATGCCTGAGCGACACATCTGCTGCAGCATCGGTCGCGGCCAGCATCCGCTTCCACGGCTCGTGTAGCCAGGATTCAGGCCCGCCGGACACCCCGCCCGCATCCGGCGGCAGCGCCAGCCCAAAAAGGCTCACCAACTCCGACACACGCACGCTTTCAGCGGAGCGGGCCAGCAGCCAGCCCCCTGAATCCCTGCGCACCACAACTCTCGATGACGCAAGCACGGCGAGCACCTCCCGGACTTCATCATGGCCGACCCGTGCCACGTCAGCCAGTTCTTCCACCCCTCTGCATTCACCACCAGACTGCGCCTCTGCCAGCTCGAAAAGCATCAGCAAAGCCACGTACAACGCTCGCCCGGGAAACTCCGGCAGTGGTCGCCGCCGCAGGCTGCGCTCCGGAAGAACCGCAGCGACAACGGCCCCCAGCAGGATGATGATCCACGACAGATAGAGCCATAGCAGGAAGATGGGGACGACAGCGAACGCACCATAGACCAGCGTGTAACTCGGAAAATGAGCCAGGTAAAGGCTGAACATGCGCTGCATGACCAGGAACCCGGCTGCAGCAAGCAACCCCGCCAGCCCCGCATCGGCAAGCCTCACGCTGCAATGGGGAACCGCGAAATAGAGAGTTGCAAACACGCCCGCCAGCACACCCAGTGACACCAAGCGCAGACCAGCCACCTCGAGCCAGGCAGGTTCATTCATGAAATCCATGGAAACGCTCAGCATGGCGCCAGCAGCAAACACGCCACCAGCAAGCAGCAGCGGCCCCAGGGACAACACCGCCCAGTACGCCACCAGACGGGTCGCCCAGGGGCGATGGACCTGCACCCGCCAGATCTCGTTGATCACCTGATCGATGGTCCGCATCAGCATGATCGCTGTCAGGATCAGCACCGCGCCGCCCACGATGGTGAGGTTGGTCGTCTTCTGGCTGAACTGGAAGGCATAGGCGGCAATGACCTTGCCCGCCTTCTCCGGAAGAAGATTGTCGAGCAGAAAACCCCGCAACGCATCCGCGAAACGTTGTGATTGGGGAAACTTGCTGAACACCACCGCCACCAGCGTCACGAAGGGCACGACGGAGAGCAAGGAGGTGAATGCCAGGCTTGCAGCCACCTGGGAACAACGCCCCTCACCGAAACGCCGTGACACAGCGCTTAGCAGGAGACGAAAGGCCCGCAGGGTGACGCGGAAGCGGTGCCCGGAATCGAGCTCTGAGTTCATTTACGTATAATGCCTTTCCGCTTCACAGGCCCTATCCATGCAGGAAGTCCTCGTTCTCTATTACAGCCACCGGGGCTCGGTTCGCGCCCTGGCAGAAATGATTGCGCGGGGCATCGACTCCGTGCCCGGCGCATCAGCGAGACTGCGGACCGTACCACGCGTGTCCGCCGTTTGCGAAGCCACCGAATCGGACATTCCCGACCAGGGCGCGCCCTATGCCGAGATGCACGACCTGGAGGAGTGCATCGGCCTCGCCATCGGTAGCCCCACCCGCTTTGGCAACATGGCTGCACCGATGAAGTACTTTCTTGACAGCACCGCAGGCCCCTGGCTGTCCGGCGCCCTTGCCGGCAAACCGGCCAGCGTGTTCACATCAACCGCCAGCCAGCATGGTGGTCAGGAAAGCACACTGCTGTCGATGATGACACCGCTCCTGCATCACGGCATGCTGATCGTCGGGCTCCCTTTCTCCGAACCCGACCTGACACGTACCCGCAGCGGCGGCTCGCCCTATGGCGCAACCCACTGGGCGGGCAAGGACGAAAACACCCAACTCACCGACGAGGAAAAACGCCTCGCCACGGCCCTGGGCAAGCGCCTGGCCGAAACCGCCCTCAAGCTCGCCACCCCATGAAACCGAAAACCCTGTCCCTGATTGCCAGCGTCACCCTGCTCAGCCTGATTGCCCTGTGTCTTGCCTGGGAAACCATGCTGGCGCCCCTGCGCCCGGGCGGCTCCTGGATGACCCTCAAGGTCCTGCCCCTGATGGCCGCCCTTTTCGGCATCCTGCGCGGCACGCGCTACACCTACCAGTGGAGCTCGATGATGATCCTGCTGTATCTGACGGAAGGCGTGGTTCGCACCAACGACGCGGCCCCCGGCAACGCACTGGCGCTGGCGGAGGCCGTTCTGAGCGTGATCTTCTTCGTGGTGGTGGTGCTCTACTCCCGCAACACCGCACCGTCACGACTGGCCCAGGCTTCAAAGGAAACCTGAGCCACCGTGCTCAAACCTGCGGGTTCATCTTCTCGGAACCCGCCTGGATCTTGTTCAAGGCGTTGAGGTAGGCCTTGGCGGAAGCAACGATGATGTCGGTGTCGGCGCCCTGACCATTTACCACACGCCCGTCCTTCGACAGGCGCACGGTGACCTCACCCTGCGCATCGGTACCGGTGGTAATCGCATTCACCGAATACAGCAGCAGCTCCGTGCCGCTGTTGGCCACCACCTCGATGGCCTTGAAGGCTGCATCAACAGGGCCCGAACCACAGGACTCCGCCTTCGCCTCGGCACCACCGACCGCCAGCGTCACCCGCGCACAGGGTGTCTCACCCGTTTCCGAGTGAAAGGACGACGACAGCAGACGGAAATGCTCTTTCGGCTCCGAACTCTCGTCACTCATCAGCGCCTGCAGATCCTCGTCGAAGATCTCGTGCTTCTTGTCAGCCAATTCCTTGAAACGGGCAAAGGCGTGGTTGAGCTGCTCCTCGGACGTGATCCCGACGCCCAGCTCCTGGAGGCGCGAGCGGAACGCATTGCGCCCCGAGTGCTTGCCCATCACCAGCTTGTTGGTGCTCCAGCCCACATCTTCGGCACGCATGATTTCATAGGTCTCCCGGTGCTTGAGCACGCCATCCTGGTGAATGCCGGATTCGTGGGCAAAGGCGTTGGCGCCGACAATGGCCTTGTTGGGCTGCACCGGAAAACCGGTGATCCCCGAGACCAGCTTGGAGGCCGGGACAATCTGGGTGGTATCCACACGGGTATCGCACTGGAACACATCCTTGCGGGTCCGCACCGCCATCACGACCTCTTCGAGTGACGCGTTGCCGGCACGCTCGCCGAGGCCATTGACCGTGCATTCCACCTGCCGGGCACCAGCACGCACCGCAGCCAGCGAGTTGGCAACGGCAAGCCCGAGATCGTTGTGACAATGCACGGACCAGACCACCTTGTCCGAACCGGGCACGCGTTCGATGAGGCTGCGGATAGTGTCGGCAAACTGCTCCGGCACGTTGTAGCCCACGGTGTCCGGCACGTTGATGGTCGTGGCACCTGCCTTGATCACGGCCTCGAAAATGCGGCACAGGAAATCGATCTCGGAACGGCCCGCATCCTCCGCCGAGAACTCGATGTCGTCGGTGTACTCCTTCGCCCAGCCAATCGCCCGCACAGCCTGGTCGACCACTTGGTCGGGCGTCATACGCAGCTTCTTCTCCATATGGATCGGACTGGTGGCAATAAAGGTGTGGATTCGACCGGATGCGGCAGGGCGAATGGCTTCTCCGGCACGGCGGATATCGTTCTCGTTGGCCCGCGCCAGGGAGCACACGGTGGACTCCTTGATCGCCTCCGCCACGGCTCTCACCGCTTCGAAGTCACCATTGGAAGCCGCCGCAAAGCCTGCCTCAATGACGTTGACCTTCATCCGCTCAAGCTGGCGGGCAATGCGCAGCTTTTCATCCCGCGTCATCGATGCACCGGGGCTTTGCTCGCCGTCGCGCAGGGTCGTGTCGAAAATGATCAGCTGGTCGTTCATGATGGGCTCCCGCAGGTTCTTTGTATTTGGATTGGGGCACACCCCCTACGTTCAATCCGTAGGGGATGCCGGAGTTCGCGAGTTTGTTTGGATTCCGGACGCACCTTCGCCGTACCAAGCAGACGGAAGATGCAAGGCCCGGAACTATAAATCAGTCTTTTCCGACGCCTCAACTGAGGCACTACGCCGGCGCCCCTTCAGCCAGCCCCACACCCCCAGCACATAGCCAGATACGGCATAGCAGAGGAAAAGGCCGAACAGGACCCCCGGCGGGTAGCTGGAAACCAGCAGGAAGCCGAGAACGAAGGCGATTATGACAATGAAGGGCACGCTGCGACGCAGGTTGATCTCTTTGCCGCTGTAGAACAGCACGTTGCTGACCATGGAGATACCGGCAAAGATGGTCAGCGCACACGCGTACCAGCGCACATCAGGCCCCGCGATGCCGTTGTCGATCATGACCCACACCAGCCCTGCGATCAGCGCAGCGGCAGCCGGGCTGGGCAGCCCCTGGAAATAGCGCTTGTCGATGACGTCGATATTGGTGTTGAAGCGGGCAAGCCGCAGGGCGGCGCCAGCACAATAGATGAAGGCCGCCATCCAGCCGAGCTTGCCCATGCCCTTGAGCGCCCATTCATACATGATCAGGGCCGGCGCTGCGCCAAAGGAAACCATGTCGGACAACGAATCGTACTCGGCACCGAAGGCACTCTGGGTACGCGTCAGTCGGGCCACCCGGCCATCGAGGCCATCCAGGACCATGGCAATGAAGATCGCCACCGCTGCCTGCTCAAAGAGCCCGTTCATGGCCTGGACGATGGCGTAGAAACCAGCAAAGAGCGCGGCCGTCGTGAACAGGTTGGGAAGAATGTAGATGCCCTTGCGACGCCGTTCCGGGTTGAGCAGGGGCTTGCGGGAATGCTGATCGGCCATGGAGGGGACGATGGGTGAAGTCGAACGCGATTGTAACGCAGGACACCGCCCCGGACCCGAAAACGACACGGGGGACTTTCGTCCCCCGTGCGCGCTTCAAGTCAGGTGCGATCAGTTCTTGGACTGGTCAACCAGCTTGTTGGCCTTGATCCACGGCATCATGTCGCGCAGCTGGGCACCGACGGTCTCGATCGGATGCACGGCGTTGAGGCGACGACGGGCGGTCATGGACGGGTAGTTGGTCTTGCCTTCCTGAATGAACATCTTGGCGTATTCGCCAGTCTGGATGCGCTTCAGGGCTTCGCGCATGGCGTAGCGGGACTCTTCGTTGATGACTTCCGGGCCGGTCACGTACTCGCCATACTCCGCGTTATTGGAGATGGAGTAGTTCATGTTGGCGATGCCGCCTTCGTACATCAGGTCGACGATCAGCTTCAGCTCGTGCAGGCACTCGAAGTAGGCCATTTCCGGAGCGTAGCCAGCTTCGGTCAGGGTTTCGAAGCCCATCTTGACCAGCTCGACAGCACCACCACAGAGAACGGCCTGCTCACCGAACAGGTCGGTTTCGGTTTCTTCGCGGAAGTTGGTTTCGATCACGCCACCCTTGGTGCCGCCGTTGGCAGCAGCGTAGGACAGGGCGATGTCACGGGCCTTGCCGGACTTGTCCTGGTACACGGCGATCAGGGACGGCACGCCGCCACCCTTCAGGTACTCGGAGCGCACGGTGTGGCCGGGGCCCTTCGGGGCGACCATGATCACGTCCAGGTCAGCACGGGGAATGACCTGGTTGTAGTGCACATTGAAGCCGTGAGCGAAGGCCAGCACGCCGCCTTGCTTGATGTTCGGCTCGATGTCGTTCTTGTAAACGTCAGGGATGTTCTCATCCGGCAGCAGAATCATGACCACGTCGGCGGCGCGAACGGCGTCAGCCACTTCGGCAACCTTCAGGCCAGCGCCTTCAGCCTTGGCCCAGGAGGCACCGCTCTTGCGCAGGCCGACCGTCACATTGACGCCGGAGTCGCGCAGGTTCTGAGCGTGGGCATGGCCCTGGGAGCCGTAACCAACGATGGTGACCTGCTTGCCCTTGATCAGGGAGAGATCCGCATCCTTATCGTAATAAACCTTCATTTCATGCCTTTCTGACAAAAGAGGAGCAAGTCACGGGACGACACGGACGTCAATGTCCGAGCCATGTCCCGCATCAAACTTTCAAGATCCGGTCGCCACGGCCAACGCCGCAGATCCCGGAGCGAACGGTTTCGAGAATCAAGCCTGCGTCGATGGCGCCAACAAAGGAATCAAGTTTGGCCTGATTTCCAGTCAGCTCGATCACGTAGCTGGTATCGGTCACGTCGATGATCCGACCGCGGAAGATGTCGGCCATGCGCTTCATTTCCTCCCGGTCCTTGCCCGTCGCCCGCACCTTGACGAGCATCAGCTCACGCTCGATATGGGCCGACTCGGACAGATCAACCACCTTTACCACCTCAACAAGCTTGTTGAGGTGCTTGGTGATCTGCTCAACGACGTCGTCCGAACCACTGGTGACGATCGTCATGCGGGACAGGGAAGCATCTTCGGTGGGCGCCACCGTAAGTGACTCGATGTTGTAGCCACGAGCGGAAAACAGGCCGGAAACGCGCGATAGCGCACCGGATTCATTCTCGATGAGAAGGGAGATGACGTGTCTCATAGGCTTTTTATTCGGGGTGACCATCAGCTCGCGCAACCATTGGGCGTCGAGCGTTCGTGATGATTCGGAAAGCCGCTGCAAGCTCTTTCCCACAGCAAGCTTCCCGGGTGATCAGAGGTCCTCTGCAGACAGAATCATGTCCGTCAGGCCCTTGCCACCCTGAACCATCGGATATACGTTCTCGGTGGCATCGACCTGGAAGTCGAGGAAGACCAGATCGTTCTTCTGCTTGAAGGCCTCCCGCAATGCGCCTTCCACATCACCCGGCTTGTCCACGCGCAGACCCACGTGGCCGTAGGCTGCAGCAAGCTTCGAAAAGTCGGGCAAGGCATCCATGTAGGACTCGGAGTAGCGATTGCCGTGGAACAGCTCCTGCCATTGGCGAACCATGCCGAGATAACCGTTGTTGAGCAGAATCACCTTGATGGGCAGACGGAACTGCTTGCAGGTGGACAGCTCCTGGATGTTCATCTGGATCGAGCCTTCGCCGGTGACACAGGCGACAGGTGAGCCCGGGTGTGCCAGCTGGACACCCATGGCGGCAGGCAAGCCGAAACCCATGGTGCCGAGCCCGCCGGAATTCACCCAGCGACGCGGCTTGTCGAACTTGTAGTATTGGGCTGCCCACATCTGGTGCTGGCCCACATCGGAGGTCACAAAGGCATCACCACCCGTGACTTCCCAGAGCTTCTGAATCACGTACTGGGGCTTGATCAACCCTTCGCCCTGGGTGAACTTCAAGCAATCGCGACGACGCCACTCTTCGATCTGTTTCCACCACCCCCCCAGGGACTCCTGGTCGGGCTTCTCGGCAGTTGTGTCGAGAAGGGCAAGCAACTCGCCGAGCACTTCACCCACGTCGCCAACAATGGGCACATCGACCTTGACGCGCTTGGAGATGGAGGACGGATCAATATCAATATGGATGATCTTGCGCGGTTCGGACGCAAAGTGCGCCGGACTGCCGATCACCCGGTCATCGAAACGGGCACCCACTGCGAGCAGAACGTCGCAATAGTGCATGCCCATGTTGGCCTCGTAATTGCCATGCATGCCGAGCATGCCAAGGGACTGCCGGTCGGTGGCCGGGTAGCCACCCAGGCCCATGAGCGTGTTGGTACAGGGATAGCCGAGCTTGCGCACCAACGCTGTCAGCTTGTCCGCCGCATCGCCGAGGACCACGCCACCACCCGCGTATACCATGGGGCGCTTGGCTTCGAGGAGGAGCTGCAGTGCCTTCTTGATCTGACCGTGATGGCCCTTGACCGTGGGGTTGTAGGAGCGCATCGACACCGTCTGCGGGTAGACGAACTCACACTTCTGAGCGGTGATGTCCTTGGGAATATCCACCAGCACCGGGCCTGGCCGGCCGGTCTTCGCCAGATAGAAGGCCTTTTTGATCGTCTCTGCAATCTCACGCACGTCGCGCACAAGGAAGTTGTGCTTGACGCAGGGCCGCGTGATGCCAACGGTGTCGACCTCCTGGAATGCATCCTGGCCGATGGCCGCAGAGGGCACCTGGCCGGAAATGATCACCATCGGAATAGAGTCGCAGAACGCCGTGGCAATGCCCGTCACCGCATTGGTGGCGCCGGGACCGGATGTCACCAGGGCAACCCCCACCTTTTCGGTGGAGCGCGCATAACCGTCAGCGGCATGGATGGCGGCCTGTTCATGGCGCACAAGGACGTGACGGACCTTGTCCTGCTTGAAAAGCTCGTCGTAGATGTACAGGACGGCGCCACCGGGATAGCCGAAAAGATAATCGACCTTTTCTTCCTGGAGGCACCTGATTACAATTTCCGCACCGGTAATGACCATCACTTCACCCGAGCTGTATCGGCGATGTAAAACGTTGAACCATACCGCCGACCCGGCGATTGGTCAAGGCGCACCGTATCGGTGCCACTCTCCCTGCGACTGCACCACCAACCGACGACCTCCGGGAGCGCCCTCTCCGGATCACCGAGGATCACCCCCTGCCATCCCGTCTCGAACTATCGGACTTCCTCGCCAGCGTCGAAAAACGGGCCTTCAAGCAAGCCTTGTTCGCGGTCCGCAACGAAGAGTCTGCACTCGACATCGTGCAGGACTCGATGATGCGGCTCGCCGAGAAATACGGTGACAAGCCTCTCGCCGAGCTTCCCATGCTGTTCCAGCGCATTTTGCAGAACGCGATCCGGGATCACTATCGCCGCCAGAAGGTCCGCAATATGTGGACCACACTGCTGTCTGCCTTCTCCGGCCCCGAGGACGACGAGCACGACCCGCTCGACACCCTCGAGTCCGCCGACAGCGACTACAAGAGTGAATCCCCCCAGACCCAGCTGGAACAGCGCCAGACTCTCGGTGTCATAGAGAAGGAAATCGAAAAGCTTCCCGCCCGTCAACGCGAAGCCTTCCTGATGCGTTACTGGGAAGAAATGGACATCGCTGAAACGGCGGCGGCAATGGGGTGCTCGGAAGGCAGCGTGAAGACGCACTGCTCAAGAGCCACGCACACCCTTGCCGCTGCACTTGCTGCAAAAGGTATCAAACCATGAACGAACAGGACTTCCAGCACCGGATCCGCCAACACCTCAACGTGTCTGCGCGCAACGTTTCGCCCCCGGTTGCCGATCGTTTGCTCCAGGCCCGCCAACGCGCTCTTTCCCGCCAGAAGCAGACAGTGAGAAAGCTCAGCCTCGCCGGCCTCGGCCAGACCTTGTCTGAGCACATCCTGCCCCACGGGCGCACGACGCTGGCCATGATTCTGGTCATCCTTCTTGCCCTGGGCAGCGGTCTGCTGGGTGAATGGCAACATGTCGCCGACCTTGAAGAAGTCGATAGCGCATTGCTCGCCGACGACCTCCCGATTGACGCTTACCTGGATCGCGGATTCGACGCATGGGTTCAAAACGATTCACCCGACTGATCGCTGCTTTCGCCCTCGCCTGGTCAAGTCAGGCGCTGGCCACGCCCCCCATAACGGCGCCGGCCTGGAACGATCTGTCACCGGACCAGCAGCGCACCCTTGCTCCACTGGCGAGTGAATGGAAGGATCTTCCTGACGACAGACGGCGCAAATGGGTAGGCATTGCTGATCGCTTTCCGGGTTACACCCCCGAGGAACAGTCACGCCTGCAGCGACGGATGGAGACGTGGTTCGCCCTGACGCCCGAACAGCGCACCACGGCGCGGGATCAATATCGCAACCTTCAGCGCATCCCTCCTGAAAAGCGGGAAGTACTGCGCGAAAAATGGAACGCCTACCAGGAGTTGCCCAGCGAGGAGAAAACCCGCTTCAAGGAAGCTGCCGCCAAGCCGCCCGTCAAGGCTCCGCGCGTCAAGACAATCGCCGCGCCGCTGAAGCCTCTCACGGCACCGCCGCCGCCGCGTGTGGTCGTGCCGCGCAAGCCTGTTGTCGTCACTCCGCCACCTGCACCTGAACCTGCCACGCCCGTCATCGCCCCCCCGCTCCTTTCACCGGCTGCAGAAGCAGTCACGCCCGCCGGCCAGACGGTCGCCGCAGGCGTCAAACCCTGACCTCACCCATGTCTTCTCAAGCCACCGCGACCGGGGGTCAGCCCTCCCGTCGTCAGACCGTTGAGCTCGCCGGATTACGCCGCCGGCTTGCCAGCATGCTTTACGAATCACTGCTGCTGCTGGGCGTTCTCGCCCTGACTTTCATGGTGCCCTTGCTGATCGTCGGCATCGGCACCGATTACACGCCCGAAGGTGGCGTGCTCTGGATCTACATCTTCGCCGTACTCGGAATGTACTTTCTCTGGTACTGGCGGCGCGGCGGGCAGACCCTGGCCATGCAGACCTGGAAATTGCGCATCGTGAATATCGACGGCAATCCTGTATCGCTCCGCCAGGGATGGCTCAGGTATGCGCTGGCCTGGCCGTCTGTGCTGTTCTTCGGTGTCGGCCTGCTGTGGGCCTTGATCGACAAGGACAAACAGTTTCTGCACGACCGGCTGGCGGGCACACGCATAGTGCTGCTGCCCGCATCGACCCTGGTTTAAAGGCTAGCGGCGCTCCACCCACCACATCATGCCCATCGCCGCCAGCAAAAAGGCGATGCTCGGCGCCAATGCCGCCACCGCCGGCACCCAGCCATTGATCACCCCAAGGTTGGAGAACAGCCCGTTCAGCAGGTGGAAGCCAACGCCGATCATGATCCCCGAGAAGACCTTGAGGCTAACCCCGCCCATGCGGGACTGCATGTAGCCGAAGGGCAGTGCCAGGCCCATCATGACGAGAGATGCAAACGGGTAGGCGAGCTTCTTCCAAAGCGCGATCTCGTAGCGGGTGGTGCGTTGCTTGTTCTCTTCCAGGTGGCGGATATACGAATACAACGTCGTCACCGACATCCGCTCGGGGACGACCATCAACACCGACAGCACATCCGGTGTCAGCTCCGAACGCCAGACCAGCTCCGGCAGCTTGAGAACCTCGGTACGCTCCCCCAGGAAAAGCGTCTTCCCAACGCCCTTCAAACGCCATCCGGCCCCTTCCTGAAAGGCCCCGGATTCCGCCTCACTGATGGACAGCAGCGTCGCACGGTCATCGAACTCGTAGATACGGACGCCCTGCAACGAGGTGTCCGGAAGAATGCTGCGGACGTTAACAAACAGATTACCGTCCCGCACCCACAAACCGGTGCGCAATTCCTGGGAAACCATGGAACGGGTTGCCGCGAGGCGCCACTGCTGGGCGGCTCGCTCGGCGGGCGGTGCAAGATATTCACCGAACACAAAGGTCAGCAGCACAAAAACGCTTCCCACCGAGAGCAGGGCCAACAGGAAACGCCGGGTGGACAAACCCGACGCCCTCAGCACGGTGATTTCCGAATGACGGGCCAGGGTTGTCAGCGCGTACAAGCTGCCAATCAATACGGCGATGGGCATCAGCTCATACACCCGGCCCGGCATGATCATCGCCACATAGATGGCAGCATGGTGCAGCGCGTAGCCGTTCTTGCCGACTTCGTCGAGCTCATTGACCAGATCGAAGAAGGCAAAAAGCCCCAGGAACGCCAGCAGGACAAGGGCCACTGCAGCGTAGATCTCGCGACTGATATAGCGGATGTAGACAGGAATCATCAGCCCCTCCGCCACCGGGCAAACACACTCAGACGCTTGTAGAACAGAATGGCCAGCACCCCCAGCATGATCAGGTGCGGCGCCAGCAGCCCCACCTCAAAACGCAGGCGGCCCTGACCAACCCAGGCCTGGCATACGCTGAGCGCGTTGCTATAGATGAGATACACCAACACAGCCAGAATCAGGTTGTTGGTCCGGCCCGCGCGGGGATTGACGAAAGACAGCGGAATAGCCAGCAGGGCCAGCATGATCGCCAGCACAGGCGTGCTTATCCTGCCGAGCAGCTCCCCCTGGTTGCGCTTATCGGGGTTTTTCAGGAGGGCTGGCAGGGTCAGCGTTTTGGGTTGGCGCGGCCCTCCACTGGCCTCCTTGGACTCCATACGGATCTGATAGCGCTCGAATTCCATCACCCGGTAACTCGGCGTACCGGGCGTTCCCTCATAGCGACGCCCGTTCTCGAGAACCACAAACCGATTGCCGGAGGCATCCACCTCCATGTGCCCCTGGGCCGCCACCATCACCCCAAGGCGACCATTCTGCATGCTGCTGGCGAAGACGTTGCGCACGCGCCCCTCGTCCCCGGAGAGCGCTTCGACAAAGAACACCCGCTCGCCGCCGGAGGATTCGCGGAACATCCCCGGCGCCACCCGGGAGACGTCATCCCGGTTATTCAGTTGCTCCTTGTACTCGACACTCTTCTTCTGGGCCCAGGGGGCAACGAAGAGCGACATGGCCGCAATGAGCACCACCACCGGCACGGCAAAACGCAGCACCGGACGCATCCAGGCGGTCAGCGGCAGGCCGCTGGAGAACCACACCACCATTTCCGAATCCCGATAGCAGCGGGACAGGGACATGAGGATCGCGATGAAGACAGTGAGGGACAGCACCACCGGCATCTGCGCAATGGCACCGAAACCGATCAGGGCAAGCACCGCATCGGCGGGCACACGCCCACCTGCCGCCTGCCCCAGCAGCCGGATGAGAACGGTGGAAATCAGGATGGCGAACAGCGCCACGAAGACCGCCACGGCGTTCTGCGTGAATTCGCGCTGGGCAGCTCGG
>Ga0209277_10001175_pt1 | contig 12960 bp, 14 predicted proteins | sample JI81AbrownDNA_FD_187503 | JGI IMG/M metagenome (GOLD analysis project Ga0209277, IMG submission 187503) | Wastewater effluent complex algal communities from Wisconsin, to seasonally profile nutrient transformation and Carbon sequestration -... | ecosystem: Engineered > WWTP > Effluent > Algae... | reverse complement strand
GCAAGGTCGTCGACACGCAATACCTGACGACCCATTACATTCCGGAAGATCAGGTCATCTGCACGAACCCGAACGCAGGTTGACATAGGCGTGGTGCGCCACGAACCCGGCGCGCCGATAGAGCGCCCGGGCGGCGGCATTGCGCGCCCACACCTGGAGGTGCAGGCGGCCAATCCCGCGATCCTGCGCACTGTGGGCCGCCGCCGCGACCAGCCCGCTCGCCACGCCCCGCCGCCGGTATGCGGGGTCCACCCACATCGCGGCAATCCCGCCCCAGTCGCCGCTGCGCCCGAGTCGCCCGACGCCGATGACGTGATCGCCCTCCCGGGCCGCCACGAAGACCTGCTCGGGTGAGCCGGTCAGGATCGCCCGCGCCGCGCCGCGATCACCGGTGCGATAGCCGTCGTATGCCGTGAGCCACTCCCGCGTCAGCTCGCCGGAGCACTCAAAGGCGATCGCATCCGACGCGTCCACCGCCCGCGCCCACGCCGCCACCATGGCCGTCTTCGCCGTGAGGAAGAGGGAGGGCTCGGAGACGGCATACCCCTGCTCGATCAGCAGCGCCCCGAGCGGGTCACGGGCGGGATCGAAGCCGGCCGGGCCGGCGAGGGTGACATCCGCGGGGAGGCGCCGCTCGGCATACCACCGCTCGACCCAGTCGACCGCCTGCTCGTTCGGGATACCTGGATCTCCCACGGGCAGAACGGAATTGCCGCGCGCGGTGAAGCCGCGGGAGGCGCGCAGCAACCAGTCGCCGAGCTGCCCGGTCTCCATCGCGGGCCAACTGTCGGCGACCAGCCGGTGCAGGCGGAGCGGCTCGATGTTCCCCGCCACCACCCCACGCCGCGGCGGCGTCGCGGGGATGATCCGGGTGGCGACGACCAACGCGCGCGGGATGCGCACGAGACCTGCGCGCGTGGCCAGGACGATCTCGTCCGGTGCATTGCGCAGCACTTCACCCACGGCATCGGTCAGCGGCGGCTGACCGGGGGGTGGCGGCGGGTCCAGGCGATAGCGGACGGTGGCCCGGACCGCGCTCGGATCCGGCTCGCTCACGTCGGCAGGTTGGCGGCCAGGAACTTCAGGGTCAGGCCCCACGCGATCGTCGAGGCCTCCGGGTGATAGGTGACGAAGTCGGCATTGTCGAAGGCGTGGTCGGCGTCGGGATAGGTATAGAACTCGGTGCGCGGGCCGGCGACGGCAGCCCGGATCCGCTCCACGGTGTCGCGATCAAGATAGGCGTCGGCATTGCCGAAATGGTGCAGGCTCGGCATCGAGACCTGCGGGGCGAGGTGAAGCAGATTCGGCAGGGCGGAGCCGTAATAGCTCACGAGCACGTGCGGGCGACCTTGGGCCGCCGTCGCAAAGGCCAGGCCGCCGCCGAAGCAGAAGCCGACATAGCCGACCGGGCCGCTCACCTGGGGCTGTTCGGACAGCCATGCGTGGGCCGCGAGGGCATCGCGCACGGCGACGTCCCAGTCGAGGCGCTCCATCAGCGCCAGCCCTTCGGTCAACATCTCCGGCCCATTGGCTACTCCGGATTCGCCCAGCCGCCAATAGAATTCGGGCGCGAGCACGACATAGCCGGCGCGGGCCAGGGCGGCGGCGCGGCGCTCGACATACGGGCTGATGCCGAAGATCTCCTGGAAGAGCACGATCCCCGGGCCGGACCCGCCGGGTGGCAGCCAGAGTTGCGCGGGCAGCGCTCCCAAGGCGGTGGGGATAGCGACGGCGGTTGCGGTGGACACGCGCACGAGAGTAGCCGGGTGGATGGGCGTCCGGGCGAGGCGAGCCACGGCATAGAATGACCGGCATGACGTATGTGATCGCTCAACCGTGTGTGGACCTCAAGGACAAGGCCTGCATCGAGGAGTGTCCCGTCGACTGCATCTACGAGGGTGAGCGCAGCCTCTATATCCACCCGGACGAGTGCGTTGACTGCGGTGCGTGCGAGCCGGTGTGCCCCGTGGAGGCCATCTACTACGAAGATGATGTCCCCGAGCAGTGGGCGGACTATTACAAGGCGAATGTCGAGTTCTTCGACGACCTCGGCAGCCCCGGCGGCGCGGCCAAGATGGGCATGATCAACAAGGATCACCCGATCATCTCCGCGCTCCCGCCGCAGGAGCACGACCACTGAGTTCGGTGCGCACGCTTCCGGATTTCCCGTGGGACTCGCTCGTGCCGCTGAAGGCGCGGGCGAGTTCGCATGTGGACGGCTTGATCGACCTCTCCGTCGGCACCCCCGTCGACCCGACGCCGGGCGTGGTCCAGGACGCGCTGCGCGCGCACGCCGACGCCCCCGGCTATCCCCTGACCATCGGTATGCCGTCGCTCCGGGAGGCGGTGACCGAGTGGTTCGCCCGGCGTCGCGGCGTCCCCGATCTCGACCCCGCGGGGGTGTTGCCGAGCATCGGGTCCAAGGAATTGGTCGCCTGGCTGCCGACCTTCCTCGACCTCGGTCCGGGCGATATCGTCGGTTTCCCGGCGATCGCCTATCCCACCTATGACGTGGGGGCTCGCCTCGCTGGGGCGACGCCGATCGCGGTCACCTCGCTGACGGCACTCGGCCCGCTGACGACTGCAACGCGGCCAAAACTGTTGTGGCTCAACAGTCCTGGCAACCCAGACGGCTCCGTGCTCGGCATCGGCCACCTGCAAAAGGTGGTCTCCTGGGCGCGCCACCATGGTGTGATCGTCGCCAGCGACGAATGTTATGCGGAGTTGGACTGGCGCACCGACCGGCCGAGCGACGATCCCCCGACCACCCCCAGCCTGCTCGACCCGAGGGTCACCGGCGGCGATGTGACGGGCCTGCTCACGGCATACAGCATGAGCAAGCAGTCCAATCTCGCCGGCTATCGCGCGGCCTTCCTCGCCGGCGACCCCGCGCTGATCGCGCGGATCGGCGAATTGCGCAAGCACGCGGGCATGATGATGCCGGCGCCGGTGCAGCACGCGCTCGTCGCGGCGCTCGGCGATCATGCGCACGTCGCGGAGCAGGTAGAGATCTATCGCGGCCGGCGCGAGATCCTGCGCCCGGCGATCGAGGACTTCGGGCTGCGCATCGACGGCTCGGTGGCGGGCCTATATCTGTGGGCGAGCGCGGACGAGGATTGCTGGCTGACCCTGGCCCGGCTCGCCGAACGCGGCATCCTGGCTGCCGCCGGCTCCTTCTATGGCCCGGCCGGTGCCCGGCATGTCCGCATTGCGCTGACCGCGAGCACGGGGCAGATCACCGAGGCCGCCGCGCGCCTGCGTGCCTGAGAGGCATCGACGGGGCGGGCGCCGCTCAGCGCTCCAGCCACGCGCCGAAGGCGAAGGGCTCGCGGGTGAAGAGATAGGTCGCCCAGTTCATCGCCGTCACCGCGCCGTCCGCGTCGCGCCGCACCCGGAGCAGCTCGCCGCGCTCGCGGCCGGCGATGGTGCGATAGCGATCGGATTCGATGCGTTCGAAGACCGAGGGCGCGACGCTCGGCGGCGCGGCCCGCAACCGGGCCTCGAGCTTGCCGTCGCGCACCGAGAAGACGAACTCCGAACCCTCCGAGAACCATTGTCCGAGAAGCTCTTCCAGTCCCTCGGGAATCTCGGTCCCGGGTTGCCACGGCTGCGCTTGCGCTGGATCGTTGGCGAGGACGTGCTCGCCCAGTCCGACGGCGAAGCTCCCGGGCGTCTGGGCATTCGACTGGTTCATCAAGACCAGCCCGGTCGTGCCTGACTCACGCTCGGTGAAGCAGCCGCTGATCGTGCCGGGATAGCCGCCGGTATGCCCGACCCAGGTCCGCCCCTCGTGCCGCATCAGGATCACGCCCAGACCCCAGGCCATCGACCAGCCCGGGTCGGCCAGCACCAGCGGCTGGCACATCTCTTCGACGGTGTCCTTTGAGAGCACCTCCGCGAGCGGGTCTGCGAAGAAGCCTCCCCAGGTCGCCAAATCTGTTGCCGTGGAAGCGAAGCCACCCGCTGGGGCGAAGCCGCGCAAGTCGATTTCCGGCTCCGGCACCGGCACATCGGTCCATGGGGGCAGGTAATAGCGCCCGGCCTGGTTGTTCGCATCCCGGCGCCCAAGAGTCGTATGCCGCAGCTCCAGCGGCTCCAGCACCCGGCGGCGGACCACGGCATACCACTGCTGATCCTCGACTCGGGCGATGACCTCACCGAGCATCGCGTAACACAGGTTGGAATAGTGGTGCAGTTCGTGGGGCCGACCGACGCGCTCGGCCTGGTTCCATCCTGTGACCAGGTCCGCGCGCTCGGGGAAGTTCATCGTGTCCCAGACATCGCCGACCGGTTCGCGCTGCATACCGCTGACATGGGCGAGCGCCTGGCGGATCGTGATGCCGAGGTGCGCCGATTCCGGTATGAAGCGTTCGAGCGGATCGTCGAGGGAGAGTTTGCCGGCATCGCGCAGGGCAAGCACCGTCACTGCGACGAAGGTCTTGGTGTTGCTCGCGATGTCGAACTGGGTGTCGGCATCCGGGGCGACCTCGGGACGGGCCAGGTCGGCCGAGCCCACCCCGGTGAACCACAACAGCCGGCCCCGCCGCGCGACTCCCGCAGCCAGGCCCGGCACCCGGTCCGAGGCTTGCTTGGTCACCGCGAGGGCGGCCAGCTCACGGCGTGTGCTCTTGCGTAGGCGTTCAGTGCTCACCCACTGAACCTAGCGTTCCGCCCGGGATGAGACCGGGCTCGTCGCGGCGGCATCGGGTGCGGTAGTTTCGCAATATGGGTGACGATGTCGTGGACAGTGCCAAGCTCCTCGTGGATGGCAAAGAGCTGACTCTCAAGCGGATCCCCGCGACGGAGGGCGAAGACGGCTTCGATATCTCCGCGCTGTTGAAGGAGACCGGAGATGTCACCCTGGACAGCGGATTCGTCAACACCGCGTCGTGCAGCAGCAAGATCACCTTCATCGATGGCGACCACGGGATCCTGCGCTATCGCGGCTATCCCATCGAGCAACTTGCCGAGAAGTCCAACTTTCTCGAGGTGAGCTACCTGCTCATCTATGGCGAGTTGCCGACCCAGGAGCAGGCGGACGCCTTCGATGCCAAGTTGCGACGGCATACCCTGCTGCACGAGGACCTCAAGCTCTTCTTCAATGGCTTCCCGCGCGACGCGCACCCGATGCCGGTCCTCTCCTCCGCCGTCTCGGCGCTGTCGACCTTCTATCAGGACAGCCTCGACCCCTTCGATGCCGACCAGGTGGAGATCTCGACCTATCGGCTGCTCGCCAAGCTTCCGACGATTGCGGCCTATGCCTACAAGAAGAGCATGGGGCAGCCCTTCCTCTATCCCGACAACTCTCTCTCGGTCACCGAGAACTTCCTGCGGATGACCTTCGGCTTCCCCGCCGAGCCGTATGACGTGGACCCCGAGTTCGTCAAGGCCCTCGACCTACTGCTGCTGCTGCACGCCGACCACGAGCAGAACTGCTCCACCTCGACCGTGCGCCTCGTGGGCTCCTCGCAGGCCAACCTCTTTGCCTCGGTCTCGGCCGGGATCAACGCCCTGTTCGGTCCGCTGCACGGCGGGGCGAACCAGGCGGTGCTGGAGATGCTGAACAATCTGCATACGTCGGGGGAAGACCCGGGCGAGTTCATGACCAAGATCAAGAACAAGCAGACCAACCAGCGCCTGATGGGCTTCGGGCACCGCGTCTACAAGAACTACGACCCGCGGGCGGCGATCATCAAGAAGACCGCCGATGACATCCTCGCCAAGCTCGGCGCCAGCGACCCACTGCTCGACATCGCGATGAAGCTCGAAGAGGTCGCCCTGGCCGACGACTACTTCGTCGAGCGCCGGCTCTATCCGAATGTCGACTTCTATACTGGCCTGATCTACAAGGCAATGGGTTTCCCGACCAAGATGTTCACGGTGCTCTTCGCCCTAGGCCGCCTCCCCGGCTGGATCGCCCAATGGCGCGAGATGATGCAGGATCCCGCGACCAAGATCGGCCGCCCGCGCCAGATCTACATCGGCGAGACCGAACGCGACTTCGTCGCCATCGCCGACCGCTGAGCAACCCAGGGCCTTGGCCTGACTGCTGAACAGGTGGGGAGCAACCGGCTGCGGGCGAGTGCTGCCGCCAAGTCGGCGGTAGTCCGCACTGGTCCGCGCTAGTCCGCGAGGGTGATCCTCACGGTGGTGTCGGTGGCGGAGCCGTCGGTGGTGGACCATTCGAGGCCGCCGCGGCCCCGCTCCCACGCGCGGCCGGCAACCGTCACGCGCTGCACGCCATACGTCTGCGCCTGGGCGACCGCCCAGCTCGCACTTTGCCACGCGTGCTCGGCGGAGCTGGAGAAGATGGTCAGCTCGCGGCCTTGGGCCGTGGCGCTCGCCCCCAATTGCGCCAGCACGGCGGTGCGAATCGCCGCCGTGTCGCCCGGCTGCTCGGCGCCACCGAGGCGGCAGGCCAGGCCGGCGGGGGAGTGGCCGGCGAGGGTCGAGGCCAGGACGCGGCCTTCGGACTCGTGATCGGCATACGCGCTCGGATAGGCGCTGCGCTGCACTTCCTGGGCAACCTCGGTGATGGGCAGGTCCTGATAACCATCAACCTTGACCAGAGCGTCATAGAACTTGCCCGCGGAATAGACGGGATCCATGATCTCCTCGACGCTGCCCCAGCCCTGAGAGGGGCGCTGCTGGAAGAGCCCGACGGAATCGCGGTCGCCATGGTCGAGATTGCGCAGCCCGGACTCTTGGATTGCGGTCGCCATCGCGATCGTGACGGCTCGCGCCGGCAGGCCTCGCTGGAGGGCGACGGCAGCGATCACCGAGGCATTGCCCATCTGCTCGGGGGTGAAGGCATGCGTCTGCCCGCCGGCGCTTGCCTGACAGGTCGGGCCCGTCAGCCACCGCGCGGTGAAAACACCGAGGGAGCCCAGGCCGGCGAGCAGGCCGAGCACGGCGAGCGCGACGAGAGTGCGGCGCACGGCATACCGCTGCCGCGGGGGCTGGTATGCCGTGCGCTCACCCCCGGCGGTCACTCTGACCCCTGCCCCCGTCGAAAGGGCACTCTGACCCCGTCGAAAGGGCACTCTGACCCCGTCGAAAGGACACTCTGACCCCGTCGAAAGGACACTCTGGCCCCGTCTGGGTCCTGCGCGCAGCGCGGGAGAGCGCACTCCGGGGTCGCGTGAGCCAGGCGTGCAGCGCGCGAGCAGGGTCCGTCATGGAGGAAGGTCAAATCCTTGGGCAGCGGAATGCGCGGGACTCAGTCGTTGGCGTGCAGGGCGGAGTTCAAGACGATGCCGTGCCCGTCGCGGGGCTTGGCCAGCACCGCGCCGGTGACCGAATTGCGCAGGAAGAGCAGGTTGCTCTGCCCGGACAACTCACGAGCCTTGGCGATGGTTCCGTCCGGCAAGGTCACCTTGGTTCCGGCCGTCAGATAGAGGCCCGCTTCGACGACACAGTCGTCGCCGAGGGCGATGCCAAGCCCGGATTCGGCGCCGAGCAGGCAGCGTTCGCCGATCGAGACGCGTTCGGTCCCCCCGCCCGAGAGGGTTCCCATCGTCGAGGCGCCGCCGCCGATGTCGGAGCCGTCCCCGACGACGACACCCTGGGAAATGCGGCCCTCGACCATGGAGGTGCCGAGAGTGCCGGCGTTGAAATTGACGAACCCCTCATGCATCACCGTGGTGCCGGGGGCCAGGTGGGCGCCGAGCCGGACGCGGTCGGCGTCGGCGATCCGCACCCCAGTCGGCACGACATAATCGACCATCCGCGGGAACTTGTCGATGCCAAAGACCGTGACCGGGCCGCGGCGCCGCAGGCGCATCCGGGTCGCCTCGAAACCCTCCACGGCGCACGGGCCGTAGTTGGTCCACACGACATTGGGCAGCACGGCAAAGATGCCGTCGAGGTTGATGCTGTTGGGAGTGACCAGCCGGTGACTGAGCAGGTGCAGGCGCAGGTATGCATCGGCCGCGCCGGCCGGGGCGGCCTCGAGCTCGATCGAGACCGCTATCGGCCGGATGATCACCCCGCGCTCGGTATCGTCCTCGCGCATCGCCTCGAAATGCGCCGGTATGACCGCCTCGCCCGCCTCTCCAAGCGCCGGCTCCGGGAACCAGGCGTCCAGCGTGGCGCCATCGGTGGTCATGGTGTGCAGGCCAAAGCCCCAGGCGCTGCCGGTCGTGGTCATGGTGCCAATCGTAAGCCGCCCCCCCACCCCCATCCTTCAGCCCTTCTAGGGACACCCTGGGGTTGTCGAGAGGACAGTCTCTCCACAGACGCGCTTCGCGCCACTGGTAGACGCTTGTCCTCTCGACGACCCCAGAGTGCCCTTTCGACGGGGCCAGAGTGCCCTTTCGACGGGCTGGGGACGGGACCCGGAGCGGGGCGGCGAGTCTGGGTTTCGCTCGACGGGGCAGGGGCGGCGGATATCGTGGGCGCCATGCCGAATGCGCTCGACCTGGGCTTGGATGTCACCAGCCTGACCGCCGCCGTGTGCGATATCGAATCGGTGAGCCTGGGGGAAGCCGCGCTCGCCGATGCGATCGAGGCGGCGCTGGCTCCATTGGCGCACCTGCACCTGACCCGGATCGGCAATAGCATCATCGCCCGCACCGACCTCGGGCGCGCCGAGCGCGTCCTGATCGCCGGGCATATCGACACCGTGCCCCTGACCATCGACCCACCCAACCTGCCGACCCACCGGGTGGATGGCCCCGGCGGGGAGATCCTGCGCGGACGGGGCACGGTCGATATGAAGGGCGGGGTTGCCGTCATGCTGCGGGTCGCCGCCGAGGTGGCGCAACCCAGCCGCGATCTCACGCTCGTCTTCTATGAAGCCGAAGAGATCGACAGCCAGTTCAACGGCCTCTTCCTGATCGAGCGCGAACGCCCCGATCTGATCACCGACGCCGCCTTCGCGGTCCTCATGGAGCCCACCGATGCCGTGATCGAGGGCGGCTGCAAGGGCACCCTGCGCGCCGAGATCACGACGAAGGGGATCGCATCGCACTCGGCCCGGCCATGGAAGGGGCACAACGCGATTCACGACGCCGGCGAGATCTTGCGGCGGCTGACGGCATACGAACCCCAGACCCGCATCGTCGACGAACTCGACTATCGCGAGGCCCTCAATGCCGTTCTGATCAGCGGCGGCACCGCGACCAATGTCATCCCGGACCGGTGCGTCGTCACGGTCAACTATCGCTACGCCCCCTCGCTGAGCGCCGAGGATGCCGAGGCGCACGTGCGGGAGGTCTTCGACGGCTTCGAGATCGCCATCGTCGACAACGCCGCCGGCGCCCGTCCCGGCTTGCACCTGCCGGCGGCCAAGGCCTTCGTCGCCGCCTTGGACCTGCCGGTCAACGCCAAGCAAGGCTGGACCGATGTCGCGCGCTTTTCCGCCCTCGGGGTGCCGGCCGTCAACTTCGGTCCGGGCGACCCCAACCTGGCCCACATGGACGACGAGCAATGCCCCGTCGAGCAATACACCACCTGCGAAGAAGCGATGATCCGATGGCTGGGCTGAAACGCGGGGCGGCTCCCGACAATGTCTACCAACGCGGGCCGGCGCAATTGCGCGGTTCGCAGGTGCCTTCCAGCACCACCGACCAGCGCCTGCTGGAGGCGCGCGACGACAGTTCGTGGCTGCATACCGACCCCTGGCGGGTGTTGCGCATCCAGAGCGAGTTCGTCGAGGGCTTCGGCGCGCTCGCCGAGACCGGCCCCGCGATCTCCGTCTTCGGCTCGGCCCGCACGCCCCGGGATAGCCCCTATTACGCGCTCGGCGAGCAGGTCGGCGCGGCAATCGCCCGCGCCGGCTATGGCTGCATCACCGGCGGCGGGCCCGGCGCGATGGAGGCGGCCAACAAGGGCGCCCTCGACGCCGGCGGCGTCTCCATCGGTCTCGGCATCGAACTGCCCTTCGAGGCCGGACTCAACGACTACGTCAACCTCGGCATCAACTTCCGCTATTTCTTCGTCCGCAAGACGATGTTCATCAAGTATGCCGAGGGCTTCGTGGTGCTGCCCGGCGGGATGGGCACCCTCGATGAGCTCTTCGAGGCGATCACCCTGGTCCAGACGCAGAAGATCAGCAGCTTCCCGATCGTGCTCGTCGGGTCGAGCTATTGGAACGGCCTGCTCGGCTGGCTCGGCGAATCCGCGATCGCCGCGGGCACCATCGGCCGAGCCGATCTCGCGCTCATCCAGGTCGTCGATGACCCCCAGGAAGCCGTGGACCTCGTGATTGCCGGCGCGCGGCATACGGCTCCGCCGTCCTCACCAGATGGCGTGCGCGGCACGGGGGCCTCGCAGTCATGATCTGGCTCTTCTTCCTGCTCGTCGCGGTTCTCGTGGCCGCGGGCTTCGCCGCGCTCATCACCCGCCGCATCACCTATGACCCGTTGCCCGAGCCGGTCCACACCGCGCACGATGTCCTGGCCGCGCGCCTGAGCACCGCCGCCGATATCGACGACATCCACTTCGACACCGCCCTGCGCGGCTACCGGATGGATCAGGTCGATGAGGTGCTCGATGCCCTGCAAACCCAATTGCGCGCGTATGAGCGCGGGGAGACCCCGACGACCAAGCTCGCCCGCGTGCCCCGGCCCACCCCGCCGGCGGCGCCGACTGCCGCGCCCCCTGCGCCGCTCGCCGCCACACCCGCGGAGACGCTCGCCCCGCCCGTCTCGACGGTCACCACAGCCGCCGCCCCGCCGGCCACGCCGGCGCCGTCCCCTGGGCCGACCCTCGATCCCCCCGCGTGAGCCCGTTCACGGTCGTGCGGGAGACGCCGCTGAGTGTCGCCGAGGCGTGGGCGGCGGTGAGTGACCTGCGCTCCCACGGCGATGTCGTGCCATTGACCCGCATGATTCTCGACTCCGGTGAGCCTCACGTGGGTTGGGGTTTCGCCGCGGGAACCGGCGCTGGGCCGGTGACAATCTGGGATCACATGATCGTCACGCGCTGGGATCCACCACGGCCCGAGCGACCCGTCGGCGCGGTGCACATCGTCAAGACCGGACAATGGCTCAGCGGATGGGCCCACATCCGCATCGAAGCGGCGGGAGAGGGGGCGCGCGTCGAATGGACGGAGGAGATCTCACCGGCTCTGGATCCGGCGCCCCGGCTGACCGCTCCGGCGGCCCGCCGGCTAGGCAGCAAACTCTTCGCGACGACCTTGGATCGGTTGCTCACCCGCGCCGAAGCGGCCGCCTCGCTCTAACCAGCAGCGCCGGGCGCGACGCCTTCTTTGCGCGCGCCCTGAACCACCCCATCCGGTCGCTGACCGTCATCTATCTGCTCACGCGGATCGCTGCGCTCGGCGCGATCGCAATCGCGGCGCACTGGTTCCAATCGCCCGCCGGCGTCGGAAACCTGCACCCCACCGTCAGCGATCTGCTCGGGCTGTGGGACGCCCAGTGGTATGAGCGGATCGCCACCGGTGGCTACCCTCAGCCGCTTCCCGTGGATCCCGTCTCCGGCCGCATCACCTACAGCGCCTGGGCCTTCTTTCCGCTCTTCCCCACGCTCCTGCGCCCGCTGCTTGCCCTGGGACTGCCCTTCGAAGCGGCCGCGCTGCTGCTCAATTTCGGGCTCGGCTGGGTGGCGATGGTGCTGATCTGGCGGATCTTCGGCCTTGCCGTGCATGCCGCGCCCCAGTTCCAACGCGATCGCCTCGCCCTGGTCGCTGCCGCCTTGTGGTGCTTCTATCCGGCGACCGGCATCCTGCTGGTCCCCTACAGCGAGGCGCTCGCCGTCGTCCTCATCGTCGCCGCCATCGTGCTGCTATTGCGTCGCTCCTATTGGGCCGCCTCCGGTGTCTTGCTGCTGCTCGGCTTCACCCGGGCGGTCGCACCCGCGGTCGGGATTGTCGTGCTGACCCACCTCGTCGCGCGCTGGCGCGAGGAAGGGCGGGGTATGCCATTTCGTGGCGAGCGTTTGCCGGTGCTCGCCCTCTGCGCCTCGGTGGCGATCTCGGCCATCGCCTGGCCTGTCACCGTCGGCTGGCTCACCGGACGACCCACCGCCTTCTTCGACGTCCAGGCGGCGTGGGGCCAGCGGCCCCAGGAGGGCCCATTCGTGCTCTGGCTCGTCTGGGCCTGGGCGGAACGAGGCCTCTTCGGGCTGGTGCTGATCGTGTTGATCGTTGCGGCTTATCTCTCGCTCGTCGCGGGCCGGCACGGCCGCTGGATGCCGCTGGAGGTGCGGGCGTGGGCGCTGGCATACCCCCTCTATCTGCTGGCGGTGGTCCGCCCGATCACGAGTATGTGGCGCTTCCTCCTCCTCGATTTCCCCATCGCCGCCTTGCTCGCGTCCGTGGCGATGCGCACCTCCACCGGGGGCAAGATTGTGGCCCATTGGCGCCGCCGGCTGTTGCCCCTGGTGCTGCCCCTGGTGCTGGGTATGGTGTGGTGGACGGTCACCTTCTTGACCTTCGTCCCGTGGGATGACAGCCCGCCCTGAGGCCCGTGCGGCGCACGGAGCCCGGGTCTCAATTTCGCCACGCTCGGCGGCATAAGGGATAATGGAGCGCAGATGGCCGGATAGGTGTCCGGCCACGAGTCACAAGACGCGACGCACGCGGCTTCGGCAGTGCATCGCACCACGAAGGGATTGCGCCCATGGCGGCAATGAAGCCTCGGACCGGCGACGGGCCATTGGAAGTGACCAAGGAGGGCCGCGGCATCGTGCTGCGCATGCCCCTCGAAGGCGGCGGCCGGCTGGTGGTCGAGATGACCCCTGACGAGGTGCGCGCCCTCGGTGCTGCCATCGACAATTGCGAGGGCCTGGCCTGATCCCAGGCACCCCTGCACCACACAACAGAGCGCTGTGGGACCCCTCCCGGTCCCCGGCGCTCTCGTGCTGTCCCGTCCTCTTCGCCCTTCCGCGGCCCAGAGTGCGGGACTGCGCGCCGGCCGGCGGGGCCTAGGGACTACGGTGCCCGGGCAGGGTTGTCGCGGTTGTCGAAGGAGTGGCTCGAAATGGACGCTGGATACG
>Ga0209277_10001172_pt1 | contig 12997 bp, 11 predicted proteins | sample JI81AbrownDNA_FD_187503 | JGI IMG/M metagenome (GOLD analysis project Ga0209277, IMG submission 187503) | Wastewater effluent complex algal communities from Wisconsin, to seasonally profile nutrient transformation and Carbon sequestration -... | ecosystem: Engineered > WWTP > Effluent > Algae... | reverse complement strand
GGCGCTCGCGGTCTTCGTCCATCGCCGGGATGGAACCCATCAGGCCGACGGTATAGGGATGCGCCGGCCGATGAATCACGTCGGCAACCGGGCCGATCTCGACGATGCGTCCGGCGTACATCACGGCGACGCGGTCGCAGGTCTCGGCGATCACGCCCATGTCGTGCGTGACGAGCATCACTGCGGCACCGTGCTCGCGGCACACCTTCTTCAGCAGCGCGATGATCTGCGCCTGGATCGATACGTCCAGCGCCGTCGTCGGCTCGTCGGCGACGATCAGCTTGGGCTCGGCGGCCAGGGCCAGCGCGATCACCACGCGTTGGCGCATGCCGCCCGAGAACTGGTGCGGGTACTGGTCGAAGCGCGCCTCGGGCGCCGGGATGCCGGTGTCGGCCAGCAGCGAGATCGCCCGATCGCGTGCCTGCTCCTCGTTGAGTGGCAGGTGGGTGCGGATCGTCTCCACGAGTTGCCGGCCGACGGTGTACAGCGGGTTCAGCGAGGTCAGCGGGTCCTGGAAGATGGCGCCGATGTGGCGGCCACGCAGCTTGCGCATCTCTTCGTGCGGCAGCTTGTCGATGCGCCGGCCCTCCAGCAGGATTTCGCCGCCAGCGATGCGCCCGGGCGGCTCGAGCAGGCCGATGATGGCCGCGCCGGTGAGCGACTTTCCGGCACCGGACTCTCCGACCACACCGAGAATCTCGCCCGGCGCGATGTCGAACGAGACATCGTCGATGGCCAGCAAGGTGCCGCGGCGCGTCGGGAAGTCGACGCTCAGGTTGCGCACCTCCAGCAAGGGCGAACTCATCGCAGCCTCGGGTTCATCGCGTCGCGCAGCCAGTCGCCCAGCAGGTTGATCGACAGCGAGATCATCACCAGCACGAGGCCCGGGAAGATGGTGATCCACCATTCGCCCGAGAAGAGGAAGTCGTTGCCGACGCGGATCAGCGTGCCCAGCGACGGCTGAGTCGGCGGCACTCCCACGCCGAGGAAGGACAGCGTCGCCTCGATCAGGATGGCCGAGGCCACCTGGATCGTCGACAGCACCAGCACCGGCCCCAACACGTTGGGCAGCACGTGGCGCAGCATGATGCGCCCGGACGAGACGCCGATCACGCGGGCAGCCTGCACGTATTCCTTGTTGCGCTCGACCATCGTCGAGCCGCGCACGGTGCGTGCGTACGGCACCCAGCCAGGCAGCGCGATGGCCAGGATCAGCACGGCAAAGGCCAGCGTGTCGTGCGCGTTCGGGAACAACGCTCGGCCCACGCCGTCGATCAGCAGCGCGATCAGGATCGAAGGGAACGACAGCATCACGTCGCAGATGCGCATGATCAGCGCATCGACGCGGCCGCCCACGAAACCCGAAAGCAGGCCGAGCCCCACACCCACCACCACCGACACCGCCACCGAGGCCAGGCCGACGAGCAAGGAGATGCGCGCGCCGTACATCAGCGCGGACAGCACGTCACGGCCCTGGTCGTCGGTGCCCAGCAGGTACTTGGGCTTGCCCTCGTCCTCCCAGGCCGGCGGAAGCCGCGCGTCGCCGAGTTCGAGCGACGCGAGGTCGAAGGGGTTGTGCGGCGCGACCCAGTGCGCAAACACCGCGCAGAAGATGCACAGCAGTGCCACCGCCGCCGCGGCCATGGCCACCGGCGAGGTTCGGAAGCTGTGCCAGACGTCGCCGTCGAAGAATCGTTGCAGGGCCGAAGGCATGGATCGTTGCGGCTACTTCACCACGATCCACTTGAACGGCATGAAATTGTCGGCCAACTGCACCAGGTCGACGTTCTTCTTCATCGCCCAGGCCAGCGCCTGCTGGTGCAGCGGGATGTGGCCGAAGTCGTCCGAGTGCAGCTTGAATGCCTCGGCGATCATCGCGTTGCGCTTGGCATCGTCGGTCTCGCTCTGGATCTTCAGCGTCAGCTCGTCGACCTTGGCATTGCTGTAGGAGCCCAGGTTGAACAGGCCCTGCCCCTTCTCGGTCGGCGTGGCCATCAGGTTGGACAGCGCGTTGTGCGAGTCGTAGGTGCCGGGCGTCCAGCCCAGCATGTAGAAGCTGGTGTTGCGGCTGAGGATCTTCGGGAAGTAGGTGGCCTTCGACTCGGCCTGCAGGTTGATCTTTACGCCGATGCGCGCGAGGTTGGCCGCCACCGCCTGGCAGATCTCGCCGTCGTTGACGTAGCGGTCGTTCGGGCAGTTCATGCTCACCTCGAAGCCGTTCGGGTAACCGGCCTCGGCCATCAGCTTCTTCGCCGCCTCGACATCGTGCGGCGGGCGCTTGTTCAGTTCGGCAACGAAGCCCTTGATGCCCGGCGCCACCATCAGCGCGGTCGGCGTGGCCGCATTGCGCATCACGCGCGTGCGGATCGTCTCGATGTCGATGGCCTGGTAGAAGGCCCGCCGCACGCGGATGTCCTTGAAGGGGTTCTTGCCCTTGACGCTGGAGAAAAGCAGTTCGTCGCGCTTCTGGTCCATGCCGAGGAAGATGGTGCGCAGTTCGGGACCCTGCAGCACCTTCAGGTTCGCATTGGCCTTGAGCCGCTCCGCGTCCTGCAGCGGCACCGGCTCCATCACGTCGATCTCGCCCGACAGCAGCGCGGCCACGCGCGTCGCGTCGTTGCCGATCGGCGTGAAGATGACTTCGTCGACGTTGCCCTCGACCTTGCCCCAGTAGCTGAAATTGCGCACGAGCACGGTGCGCGTTGTGGGCTGCCGCTCCTTGGTGCGGAACGGGCCGGTGCCGTTGGTTCGGAAGGAGGCGGCGTTCTCGATGCCCTTTCGCCGGTCCACCGGCTTCTCGGCCTTGTTCGTCTCGCACCAGGACTTGCTCATGATGTAGACGAGCGAAATGACGTCCGGCAGGATCGGGAACGGCGAACTCGTCTCGATGTCGACGGTGAAGTCGTCGACCTTGCGCACCTCCTTGATGGCCGAGGTGTAGCCCTTCATGTCGGAGCCGTCGCCGGCCGCGCGCTTGAAGCTGAACACCACGTCGTCAGCGGTGAACTTCTCGCCCCCGTGGAAGGTGACGCCCTTGCGCAGCTCGAAGCGCCACACCGTCGGCGAGGTGGCCGACCACTTGGTGGCCAGCGCCGGCGCCAGACCCAGCTTCTTGTCGCGCCCGATCAGCGGCTCGTAGACATTGCCGGTGAAGCTCAGCTGCAACGACTCGTTCAGCGAGTGCGGGTCCATCGAGTTCGAGTCGCCCTGGTTGGCCACGCGCAGCGTGGCGGCCGGCACGCTGCCGAAGGTCAGTGCCAGCGCGGCGGCGAGCAGTGAGCGGCGCAATGGTGTCATCGGGACTCCCCTTGGATGGTGTGGGTGTTCGGGTGAGCGAGCGAGCGCTCGACGAGCGAGGCGAACAACGCGGCACCCAGCGGCAGCACGTCGTCGTTGAAATCGTAGCGGCTGTTGTGCAGGAAGCAGCTGCCCTCGCCGCCCTGCCCGAGCCGCAGGTAGGCGCCGGGCTTCACCTGCAGCATGAAGGAGAAGTCCTCCGCGCCCATGCTGGGCGGCAGTTCGCGCACCACGTGCGCTTCGCCCACCAGTGCCGCCGCGACGTCGGCGGCGAAGTTCGCTTCACGCTCCGAATTGATGGTGGCCGGGTAGCTGCGGATGTATTTCAGGCGCGCGGTGGCGCCGAAGCCCAGCGCCACCGACTCGACCAGGCGGCCGAGCCGGTCCTCGATCATGTCCTGAACCTCGCGCCGGAAGGTGCGCACGGTGCCCACCAGGCGCGCCTCGCGCGGGATGACGCTGTAGGCCGTCGGCTCGCCGGCGTGCATCGAGCACAGGCTGACGACGGCGTTGTCGATCGGACTGACGTTGCGCGACACCAGGCTCTGCGCCGCGGTGATGATGTGCGCCGCCACCAGCACCGGGTCGATCGCGAGGTAGGGGTGTGCGCCGTGTCCACCGCGGCCCTGGACGACGATCTCGATGCGGTCCGCCGCCGCCATCATCGGCCCCGCGTTGACGCCCACCGTGCCCGCCGGCAAGGCCGGCCAGTTGTGCATCGCGTAGACCGACTCGACCGGGAAGCGGTCGAACAGCCCGTCGTCGATCATCGCCTTCGCGCCGGCGAAGCCTTCCTCGCCGGGCTGGAAGATCAACACGGCGCTGCCGTCGAAATCGCGCGTCGCGGCGAGATAGCGCGCGGCACCCACCAGCATGGTGGTGTGGCCGTCGTGTCCGCAGCCGTGCATCAGGCCGCGCGTCGCCGAGCGCCAGGCGAAGTCGTTCTCCTCGACCAGGGGCAGCGCGTCCATGTCGGCACGCAGGCCGATGGCGCGCGCCGATGCGCCTCGGCGCCCGCGAACGACACCGACCACGCCGGTGCGGCCGACGCCTTCGTGAATCTCGTCGACACCGGCCACACGCAGCGCCTCGACGACGCGCGACGCAGTACGGCGCTCCTCGAAGCCGAGCTCCGGGTGCGCGTGCAGGTCACGGCGAAACGCCGTCAGCTCACCATGCCAGGCGGCCAGGCGCCGGTAGGCGCCATCGACGGGCATCGCGGAGGCTGCAGACATCAATGCGCTCCGGTGCCCGACGCGAGGCGCAGGCGCGGGTCGACGGCGAAGTACAGCAAGTCGACCACCAGGTTGATCAGCACGAAGATCAATGCGATCAGGCACAGGTACGCGGCCATTACCGGAATGTCGGCGAACTGCACCGCCTGAATGAACAGCAGGCCCATGCCCGGCCACTGGAACACCGTCTCGGTGATGATCGCAAACGCGATCAGCGAGCCGAGTTGCAGCCCGGTGATGGTGATCACCGGCACCAGCGTGTTCTTCAGTGCATGCCCGAAGTACACCGTGCGATCCGGCAGGCCGCGCGCGCGTGCGAACTTGATGTAGTCGGTGCGCAGCACCTCGAGCATCTCGGCGCGCACCAGCCGCATGATCAGGGTGAGCTGGAACACCGACAGCGTGATGGCCGGCAGGATCAGGTGCTTCCAGCCGTCGACGGTCAGAAAGCCGGTGGTCCAGGGGCCGAGGCTCACCACCTCGCCGCGACCGAAGCTCGGCAGCACCTTGAGCAGCACGGCGAAGACCAGGATCAGCAGGATGCCGATCAGGAAGGTGGGCAGCGACACACCGATGAGCGAGAAGGTCATCAGCAGCTGCGAGAAGAAGTTGCCGCGACGCAGCGCCGCATACACACCCATCGGAATGCCCACCAGCAAGGCGATCGCCGCCGCCAGCGACGCAAGCTCCAACGTGGCCGGCAGCCGCTCGGCAATCAGCGACGAGACCTTGCGGCCCTGGCGCAGGCTCAGCCCGAATTCACCCTGCAACGCATTGCCCACGAATGCGGCGAACTGCACCGGGAAGGGTTGATCCAGGCCCAGATCGGCCCGAAGCTGAGCGCGCTGCGCGGGCGTGGCGTCCTGCCCCAGCAGGTTGGTGACCGGGTCGCCGACGTACTGGAACAGCATGAAGGCGATGAACGCCACCGTGAGCATGACGACGATCGCCTGCAACAGGCGACGCAGGATGAAGGCAAGCATGCGAAGGAGTCGGTGGGCAGCGCGCCGGCTCGACGCCGGCAGGGCAGTTCAGCAAATTGCATGCCCCGCGCCAAGCGGGAATGCCCGGATCATCGCCGATTCACAACGGGGCGCCGTCGCGTCCGAACAAACGCACCTCGCCGTAGAGTCCCGAGGACTTGCTCATGGTGTTGTCGGCATCGGTCATGAGGGCAACGCCGATGAGCTGGCCCGGCTCCTCGCCGAACGCCTTGCGGAAGTCGACCCGCAGGTCCCGCTCGTAGTGCAGCCATCGGCCGCACTGCCCCGGCCCCGACTCGAGCACGATCTTGCGGATCCGATCGGTGCGCGGGCCGGGGATCACCGATTCCGTTGTGGCCCGGGTGTCCCACACGTACATCAGCGTCGCGTAGGGCGGCGGTTCGCCTGTGAGCACCTGTGCCAGTTCGAACAGCATGCGGGTGCGCGCCGAGAGTCGGCCGTGGTCACCGTCGAACGCGAACACCAGGCGCACTGGCGAATCCGACACGTCGGCGTCACTCAGGTCGGCCTGCTCGATCAGGCTGGCGACTCGCCAGGAGAACTGCACGCGACCCAACTGCGCCGGGTCGATCTTCAACTTGCGCCGCAGCATGCTGGCCGACGCGTCGGCTTGTGCGTGCACGACGATTCGCCCGCCGTCGCGCCGCGTTTCGTAGACGGTGCTGCGCTTACCGGGCAGTGCGAATTCCTGCCAGTCGCTCCATGGCCCGCGATCTACAGGCGCCGACGAAGGCATCGGTGCGCAGGCACACAGCAGCAGAAGGGCAATGGCGCAAAGACAGCGATTCATTGGCGGCAAGGCGATCTCAGGGCTCCATGAAAAAGGCCGCCCGAAGGCGGCCTTAACAGTCTGATGTGATCGGACTCGTGCGGGGCGAGTCCTGCATCCTCAGAACGAGTGCTTGATGCCAAATGCGTAGGCGGTGTTACGCTCGGTCGTCGCTGCAGCGGCAGAGGCACCGCGCCCCGTCGCGCTAGCCAGTTGTGCGTACAGGTTGGTGCGCTTGCTCAAGTTGTAGTCATAGCCGAGGCCGAGCTTCTTATGGCTCTTGATCGCGCCATTTTCGAACGTGATCTTGGAGTAGCCAAATTGCAGTTGCCCGTTCCCCAGCGGAGCGGATGCCGACAGCAGGTAAACGTGATTGTCATCCTGCGCATTCGTGCCCGTCTTTGCCTTAGCGTAGTAGAACATCGGCTTAACGAACCCGAGGTTGTAATGCACAGCTACGTTCATCAAGCTGCGCCCGTCGGATGCACCGTCGGTGATCTTTTCGTAGCCGAAGCCGGCGTAGATAGGACCTGCAGCGTATTCGGCGTTTAGGCCAAGATTGCGCCCTTGGCCGGTGGCCTCCGAAAGGCCGACCGCGACGTTGGCGGTCAGGCCGCCCAAACTCGGGGTCTTGTAGCCAACCGTATTCGAAGTACGCAAACTACCCGGAGCGGGCCAGGCCGGAGCGGCAGCCGTGCCAATCCCGGCCACATCCGGGGTGTAGTAGCCAGCCCAAGTGATTCCGGTGCCAGTCTGAGCGATGCCATCGTTGCCGAACGGATCCGATTTCAATTGCACCCAGAAGGCCGGGGTGTACTCGCGACCCAAGTACACAGAACCGGCAGCGGCGCTGCTCAGTTGCAGGTAGCTGCGGCCGTTCCAGAAGGACGCCGCGTTGTTCGCCGCACCCGTATCCGGATTGAAGCGGTGTTCGATCTGGAACTGGGCCGACAGGCCGCCTCCCAAATCCTCATTACCGCGGAAGCCGAGACGCGAGGTGCTGTATTGGGCCAGTTGCCACGAGTCCCCGGCGGGAGCGCCCGGGTTCACGGCACAGGGCGTGGTTGTACCGGCGCAGTTGCTCTTGGCCACGGCCATGTTCAGCAGACCGTAGATGGTCACCGACGATTGAGCCGAAGCGGTGCCGGCAAATGCGCCCAGAACTGCGAGAGCGAGCAGAGATTTTTTCATTGCGACTATCTCCTAGGTTGAACAAGAGGTCCCGATCGACTGGCGCCCTCGCGGGCAGATCAGGCCGAACCCCCTCAGCGGAAGTTGGACGTATTGCACCAGACCCCTCCTGGGCTTGCAAAGGATTGACCGGTATTTCGGCCCCGATGTTGCCTGTGCACAACGAGGCGTAACCTGGTCATCACGACGTCATCTCCCCTGGGAAAACCCGCAGTCCCGCCCAGGCCAGCACCGCCTGCGCTCGGCTCGGAGGTCACTGCCGCGCGTATGCTCGAAGCTTTCGCGCCCCAAGCCAGCAAATGCCGATGGACTCGCTTCTGATCGCCGCCGACACGGCGCTTCGCACCCTTTCCGGCGGCAGCCATGCCGCCCGCGCCTGCCCGCGCTCGCCGACGGAGCCGCCGGCACTGTCGGATGATGAGCGCTCGCTGGCCGGTGCGTTGATGCGCGTGAACCACGTCGGGGAGGTCTGCGCCCAGGCGCTGTACAGCGCGCAGTCGCTGGCCACGCGTGACGAAGCGCTGCGCCGTCAGTTCGATCGTGCCGCCCGCGAGGAGACCGATCACCTGGCCTGGACCCAGCAGCGACTGGACGAACTCGGGTCGCGCCCGAGCCTGCTGAACCCGCTGTGGTACGGCGGTGCCTTCGCGATCGGCCTGCTCGCCGGGCGAGCCGGCGATGCGGTCAGCCTGGGCTTCCTGGTCGAGACCGAGCGGCAGGTCGAGCGGCACCTGGAAGGGCATCTGCAGCGGCTGCCCGCGCACGACAGCGCCTCGCGCGTCATCGTCGACCAGATGCGCGACGACGAGGCGCGCCACGCGGACGACGCCGCCGCGGCAGGTGCGGCCCCGTTGCCGGCGCCGGTGCGCTGGGCGATGCGGGCGGCGGCGCGGCTGATGACCGCCACCGCGCACCGCATCTGAACGCGATCAGGCCGCGACGATCTCGAAGCTGGTCGTGAAGGCCGCGGTCTTCGCGAGCATGGCGCTGGCCGAACAGTACTTTTCGTGCGACATGCGGATGGCACGGTCAACGGCCGCCTCCGGCAGCTCGCGCCCGCTCACGGTGAAGTGCATGTTGATGGCCGTGAAGACCTTCGGGTCAGTGTCGGCCCGCTGCGCCTGCACCTTCACCTTGCAGCCGCGCACGTCGTGCCGGCCGCGCTTGAGGATCAGCACCACATCGTAGGCCGTGCAGGCGCCGGTGCCGGCGAGCACCGTCTCCATCGGTCGCGGCGCGAGGTTGCGCCCACCACCCTCGGGCGCTCCATCCATCGCCAGCACGTGGCCGCTGCCGGTTTCGGCGATGAAGGCCATGCCACTGTCGGCCAGCCAGTTGATCGTGCATTCCATGATCGAACCTCGGTCCATCACGCACCCCCTCGGTGCGAGCGGCGAATTGTGCACTGCGTCACCAAATTCGTTGAGCGGCCTCTCTAGGCGAACGTGCCGTGTGGATATTGCGATGCAGCATGAAAGCCCCTACACTCTTTCGCATACGGTCGTCGTTTGTGTTCGTTTCGACGCGTTTTCGACGATCGGTCCGTTTGTCTCCTCCACCTCCTCCATTGGTGGATTCAGCCCAAGGCAGCAATGCCTTGGGCTTTTTTCTGGGTGGGGCGCGCCACATCGCGACGGTATGATGCGGCGCCGCAGAGGCCCACCTGGAGAGCGACCATGGCCGGCAAGCGCCGCAGCCCCGATAAGAAGACCGCGCCTGCAGTGCTGACTCTGGCCGACTACCTTCAGAAGATCCTCACCGCACGCGTCTATGACGTGGCCCACGAGACACCGCTGGAACTGGCACGCAGCCTGTCACGCCGTGTCGGCAACCAGGTCTTCCTCAAGCGCGAAGACAGCCAGCCGGTGTTCAGCTTCAAGCTGCGCGGGGCCTACAACAAGATGGTCCACCTGAGCGCCGAGCAACTGAAGCGCGGCGTCATCTGCGCATCCGCCGGCAATCATGCCCAGGGGGTGGCGCTCGGCGCGCGGCAACTCGGATGCCGGGCACTGGTGGTCATGCCGGTGACAACGCCCAAGCTGAAGATCGACGCCGTGCGAGCGCTCGGCGGCGATGTGGTTCTGCACGGCGAAAGCTACTCCGACGCCTACCTGCACGCGGTCGAACTGGAACGCGAACAGGGCCTGAGCTTCGTGCACCCGTTCGACGATCCCGACGTGATCGCGGGCCAGGGCACGATCGGCATGGAGATCCTGAGGCAGCACCAGGGTCCGATCGACGCCGTGTTCGTGGCGATCGGTGGCGGCGGCCTCGTCTCAGGAGTGGCTGCTTACATCAAGTCGGTGCGCCCGGAGATCAAGGTCATCGGCGTGCAGATGAACGACTCCGACGCGATGCTGCGTTCGGTGAAGGCGGGCAAGCGCGTGACGCTGGGCGACGTAGGCCTGTTTTCCGATGGCACAGCCGTCAAGCTGGTCGGCGAAGAGACGTTCCGGCTCGCACGCGAACTCGTGGACGAATTCGTGGTCGTGGACACCGATGCCGTCTGCGCGGCGATCAAGGACGTCTTCCAGGACACGCGCAGCATCCTCGAACCGGCCGGCGCCATGGGCGTGGCAGCCGTCAAGCAGTACGCCGAGCAGCACAAGCTGAAGGGCCGGACCTTCGTGTCCATCACCTGCGGCGCGAACATGAACTTCGACCGGCTGCGCTTCGTCGCCGAGCGGGCCGAGGTCGGCGAGCAGCGCGAGGCCTTGTTCGCCGTGACGATCCCCGAGGCGCGAGGCAGCTTCAAGCGCTTCTGCGAGCTGATCGGCCCGCGTGCGGTCACCGAGTTCAACTACCGCATCTCCGACTCGAAGCAGGCGCATGTGTTCGTGGGCGTGGCCATCGCCAACCGCGAAGAGGCCGACAAGCTCGGCCGCAACTTCGCGCGGCACGGCTTCGAAGCCCTGGACCTGACCGACGACGAACTGGCCAAGCAGCACCTTCGCCACATGGTGGGCGGCCGCAGCGAACTGGCGCAGGACGAACGGCTGTATCGCTTCATCTTCCCGGAACGACCGGGCGCCCTGATGCGCTTCCTGTCCAGCATGCATCCAGGCTGGAACATCAGCCTGTTCCACTATCGCAACCAGGGCGCGGACTATGGCCGCATCCTGGTCGGCATCCAGGTGCCCAAGGAGGACAAGAAAGCCTTCCGGGATTTCCTCGAGACGCTGGCCTACCCCTGCGAGGACGAAACGGACAATCCGGTCTACCGGATGTTCCTGCGCTGAGGAGTGGCAACCGGGTCCGCACCCGGTTGCGCGCCGGATTGCGCGCCCGTGCACCGCGCCGCACAATGCGGCCGCAGCGGCGTGATTTGTGCTTGAGCCGCCCATCGCGGCTCACTCTCGCCCGTAACGCATCATCCATGTCGGTCAATCGATCCCTGATCACCCCCACGGCCAACCCGCTGCTCGAGCAGGCCTTGCGCGAGAAACTGCAGCGGCGCAGCGAGACGACCGGCAGCCTGGGCGAACTCGAGCCGCTGGCCATCCGCCTGGGCCTGATCCAGAACACGCTCAAGCCCCGATTCCGGTCGCCGCAGATCGTGCTGTTCGCCTCCGACCACGGCCTGGCGGTCGATGGCATCGGCATCCCGGGGCGAGCCTCGACGGCCAAGCTGGTGGCACGCCTGCTCGGCTCGCAGTTGCCGGTGTCGGTGTTCGCGCGCATTCAGGGCCTCGAGTTGTCGGTGGTCGACTGCGGCGTGGCCGAGCCGGTGGTACCGCACGCCCGCCTGCTGGCGCGCAAGATCGCCCACGGCACGCGCAGTTCTCGCGCCACGATGGCGATGTCGCTCGACCAGGCTCACGCCGCGATCCGCGCCGGCATGGAGATCGCCGATTCGCTGCCGGGCAACGTGATCGCCTGCGCCGGCATCGGTGTCGGAGCCCATGAGAGCGCGGCCCTCGTGCTGTCGCGGCTGGCCGACGCCAACCTGCGCGACCTGCTGACGTCGGGCCCCAGCATGCCGCCCGAGGACCTGAATCACCTCGTCACCGTCTTGCAGGGCGCACAGACACGCCACAAGGACGCGCAGGATCCAGTCGAGGTGCTGGCCTCGTTCGGCGGTTTCGAGATGGCGATGATGGTCGGCGTGATGCTCGTCGCCGGCAGCAAGCGGCACCTGGTGATCGCCGACGGCATGACCGCCTGCGCCGCGCTGATGGTGGCCTCGCGCATCGCCCCGGCCGTCACCGACTACTGCGTCTACTGCCGCAGCCACAACCACCACGGCCTGGACCGCGCGCTGTCGCTGTTCCAGGCCACGGCGCTGCTTGAACTGGGCATGGAAAGCACCGATGGCACCGGCGCCACGCTGGCCTGGCCGCTGGTGCGCAGTGCCGCCGCCTTGTTGACCGAAGTGGCCGAGGGCGAAGACCCGGGTCCGTCGCAGCCCATGCCGATGAACCTGGCCACTGGAGCGCCCGCCGCCTGAGCGGCGTGGACGCGATTCAGCGGTTGTTCAGGCCCGGGACGCGCGAGCCGCCGCCCGGCAATGCCGTGGGCAACGGTGCCTGGTTGGGCAGGGCCGAGGGCACACCCGGAAGGGAGGGCCGGCCCGCCACCGGTGCCGGCTGGGGAAGCGGCGCGGGCGGCGGTGCGATCATCGGTGCAGGCGCCGGCGTTGCGGCAGGCGGCGGAGAGGCCGCAGTCCCGAACTTCACGCCGTCACCCGCCGATGGCAAGGACCCGGTGGCCGGAGCGGGCAGCATCGGCACCTCGAGCGTCACTGCCGGGCTGCCTTGCGACAGACCGATCGAGGCCGTGCGCAGGCTGACGGCCTGCAAGACCAACTCGCCGTCGACGCGGGCGCCCACCGGGTAGGCCCGTGCCGGCTTGGCATCGACGGCAATCAGGGCGAAGCCGGAACCGCTGGCCTGTTTGCCGGCCATCACGCCCAGCAGCTTGAAGCGCGAAGCCAGTTCGGGGGCCGGTGCGGCCTTGTCCGCTGCCGCCGAGGCAGTGGCGCCCAGCAGGCGCGACAGATCGCCGCGCATCGCGACGGATTCGCCGACGGCCACGGCGTACGCCGGCGCGGGCTGGGGCCGCACGAGCATGCGCAGCCCCCAGAAGACGGCGGTCGCCGCCACCAGGGCCCAGACGACGAAGGCGGTGAGTCTTGCCAACATGCGGGGATTATGATCGACCGGGTCTGCAACACCGCGTCCCTGCTCCGGCGGGTCGTTTCACGATGTCTTCTTCCCTGCGACACATCCGGCCGCGCATGGCGCGCGGTTTCACGCTGATCGAACTGATGGTGGTGCTGGTGATCATCGGCGTGCTGGCGGCGTTGATCGTCCCCAACGTGCTCGACCGCGCCGACGATGCCCGCGTCACCGCCGCGCGCACCGACGTCAACAATCTGATGCAGGCCCTCAAGCTCTACCGCCTCGACAACCAGCGCTACCCGACCAGCGAGCAGGGCCTGCAGGCGCTGGTGGTCAAGCCGACTGCCGGTGCCATCCCGCCGAACTGGAAGCCCTATCTCG
>Ga0209277_10001169_pt1 | contig 13021 bp, 10 predicted proteins | sample JI81AbrownDNA_FD_187503 | JGI IMG/M metagenome (GOLD analysis project Ga0209277, IMG submission 187503) | Wastewater effluent complex algal communities from Wisconsin, to seasonally profile nutrient transformation and Carbon sequestration -... | ecosystem: Engineered > WWTP > Effluent > Algae... | reverse complement strand
TCAAGTTTTACAAATTGAAGATAGTCTGGGTGAATTTAGACGTGCTCTCAGGAAATCAGACCAAGAGATTTTTGATGAACTCATCCGCACCGCCAAACTCCAAGTCCAGGCAGGAGTCATGGCCGCATCACCTTACCCTATCGATTCGATGTTGCTTACCATGATCATTCAGCTTAAAAAAGAACTAGGAACATTACAAAAAGAACTCAAACAATTTAAAGAAACACAAGGAAAGTCCTCTGTGTAGAAGGTAACTTTGTGAAAATAAAAGGATCACAAACGATTGGCTACCTTTTTGATATCTATCATTCGGAAGACAAAATTTACATTTGGACCAAGGATGAGGAAGGAAAAACAAAACTTTTTTTTGACCATTACCATCCGACCATCTACGCAAGAGGTGCCCCCGAAATCCTAAGAAAGTTAGTCAAACGATTCTATGACTTGAATGCATTGGCTGAGATTCCTACCTTTGATGAAAAAATTCTATTCTATGAAAACAAAAAAGTCCAAGTCCTAAAACTGGTTATCTCGAGACCCTCCCTGCTTCCCAAAATCACATCGAAACTCTTTGCTCTCTATGATAAATTTGACATCTATCATTCCGACATCGAAGTACCTATCAGCTACATGGTGGATCATGATATCTTTCCACTCTGTAAATTGGAGATTGAATCGGAAGAAGTAGGAACTGAACAGAAAATTCGATCTCTCTTTTCGCAGACAAAAATCACTGATTTAGAATACAGCATTCCACCACTAAAAACCATGGCCTTGTCTTTAGAAAAAAGCCAACGGATTCCCATAGAACAAAATTCTTTGTTAATCGAATTCGCCAACTCACGTTATGTGATAAGAAGTCAGACACCTATCGATATCCTCCAACAAATCAATGTTATCATAGAGAAAGAAGATCCCGACATTGTTTTAACTGCTTACGGCGACCAAGTAATTTTTCCTTATCTGTTCACCCATGCACAGAGATTACGATTTCAGACTGCCTTCGATCGTGATAAAACAGCCCCCATCCGCAGACAAATCCAAACTAAAGGTTCGAGCTTCAATACATACGGTGCGATGATTTTTCGTGCTCCATCCTATCCGTTGTTCGGTCGCTGGCATATTGATTCTCGCAATAGTTTTGTTTTTAAGGAAGCTGATTTACTAGGAATCATCGAACTCTCACGACTATCTCGATTGCCCATTCAAAAAATGGCACGTGCTTCTACAGGCAAAGCGCTCACCTACATTGAAACCGACGTCGCTCTTCGCATGCAGTATTTAGTACCTTGGCAAAAAAGTGCTGTGGAAGCTCCGAAATCCGCATTACAATTATTAAATGCAGATCGAGGCGGACTTGTCTTTCAGCCTGATATCACACTTGGTAATATTAGAGAAAATGTAGCGCAGCTTGATTTTGCGCAGATGTATCCGAGCATCATGGTAGTACATAATATCTCACCGGAATGTGTGAATTGTCTCTGTTGCACAGATGATCCAGACGTACCTAAGGTGCCAAAACTCGGCTATACCATTTGCAATAAAAGAAGAGGCATCGTATCAGAGGCACTCGCCCACGTCTTAAAACGCAGGGCCTATTACAAACAAAGAAAAAAAGAAACGACTGGCGAACTTTCCGAAACATATAACGCGAAACAGTCGAGCCTCAAGTGGATGCTAGTAACATCTTTCGGATACTTAGGTTATCGAAATGCGAAATTTGGTCGCCTAGAAAGCCATGAATCGGTAACTGCATTTGGCAGGGAAAAATTATTAACTGCCAAAGAAGTATCTGAGGATTTCGGATATCTCTTAGTCCATGCGATCACCGACAGTGTTTTCATCCAAAAAGAGGACCAATCACCGTTCACCAAAGAAGAATTAAATGTTTTATGTCTGGAAATCGAAAAAAGAACCCAGGTGAAAATAGAAGCAGATGGTGTTTATACTTGGCTCCTTTTTCCTCCTTCGACAACAGACCACCAAATGCCTGTAGCGAATCGTTATATGGGAAGATTCGAAACTGGTGTTTTGAAATCTCGAGGGATTGGCTCTCGCAGGAAGGACCTTCCGATCTTTATACGAAAAGCCCAATTGGAAATGATCAACTGGATGTGTGGTTTCGTCACAGTGAAGGAAATCAAACAAGGAGAAAATACCATCCTCGCTATTTATCATAAATATGACGAAATGCTTCAAACCGAAACCGTGGAATGGCGAGAACTCTTGATCCAACGTTCTACATCACAAGAACCAGAAGAATACGAAGTGGATGGAGCCACCTCTCTCTCTCTCAAACAACTCAAAGAGATGGGTATGCATGTACAAGCAGGAGAGAAAATAAGATATATCGTTACAAATAGAAGAGCCGGGAGCAAAGAAAATCGTTATACCGCGGAAGAAGTATTACAATCCAGACCACCTAATGCCAAAGTACGGTATGATAAAGAATATTATCGAAAGCTATTACTGGCTTCCTTCAAAGAAGTATGGTCTGCCTTTGCCAGTTTCCAAGATTTTGATTCGCTCATTTCTGAACAATTAAGCCTTCCGTTTTAGTTCGAAAGGAATCCTAAAGAAATTCCCTTTACAGAAAAGGCAACAGTGTTCCGCTGTTAACATGGCATTGCAAAAAACAATCTCCTTACATACACATATCTATGACTTAGATTGGAATCGTCACGTAACCAGTCGTACTTACGAAAGATTTAGTTACGATGGAAGATTTTCGATTTTGGAAGATTTCGGATATGGAGTTCATGCCTGCTTAGAAAAAGGAATCGAATTTGTATCTGGTTCAACCTTTGTAAAATTCTTAAGCCAACAATTTGCAGGTGCTCTTCTGGATATTATAACAAACGTAAGTAGGGATGAAGAAGGTAATCTTTACTTTCATCATCTCATACAAGACCAATCCGCAAAAAAGGTTTGTGAATTGTATGCGTGTGCATACTTAAAAAACACGGATGGTCAAAAAATCCTACTGAATGAAATTCCTCTTCTCACAGAGAAATGGAAAGAATCACACATTCACATCAGAAGAGAAAACCAGACAACTGTTCAACATAACATCGCCATTCCATTCAGTGATATGAGTTGTTTTTGGAATTTACCATCCGAGGCGATTTGGAAGGTATTCGAAGAAGGGAGATTTCTTTTTTTTAAAGAAATCGTAGATCTAAAACTCATCAAAGAAACGGACTCAACTACTTTTTTTATGGGTGGTGAAATTCAAATTTTTAAACTTCCAGAACCGGGAACCAAAATTCTTCTCCATAGCTGGATCGATAGTTTTGAAAAGATTCGTTTTTATTTTCGCCAAGATATCGTAAGCGAGTCAGGTGAAACATTAGCATCGATGAGAGACGAACAGCTGTTTGTCGCTCTTTCCACATCGCGCCCAAGAAAAGCACCACCTGAATTTTTCTCCAGAGTAGAAAGATTTATCGAATAATGTCAGAGAATGGGAAAAAACTCCTCTGACTTTTCTATCGAATCTAAAACTACTTTAATCTCATGATCGCATTTCCTAAACTATAATTGGCGATAGCGAGCATGACATGGAAAATATCAACATTGAGGATTGGACCTCTAGAACCATTCGTTCCGATGACAAGACCAGCAAGGATAAACAATATCGCACCTGCAAGACCGTAAAGTGCTCCCATTCTCTCACGAGAAAGTTTTTTCAAACTGACGATGATAACGATGACCATTGAAATCGCTCCCACAACAGTCGAATAAATGGGGACAGGATAGAAATAAGTTAGCAGAAGATATACGATAAACAAGGACGCGATCTTTATGAAAAACAATTTTTCAGTCAGATGCTTAAATCCAAAGTGATAAAAAGCGACACCTAACAAAGGAACACCTACGCAACCGGACATTCCAACAAAAAACCGATAGATCGGATCAAGTGCATTGATCCCCAAAAAATGAATGCTTCCAAGTCCCGCAGAAATTCCAATGATGGCAAAAGCATACAGGGCAGCCCGAGCCGGGATAGAAGACAGACCTTTAAATCGATAAGCCATATAAAGGGAAACAAAGGACAAAACGAAATCCGATAGAAACGTGCTCATTATCATGAACATGATTTAAAACATCGAAATTTCTTTGGCAATCTTAATTCCGAAAAAAGCTAATTTCTAGAAAAAATTATGGACCTTCTAAACGTGAAATTTCTTCATCTGAAAGTTCCCGATAACTTCCAATACTGAGAGAAGGATCCAGATCAATAGCCCCCATTTTTTGTCGACGCAAGTAAGTGACTTCCTTTCCTAGCATAACAAACATTCTACGAATTTGGCGAAATTTTCCTTCGCGAATCACAACTTTTGCCTTAGAAGTTTCACCTGCTTCCAAAATCTCTAGTTTTCCAGGAAGAGTAATATAACCGTCATCCAGTTCTATTCCGGTGGAAAATGCTTTGCTATCGGAATCTGTCAAAAAACCCATTACTTCTGCATAATATTCTTTTTCAATGAGATGTTTAGGAGATGTATATTTATGAGCAAAAGGACCATTCGTGGTAAAGATTAACAACCCTTCGGTCTCTTTATCGAGTCTTCCTACCGGGAACAATCCCATTTGCCGGTGCCGACCTTTCAGATAGTCCATGACAGTCTTTTCTCTCGGGTCTTCCGTTGCCGTGATGCAATCAGGAGCTTTGTTCATCATAAAATAATAATACGGCTTACGAAGGATAATCTCCTCTCCATATTGTATTTCATCTCGGATCGAAATTTTTATCGAACCGTCCTTAACCAACTCTCCGTTCACCTTGACAGATCCTTTACCTAAACTTCTTTTCACTTCCGTTCGAGATCCGAAACCTAAATTGGAAAGTACTTTGTCTAGACGTTCTGATTGCATGTTCCCTCTTCCCCATGCTCCTGCCTTTCGCAGTGACTGCAAGAGTATAAATAGAAATCAATTCCTATTTTCGTAACATTTTTAAATCAGCAAGTCGCTGTCTCTTTTCTAGCGAATCGTAATCTTTGCTATCAAATTCATTCCATTGATACTCCCCCGTAAAATAAGATCCTTCAAAATATGGAATGGTTTTGTGTTTTGGTCGATCATCTGTAATTTTACTTAACATTCGATCCACCTCTTCTGGCGATTTGGTAAGCATTTCCTCCTGGATTACATCTGTATTCAGTGTTCCGCGAACGTTTGTTAATTTATAAGGTCCGGATTCTCTGGCAGTAACGATTACCTTTCCAAAATATTGCAGAGAAACAATTTGTTTTCCTCCCAATAATTTTTGGTCCTTCCTGGCATAACCAATCGGTTCCTCCGATTCAGACATTAAATTTGCCTCGATTGTATACCGGCCCGGTTCGATCACTTGTAGTTCGATATCGATAAATAAAGATCCTTCTAGGATTCGATCACTAAATTTTCCGGTAAATTTCGCGGGAGCGATTGGCGAAGAAAAGAAGTGATGTGTTAACGTATGTTTTGCTTTTAAATTATCTCCTTCAATATAAAAATGAACCGAAAAATTCATATCTCCCCAGTCACTGCTCCGAGGACGGAAATGAAAGGTATAAGTCAGATCCCCTGCCAAAACATCTCCATCGAAACCAGAATCATTTCCTGAAATACTCGGAGGAACAAAAAGATTTTTACCTGCTTTCCCTTCTATCATCGTACTATCGATCTTAATTTTCTGTCTCTTATCCGTTCCCGTTTGATAACAGGAAAGAAAGATGCGAAGAGACTTGCCTTCGGTCACCGTATGGAATTCTGGTTGCAATTGGCAAGAAGATCCAGAGTCCATTATTTGGCCGTTTTTGAACACAGGCATAGACTGGATCGAAACTGGAATCGCACGGGGGTTTAAAACATCAGCGTGAGAAGAGAGTAAAGGACGACTGTCGGGCGGATATTTTGCCCACTCCGAATAATCTTCGATCACCTGTTCGATATCGACTGCAAATTCACTGTCTATTTTCTCTGTCGTATTCTCCGAATTCTGAAAGGCATGGAAGTATTTAGAAGACGGATCGGTTATTTCAGAAGTAGGTAAATTTTCTGTTCCAGTAGGCTTACTAAATCCTTTTTTCTTTTTTAGAAGCAACAAACCTGTAAGAATCAATATACAACTCATAACGATCGTTATATTCTTTTTGTAAATATTCATTTTAAGTCCTCTGTTTTTTGAATCCAAAAAAATCCTAGTGAGCTTGAACCCACTAGGTAAGTAGGCTGATTTTAGTGAATTATTTCCTGGTATCGAGTATCATCATGACCTTGCATATGACCGATATCAATTCCTGTCACTGGTAGAAGTGGATGCATCTTATGACCTTCAAATGGAGTAACGGTTTTTGCTCTTTCCCAAAAACAAAGATCGCATGATTTCACTTTTTCCCCCATACATTTTGAAAATGCTCCAGACGTCCTATAACCACAAGAGCTATGCATCGCAACTAAGGAATCATCCTGTCCAGGTAAAAACGGTTCTGCGATAAAAATGGATTTCGTCGCTGCAAGATGATAAAACATCGACCCATTATTCCTGTTATGGTCAAATGAGGACCTAGCCTTTGTTACAACAAGCGCTTGGATTGCGGATCTAGAATCTGCTAAATCATCTAGTGGACCACTATTAATATTGAATACGGCTCTTAGAATATTGATGGCGGTGTCACCTAAACTTGCGACTTCAGATCCTCCCTCTGCTGAAACCAATTGGGTCGCATACAGTATATTATAGGTACCTGTCTGATTGTATTTAGAAATGGTTGCTGCACCTGTAAATCCACCCAAGGATTCATTGACAAGTCGACAACTTTGCCCTTGGTCCCGTCGGCAATATTTGTTCAGCATCTGGAGAAGACGAACAGTGCCTGAGGTCGGCTCCGCCAAAAGTGGGTCCTTGCGGCCATCGTATCCGACTAGGATATAATCTCCGACAGGAGAGATTCCCTTCCAAACACCACATTTGGAGCTTTCTCCGATTCTGGTATCCTGGCAGGCTTCATTGGATTCTACCAAATTCATGCCATGCACATAGATCACCTTTTCTGCTGATAAGCCGCAGGTCAGTGCCATAAAAATGGCAACGAGCGAACTGATTCTTTTCATTTTGTTTCCTCACACCCCGAATCCTGTCCGGGTCAGTGAGAGAATCAAAGCAAGGATCGTGCCAATTGACACAAATGTGTTATTCTGCAAAAATTAGGGCATTTTCCAAACAAAAAAAATCGCTTTGCGCAATAACGTCAGTTTTTTAACGCCAATTTTTTAACTATTGTCAATTATTTGTCATTTTTAGCATCCAGAATTCCCAGTTCAAGGAGCTGGTACCGGAGAGTCGTTCGTTTCATCGAGAGTGCTTCCGCGGTTTTGGTTACGTTTCTTTTGTTCTCGCGATAAACGCTCTCAATCAACTTCCGCGAGAAATTTTTTACCTCCTCTTCATAAGAAGTCACTTTTCCTTCGCGAAAAACTGCAGGAGAGGAATCAGAGTTCAATTTGGAATCAAATCCAAGACTGTTAAAATTTTCTAGGCCGAGGACTTCGCCATTCAGACCCGCCATCGCACGAATCACAGAGTTTTCCATTTCTCGAATATTGCCAGGCCAAGGGTAAGAAATGAATCGGTGTAGGAGACGGGTATCGATCTCAGGGGATTTGATTTTGTATTCAAGAGAGAATTTGTCTACGAAGTAACGAAGTAAATGAGGGATATCTTCTATGCGTTCCCGAAGGGCAGGCAATTGAATGGGTAGGACACGAATTCGATAGAGAAGGTCTTCACGAAATAATTTCTGTTTCACCAATTGGTCCAAATCTCGATTCGTTGCAAAAATAAATCTGCACTCGGCACTGAGAGTTACATCCGATCCTAACGGAACAAAGGTATTTTCTTGGAGCAACCGAAGCATTTTAGGCTGAATGGATATCGGCATCTCTCCTATCTCGTCAAAAAACACCGAACCACCGCTAGCTTCCAAAATTCGTCCTTTCCGATCATTTTTGGCGTCGGTAAAGGCACCCTTTTTGTGTCCAAAAATTTCCGATTCCCATAAATTTTCTGGTAGAGTGGCGCAATTGATCGCGACAAAAGGTCCATTCGCATCTTCGCTTGATTCATGAATCAACCTTGAAATTAATTCTTTTCCCGTCCCTGTCTCCCCAGTTATTAAAATGGGGTATTTGTATCGACTAGCACGCGCTACCTCGTCCAATGTTTTTCTAACTGCCGTACTACGATATATTAGTGTCTGATTTCCAACTGAAATTTTCTGTGCTTCTGAATTCAGAATTTGGCTTAAAATTTCAATTTGAGGAGATACTTCCGGCATATCCCCTTTTGCTTTTTTAATCACATCGGCCATCTGCTCAAAGGCATTCCGCAAAGTAACAATCTCGTTTGCAATTCCCGATTCATCCTTTGGAATGGATTCCTTACTCAATTTTGATAAGTCTTTCATTAAATTATTTAACGGGATAATGAAATTGGCTCGGAATAAAAGAGGGAAAATAAATAAAATCAAAATACAAATAAACAAAAAGAAGATCAGAGATGGTAAGAGTATCTTGTGTATCTCGCTTCGATATTCATCATAACTTATCATTCCTATCGCCTGTTTTCCTTCGAATTCAAAAGGGATTCCAACGAATGCTAAATTTCCTACTTTAAAAAAATGAAATCGTCCGTCCGTAGAGGCTTGGAAAAAAGAATGGATTAGTTGTAGTTCCCACTGGTTTGCATTTTTTTTCGGAATCGGTATATTTTGAACATAGATCCCATCTGCATGTTTCAACTTGTCAGAAACAAGATAGTTTATTTTTGAACTCTCCTCTAAATGCAAATAGTAACTATAGATGGACTTTTCTTGGTAAAATTTTGTTATCAAATGAAATACAAGCATAAAAGATACCAGAGTGATGCCAACAAGTCGAGTGATGATTCCTGTACGACCAGCAGCGGATGAAGAATAAACAAAAGCATAACTTACAAAAATGACAAGACCACCTATGTTCATGATCTCTGCCAAAAGAATGGTACTAAGAATTTTGTTTAAGTTCAAAACATAAAAAACCGTAATAGAAATCTCTAACACGGTCACACAAATCAACGCTACGGTGATTCTAAAATCGGAACTACCGCTCCAAGAAATTCGAATCTTTTTTAAATAGGATTCAGCTTGCGTGAAAGAGACGATCCGAAAGATTCGAAAAAAACTGACTCCAATACTCACTAGATAAAAAAGTAAACTGAAACCTGGGATTAGAATCGAACTGTATTTACTTCCATATGCATGAACACTAAAACCCAACTCATTTGTGCCATACGCTTTAAAAATATAATCCAAAAAAGAGTAGATTCCCAATAGAAAAGTTATGAATAAAAGGAATCTTCGAGGCACATTGGAAATTGTAGAAGGAAAAGCGAATGAAATCTGTATTCTGGAAGCCGCAGCAAATACGATGGCACAAGCAAGATACCATCCATAACTTCCCGATCCATTGTTAATACTGTAACCAATGATGTAGCCAAAATTATAAATAGATAAAAAGAAAAAATAAATCGCAAACCAGAAGGTACCAATTTCTTTTGCAGATCTTTGAATTAAGTAAATGAAAAAAATGAATGATAAAATGGTCGGAGTGAATCTACCAACCGACAGAATTGTAAGATAAAAATCCATTCTGACAATTCATTAGATTTTATGAGAACCGGGTAAACTATTTTTTCCGATTCCCATTGCTTTTGATCTTTCGAGTCTGATTAAGGAATAATTTTTGTCATGTCTGGGGACAGCACTGATACTCCAAGCTTCTATCGGAAGCTGGTTTGTAACGCTTAGATTTTTGTGCAATTCAATTTCCTCTTCCGTCGATCTTAAAAATAAAAAAGGATTCCTGAAAACACCGTCTAATTCTGGATAATCGGCATCATTTTTTTCTATCAAGGAAATGAGTTCTAATCCTCTTGAATAAATATAATCTAAGAATGGATCATCAAACGGATCCGTTTTTTCATTTTTTTTGCGTTTTTCTAACATCCATTTGAGCCAATCATAACCATATATAAAATCATGAATGTATCGAAATTTGATCGGGGAATGCGCTCCGAAAATCTCAAAAATTCGAAGGAGTTTCGTACAATATTCTGCGCTAGATTTTTCAAACGTTTGTCTCAAGAGTGAGTTTGCTGATAGACGATAGATTAAAAAATCAAAATCCCAAAATATATTCTCTGGAAAATGATGAGCTGCGCTTTTGATGATCTGAAAGGAATGATCTGCCATCAGATCGATTTGCTTGGCTGTCAAGCCTAGTTGAGCTAAAGAAGATTCGAGTTGAACAAATGGATTAACGAATTCCTGTTTCGGATTTAAAGACTTTCGCTTTGGATACAAACCATTTAAAAAAGAATCTATCTCTAAAAAATTCGCCATGGTTTCAGTACATTTTGAAAAAGTATTCTAAATTTAAAAGAAAAGTAAATAAGGAAACGAAACCCCAAATCAATTTATGGATATGATCCTTATACATTTTTTGAAATTGAAATTCATTGGTTCGGGCATTTCCGCTAAATTTAAGAATAAAATAAATATGGTAGAGGGAATAAAGAATAAGAACAAAATCTGTATAAAATGGAAAGACAGTTTTAAAAAAAATACAAAAACCTAACAAGTAAACATAATTGAACAAAATTATAAAATCAATAATAGTTCGTGTTCTTTGATTTCCGAAAAATGTGACAAAGGTATTTTTCCCACCAATTCGATCACTTTCTTCGTCACTCAGACCACTGGCCAGAGCACTCGAAAACGCATATAAGGTGGACATGATTAAAATGAAAACTAACATTAGATCGATGCTGATTCCTGCTTGTAAGTAGAAATGAAAAAGAGGGAGCATCAATCCGACTCCCATCATTTCTAAAAATTCTCCACCTCCTCTGTAATTTAAGCGTATGGGTGGGAGGGAATACGCAGCAAAAACGATCACGCACAAAAACGAAAACAGGACGATAAAATCTTTACCCGTATAAAATTGTAAGATGATGGCAATAAGGATCGATAGTAGTCCCATTAGCAGACCACCCCACAATACTGTTTTCGAATCTAGTATTTGATCAGGAATCGTTTTCGGTGAACAATCATTAGGGAATAACTTACGTTTTATGGTATCTACATTGATATCTGCATAATCATTCAACAAAACGATATATCCTAACAAAAAGACCGTGAACAAAAAACCCATAAAAAAGATGACAAAGGAGCCTTGCGCAGAGTGAGTGAATCCGATTCCTTGCCCTAAGAAAAAAGGTACCAGTAACTTAGGCCAGCTGTTGATTTTTAATGCATAGAGCCATTTTTCAAAAAGACTCATTTTTGTTAATTTTTCAGAAATTTTCAATGGAAACTACTTTCGCTCAATCACGTCTAGAATAATATTTCCATATTGATCGGGCAAGATACAACCAGTTTATTAAGGATAGAGCACCTTTTCAAGAGCTTTCAAAACCGCCTAGTCTTAAACGATATCAACTTACAAATCTCACCAAACTCAGTTTTTGGTCTCCTTGGACCCAATGGTGTAGGTAAAACGACCTTCTTAAAAATAATCGCAGGTCTCCTCCGGCCAAGTTCTGGAAACATCCAAAAGGGCAACATCAAGATTGGATATTGCCCGCAGGCTCCTGTTTTTTGGAAAAATCTGACGAGTAGAGAACAATTAATTTACAATGCTGATCTTTACCTACTCCCGAGAAAAAAAGCAAAAAAACGCATCCAATTTTTGATGAAAAAACTCGGATTACTGTCATATGAGAATGTAACTGTAGAACGATTGTCAGGTGGAATGCAAAAGAGATTAAATTTGGCAATGGGACTCATCCAACGTCCCAAACTTTTGCTTTTGGATGAACCAACGGCAAACTTAGATCTTGAAAGCAAACAATATGTAAGGGAGTTGTTATTGTCTCTCGTGAAAGAGGAGGATATCACGATCCTTTGTTCCTCTCATGATTTAGATGAGATTGCAAGCATCTCTACCGATTTATTATTTTTGAATCAGGGACAAATTGTTTATCAAAAAAAGATCAACCAAAAAAAAAGTAACAAGAATACTTTTAAAAAACTGAAAGAACTTTACTTTCAGATTCAATCCAATCAAGGAAAAAAATGAGAATTCTTTCTTTATTTTCTAGAGCCTTAAAACAAGAGTTGCGCGATCCTTTCCTGGTTGCCCTTACCTTATTCACCACCCCATTTTTTATTTTCTTCTATTGGCTAGTTCTCGGTCATTCGAATCCTAAAATAATCGGGATTTATTTTCCAGATTCTCAATTTAAAAATACTTATCCTCAAATCAATCAAGAGATTGAGAGTCGCCTCAAACAAAGTGGGAAAGAGAATCCAACTTCTTTTCAATTGATTTCTTTTTCCACAGAAGAGGATTTTCTTATCCACCAAAAAAAGAATCCGAAAATGATTCTCATAACCTTAAGTAAAAACTCTTTTCTAGAAAATCCCCATAATTCATCCATTGAGATTCAATTCGATTCATCAAATGAGAAAGACCGATTGATTGCTTTGAGAATCAAATCCATCTTAAGTGATATCCTGTTAGAGCCATTGCAGATAATAATTGAAGGGAAAGAGGAACAAGCCTCGAAAACGATCTTTATCTCTGATTTCGATGCTTTTGTTCCAGGATTTCTCGTCTTTTCAATCATCATGATCATATTTTCCACATCTATGGCATTTACATCTGAGATCGAATCCGGTGTTTTGATGAGATACAGGTTATCCAATACATCTTCAATCGAATATCTGTTAGGTTTAGGAAGTCTTCAATATGTAAACTCGGTTTTTGCAATAGCCATTTCTATTTTCGTTACTTATCTTTTAGGATTTAATTTCCAAGGTAAAATACTCGAAGTATTCATACTCTGTTCGTTAGGTTCGTTGAGTGCTGTCGGAATAGGTATTTTAATCGCGAGTTTATCTAATAAAATGAACCTTGCGCTTCTTACTTCTAG
>Ga0209277_10001167_pt1 | contig 13044 bp, 7 predicted proteins | sample JI81AbrownDNA_FD_187503 | JGI IMG/M metagenome (GOLD analysis project Ga0209277, IMG submission 187503) | Wastewater effluent complex algal communities from Wisconsin, to seasonally profile nutrient transformation and Carbon sequestration -... | ecosystem: Engineered > WWTP > Effluent > Algae... | reverse complement strand
GATATAGGAAATCGAATTACGTGGAATTTTATTTTTTAGATATTGCAAAGGCAAAAGATGATCTGTTTTATTTGCCTGGGGCGTTTCATTTATCTTTCGTAAGATGCGATAGGCTTCCGCTTTGGATTTAATACCAAGTGCGACAAATTCTATTTTGTCGGAATAGAGAACAATATTGATTCTATCTCCCGTATTGAGGGATAAGAGTGCGATAAACGCAAGGAATTGAAATCCAATAAAAAACTTCGTATAAGAATTTGCACCGTTAAACGACATGGACTTAGAAATATCCAAGAAAACATTGATCGTTCTATCATTCTCTTCGTGAAAAAGTTTTACATATAGCTCACCCATTCTAGAACTAACATTCCAATCAACAAATCGTATATCGTCCCCATACATATAAACCCGCGACTCTTTAAAGTCCATCCCTCTTCCGGAGCGGTTAACCAGGATTGACCCCGCACGGTTACTACGAATTTTCTTTTTGTATTTTAATTCAATCTCTTGGATTAGTTTTTCTAGTTCTTTTAATATCACTGCTTTGCCTTTTGGAAAACGGGAAAATATCTGCCACAGAGTCACGGAGACACAGAGAAAGGAGCAGGGTATGACTGGTCTTCTTGCTAATTCTCTTCATTATAAATCCAAGTAAACTAAAAATCTCTTTCATAAAAGTAATAGTCCCTCTAAGGTAATGCAGTTACTTCTAGAACTGTTTTAATTAACGAGTCAACTGTTACGTCTTCGGAGACTGCTTCGAAGGTTAGAATCATACGATGGCGCATGACTTCGTAAATGGAGAAGCGAATGTCTTCGGGCACTACAAAATTTCTTCCTTCCAATAGGGCATTTGCTCGCGCACAACGCAGGAGCGCAAGAGAGGCACGAGGGGATACTCCGTGTTTAACGTAGGGCTTGATTTCATCTAGCTTGGAAGTTTGGGGGCGAGTGTTACGAACTAATTTAACAATGTAATCTTTTAATTTTTCATCTATATAAATTTTATCCGAAAGAGAAGAGATTTCTTGGATTTCCTTTCGGCTGATGCTTTTTTTGATTTCTTTATTTTTAGAAGTTACGCTTCCATGCTGACTGAGTATTGCGACTTCTTCTGCTTCGCCCGGATAATCTACATTTACCTTCATTAAAAATCTATCCATCTGTGCTTCTGGTAGTTGATAAGTGCCTTCCTGGTCAATTGGGTTTTCAGTTGCTAGAACCATAAACGGAGCATCTAAATGAAACGTTGTATCGCCTATCGTTACAAGTCTCTCTTCCATACACTGTAAGAGGGCAGACTGAACCTTTGCGGGAGCACGGTTAATTTCGTCTGCCAAAAGAATTCCTGTGAATATAGGGCCTTTTCTAGTTTCAAAATTAGCTGTCTTCGGATTAAATATCACAGTCCCAATTAGATCGGCTGGTAGCAAATCAGGAGTAAACTGTATTCGTTTAAAAGATAAATCAATACTCTGCGCAATCGACTTTGCTAGTAAAGTTTTCGCAAGTCCCGGCATTCCTTCCAACAACACATGTCCCTGTGCGACAAGGCAAGTCATTATATTTCGAATAACAAGTGTTTGCCCCGTTATTTCTTTCTTCAACTCTTCTAAGAGTCCACCGATTTTTTCTTTTGCTTTCTGAATTTCTTCTGTTTTTACTAATTCTTCCATTCTCTATATATTCCTGTTAAAATTTCCTTTTCGCAAACTCTTCAATAAATCTTTCTTGCTCAATAGATTCAACAGCTCGCAGAGAGCGATACTTTCGCACACGGGCTACTGCATCTTTGGCGCTAAGTCCATAGTATTTAATTAAATAACAAGCCGCAACCGTTCCAGACCTTCCAAGTCCTCCAACGCAATGAATCAATACATTCTGTTTCTTAGACAGGATTTCATGCATCCAGTTTAAATTTTTATCCATTGTGGCATAATCCGGTATCCCCTGATCTATAATCGGGAAATAACAAGTAGCAAATCCAGCATCCGAATAAGCTGACTTAAGTCTTTGCACTCCAAACTCTTCGTATTCCAATTCTGTGATTAATGATATAACTGCATTTATTTCATTGGACTTGATTGCTTTAACGTCTACCGTAATACTTCTCGCTCTATCTTTACGACCAGGGAGTATCGTCAAACCCATCTTACCCTCTCCTTTGTCAGTAGGATTTTCAATAAAATCCACACGAAGATCGTTTGTAGTCTGTAAAGTATTCTTTATCTTTGCCGAGCAAGTAGCTCCCGCATACAGGGCTAATTTCTTTTGCCAGTCGTTGGATTCATCGAAGGAAAGCGTATGCATAGAATAACGCATGAGTCCAACAAATAATTGATATGGGTCTCTGTCTGTATGAATCAAATCAGGATAATAAGAGCGCATAATAGCGATTGTCTCAAACGCCTTCGCAATTTGCGGAAATTTAAAATTATCCTTTAGAGAAAGATCAAGAGGCTCGCCTAGATTTTGAACATCAAGCAAAATATCTATTAGCTGCACAGCTTCTTTAAATTCATCGAGAGAGTTAATCGTCATGAAAATATAGAGAATATCATTTTCTAGTTTGATTAAGTCTTTTAGAATATGACCTTTGTGTGTATGAAAGAAATCAATTAGCCAAACATTTTCCTGTGCATCGATAATTATATTTGCCCCATTCAAGTCACCGTGTAAATAAGAAACATAATGATAAGGAGTAATGTTTTCTTTGAGTCCAGAAAGTTCGCGCTCATAAAAATTACACACATTTGGAAATGCAAATCCATGTAGATTGAGAGTATGCCCATTTGCCGGAGAGCCTATAATGGATTCTACTTTGTTACGAATGGAAGATGCGTATTTATTTGAATATTCATAATATTCTAGTAAATTTAATTTTTCATTTGTAGATGCATCATAGAGTCTACCGAGTTGCTTTCTAAAGATTATCTCCAATTTGTGTTTAATCTTTTCCATATCATCTACTACGCTATAGTATTTTTGAAAAGTCTTTACACCATTGTCAAGCATTGCCGCATAACGATACTTAATCGCTCCACGGTCTTCTAGCTCTGCAAAGTCTACGATATTAGGAGCGTTATTTCCTAGAACTTCTTGGATTTTTTCAAAGGAAGATCTTTCTTTACCGATTAATTCGCGTTTGCCTATCTTAATGACTGTTGGCACCTGATAATGTCCAAACTTATCCATTGCCCGCGCTTTTAAAACTACGTTTCCTGAAAATCCTCCATCTAAACAAAGAAATTCTACTTCCTTGGCATCTCTATACAAATAAAGTAAAATCTGAGTATCAACATCTGATATAGCATAATTCGGATCAGAGAATTTTAACTGAATTGCTTTCTTGTCTTGAATTTTGTGTTCAATTTTGGGTAGAGTTCCTGTCAGAAAATTAGTGAAATCTCCGACAGAGGAAAATACTTTCACTCCTAAAATAGACGTTAGTTGATCGAGTGAAATAAAGTGCATAGTTCTAGAAGAACTAGCGCATAATGCAGAGCATACCGCTATTTCGAAATTAGGGTAACGCGTTTTTAAATCATAAGCGAGAAAGGTTACTTTAGCTTCTGTCCAAACACCCATGAGTCCCACTTTCACAGGCTCTGATTTATAGGGTGCCAGTAATTCGCCTAAATTCGTGTTTACAAAATCATTGAGTCCAGATGCATTTACTATTTGATGAACTCTATTGGGTAATATTGATTTTGCGAAAACAAACTCTGCTCCTTCTGTATTTTGAATGCAATGATTTCCAAATTGCGCTAAATGGTCTTTCTGTAGCGGATCATCGGGATTATGCCAATCTCGAATATGTATGATATTGAGATTTTCCACAGGAGTGTGATATGCCCAATCCATTACAGTCGTGATAGGTCCCTCTTCTACTTTTTCGCTTAGAAGACGCCTTGCTTCTTCAAAGCCAACATGTAGCAAATTTGGAATTCCGTCAAACTTTCCAATTAGTTTTGTGAAATCGTTTTGGAGGCATTGCGTAATCAAAATGGATTGTTTCATAGTTCCATCATTCACAATCGTTATTGTTTACAAGAATTTTTTTCAATTACTCTTTCTCTACTTTTGCAATTTCATCTGTATAGGCTTTTTCGTTTTCTACAAATACCTCATATCGCTCTTTTAAGAATCCTTCCAATTTAGTTTCGTCGAATACGCCCGCATTTTCTAACCCTAGAGCGTAACGAAAAATCTCTAGTCTGTCTTTTGATGTCTTTAATCTTTCTTTATAATAGAAAAGTCTATCCTCTTTGGGAACTTTCTCATTTTGTAAGAATTGATTTTGTATATTCGCCATCTTTTGATTTGTCTCGGCTAGTTTCTTTGCTTCCTCAGTAGATAACTCTCGCGGTATAACGGAATTATGCGGAAATAGATTCGCAAGCTTCTTAGATTTTTCGATGATGAGTTTTTTTCGTCTTTCCTTTTCGGCAGGGGTAATGGCATCTGCGTCTAACTCTTCTAATCCAAGATCAGGAAATTCTAGAAATTTTGCATCTTCATCAAACAGAGATTTTCCGTTAGCTCTGCCTTTCTTTTTAGTTGTATTCGAATTCGTTGATTCAGTTATACTACCCATTTCATTTTCACGAGAATTGTTTTTTGTCTTTGTAAAATCATTAAAAAAAGAATAACCAATGAATAGTAAAAGAATAAGCGGAGCAATGTAATAAAAATATTTCATATCCTGAGTGTTTGCTGAAAAGCAGCGAGTTGTCAACTAGAAAACATTTGAGTTTAAAACTGGAAATAAATAAACGGCTTCACTTCTGCACGATGTAAGTAGTAAGCAAATAAAATAAATAGACAAGCGAAAAATCCCTGTATAACGACAGGCGATTTATACCAGACTAGTCGGAAGTATCCAATTAGCTTTGCATGGAATAATTCATACAAATAATACAAAACTAAAAAGCAAACAATCCAAGTCTCTAAGTTATTTGTATGATAACTGAGTCCGGAAAGATTTTGCAAAATGCGGCTAAAGGTAAACCAGCTATCACTTCTAAATATAATCCAACCAAATAGCACTAAATGCAAAGTAACCGCACGTAGAAAAGGATTTTCTTTTTTATGGATACCTGTAACTCGTTCAATGACTAATAGGGCGCCATGATAAAGTCCCCAGATAAAGAACGGAATTCCCGCTCCATGCCAGATACCGCAGAGAATAAATGTAATCAGTAAATTTCTATAGACTGCATTTTTATTTCCACCTAGCGGTATATAGAGATAATCCCTAAACCAACTTCCAAGAGAAATATGCCAACGTCTCCAAAAATCCGTAATAGAATAGGAAGTATAAGGTCGATTAAAATTAAGAGTCAAGTGATAACCCAATATCTTTGCAGATCCAATGGCTATATCGGAGTAACCGGAGAAATCAAAATAGATTTGCACTCCATAAGCATAGATGCCCGCGAGTATTTCAAGAGAGCTATACATATCAGGATTTGCGTAAACTCCATCGACAATTCCAAAAGCCATACGATCTGCTAGAATCTTCTTTATCACACCGATAAGAATTTGAAATACTCCACTTGAAAAATTGATATACTTTAACTTAAAATGCTCTCCTCTATTTCTGAGACCGGGTAAAAACTCTGTTGCCCGCACAATCGGACCTGCAACCAACTGGGGAAAAAAAGCAACATACTCAGCAAAGCGAACGAGCCTTGTTTCTGGAATTAATTTTTCTCGCCAGATGTCAATCGTGTAAGAGAGAGTTTGAAAAGTATAAAAGGAAATTCCAACAGGAAGAATTAAATGCAAGAGTGGAATTTGAATTGGACTTCCATTGACCAAAATTCCATTGAAGAGGCTAATGGCAAAGTCATAGTATTTAAAAAAGAACAAGATAGATAAATTGGAAGTAAGCGACAACACTAAATAAAATGTTCCTCTATTTCCTGATTGTTGCTTTTTATAAATTTGTAATCCACAAAAATAATCAATGAGTGTAGAAATTAAAATAATCCCGAGCGCGTAAAAATTCCATGTTGCATAAAAATAAAATGACACAATAGCAAGAAAACCAATTTTCCATTCCGGATAACGTGTTAGAAAGGCAGAAGTTATCCAAACAAATAAAAAGAAATAAAAATAAGCCTTAGATACAAAATTGACTTCTTTGTTTTTTTCTTTTTTTAATTTTTCTAAGTCTAGCCTACGAGTCTCTTCTACTACTCCATTGAACTTTTTATAATGCGTAAAGAAATCAGAGTAAAACACTTCTGCAAAGAACTCTCCCCCTTTTCGCGTCAAATGCGTCTTATCCGGTTGCATAAATCCATTCTCAGATAAAATATCATTCTGCCCCGCTCCACCGAGAGCAGTAAAACTATCGAAAAAAGCGATTTGGTATTTCTCTGCTACTTCTCTTTGTGTATCTCGAATGAGTAGAATTTCCGGCATAGTTCGCATTTCGCCCTTTTCATTTCCAGAAATTCTTTCTATTGGAGAGATTAATAATAGATTAGCCTCTGGTAATACTTTTTTAAATCGAACGATTACGTCTTCTAGATTCTTGCGATAACTTTCAGGAGTTATATAAGCCTTACGCGCTAGATTTTCTGATTCGTTTACTCCAAACTGAAACACCACTAAGTCCGGCTTATAGTGAGTAAACCCACAGGCTAGACTTTTCTCTTCAATAAGAAGCAGATCACCTACTTCTATGCCTTGCCTTGAAACTGTAGAATACGCAAGTCCGGAATCTGTTTCAAAGTTCATTGCATCAAATACAGTTTGCGAAGGAGAAATGGTATTGATTTCTAGTTGAAGAAGAGAAGAGTCTTCTAATTTAAAATCTACTCGATTACATACTTCCGAATTTGTTTGCGTAATTTTAGTTTCTTCGAGTGATTGTAAGGTTTTATCTTTTAAAGTTTGATAATTTGCCTTTAGCGTAAGCGGACTTCCGACTTGCGAACTACGAAAGTAAAGCTCCGCTTTTTTCCATCCGACATTTGTTCCATCCATTTCGTGCTTCATGGTAATTCTTGGATAATTGGGAATAGCCGCTTCTCCTAAGAATCCAATCTGCGGATTTACAAATTGTCTATGGTCTAGATTTTTCCAAGTAAATTGATTTTCATCGGTGAGATTTTTATGAAGTAAAACTTTTCTAGATGGTTGATTCGTTATAGGAACGAGTCCCCTTCCTCCATCTCCAAAGTCTTTTTGAAATTTTTCTTTTATGCCAGATGTAATCATATCCGACCAGAGCATTGAATCTCCATAATGCAAAACTCGAACGACCTGCTTTCTATTCTTTTCTAACTCAGATAGTTTCTGTAAAAAGGTATGCAAATAAGCATAACTATCCCCTGCATACAGGTTCGTTTTTACTTTTAGTTCTTCTTTTTTTGGATCTTCTTTAAATAGTTTTTTTATTGTATAATAAGAATCAGGAATATATTCGTTAAACGCAGGAAAATATTTCTGCGAGGAATCGAGAACTTCTTCTTGGATAAAAGAAGAAAGTCCAAGTGTTAGAATAAAGACAAGAAAGAATTGAAGAATTTTTTTTAGCACGGCAGTTAATTCTAATTTTTAAAAACTAATATAAATTCATTGTTATTTCTAGCGATAGCGTTTGCAGTGGAAATGCTTCTTAGCATTGGAACATTATGTTGCGCCCCTAGAAGTAACATTGAGTTTGAGCGCGGTCGTTTGCAAATGTAGGTGAGGCATATATGCGTCACCTACATTTACACACGAATCGCCCGAACGTTTAATTCATTTTACTTCCCGAACCTGGATTGTTTCCACACGATCTTCCCCTGCGATAATATCAGAGAGGATAACGACCTGTTGCCCAATAGCAATCATATTATTTTTTTTGAGAGTCTCGATTGCTAATGCAATTGTTTTTTCAGGATCGCTCGAAAAATCTACTCGATAAGGAAGAATCCCACGATTTAACCAAAGCTTACGACGAACAGAAGTCATATTTGTAAACGCATGAATGATTGGAAACTCGGGGTGATACGCAGCAATATTATTTGCTGTCGTCCCTCTGCGGGTAATAACAATTACAGCATTGCATTTGAGTGAATCAGCAAGAAGAGCAGCTGACTTTGCCAACTCTTCTTTTTTGTTCTTTGGTTTTTTTTGTAATACATAACCCACTCCACCGCCTGACGATTCAATTCGCATTGCAATCTTGTGAAGCATCTCAACACATCGCACTGGAAATTTTCCCGACGCAGTTTCACCGGATAACATGATAGCATCCGCTTCTTCAAATACAGCATTGGCAACGTCAGTAACTTCTGCTCGAGTCGGAAATGGATTCTGGATCATACTCTCAAGCAAGTGAGTTGCGACTATTACGCGTTTGCCTTGAACTGCGCACTCTTTTATAATTTTTCGCTGGATGATTGGAAGCTCTTCAAGTTCAACTTCAACTCCCAAGTCTCCGCGCGCAACCATCACTCCATCTGAAACAGCAATAATTTCTTTGTAATTCTTTACTGCTTCTGCATCTTCTATCTTTGCAACGATTTGCGCGTGAGCGTTGTTTTCCTCAATGATTTTTTTGAGTTGTAAAATATCTTCGTGACTTCTAACAAAAGAAAGTGCAATAAAATCAATATCTTGCTCAAGACCGAATAAAATATCTTTTAGGTCTTTTTGAGTAATCGAAGGGATATTCACTTTTATCCCCGGCAGATTGATGTGCTTGCGGCTACCGAGTTTACCCCCATCGAGAACTCTACAGACTAATTCTTTTTCTTTTTTTTCTAACACGACTAGATTTATGAGTCCATTGTCAACTGTGACTTTATCGCCGATTTTTAAATCATTGATAATATCAGTGTAGTTTACAAATACAGATCTTTCTTCTGATTCTTGTCCGGGAATTACATGAAAAGTAAATATCTCGCCAACTTTTAAATCAAGCTCTGTATGAACTTCCCCTGTGCGAATTTCAGGTCCTTGCGTATCAATCATGATAGCAATTGGATATTTTAAATCTTTGTTTAACTTTTTAATTTTCTGAATTAAATCGCCGTGAAATTTATGATCACCATGAGACATGTTAAGCCTTGCGATGTTCATTCCCGCATCCGCTAGCTTTCGGATCATATTAATGTCCGAAGTAGCAGGTCCTAATGTGCAAATGATTTTGGTTTTTCTAAATTTTTCGATATTCTGCATTATATCCTGGGTAATACTCTTTCTAAAAACTCTTCCATAAAAGTATACAAATCAAACTTATCTTGATCAGGTGCCGGAGCCCTTCTCTCTATATCAGATTCGCGTTTCGCAATCTCCAATAACCGCTTTCCGTGTCGCTTGAGATAATGCCGCGATACAAGGATAGGCCATTTATATTTGTTCGTTTTTGATTTTATTTGGAAAGATAGTATTTCCTTTTGAGAATGCTTTTTCATAAACATCACGAACTGGTCTTCTGACATTCCAGTTTTGACGTTCTGCATAACATATTCTCGATCAGGATAAAGCTTCGCATCCCAAGCAGTATCTAGTGCAGTAACAATTGCCTGTAAAACATCTTTAACTTGTTTTTCTTCTTCTGGAGAAAGCTTTTTATCTGGCTCATTGTCTTTTGCATCGGCTACAGGCAAGCCTTGCTCAATTTCTTCAATTTGTTTCATTCGCTCTTCAACAAGCTTTGATTTTTCTTTTGCAATTTGTTTTGCTTTGGCTTCGTTGATTCGCTTTTTCTGTTCCATTTCTTTTTGGCGACGAATCTGTTCTGCCTCTGCTTTTGTAACGTAAATATTTCCCATGATGGTGCGCCACATTCTAGTCAGGAATGGCAGGTATTTAAAAAGACTTTCCATTTCTATCGCATAAAAATCTTTTTTTATATTTTCATCAATACTCGTATGAATATTCATGCGAGAAAGAATACGTATGTCTGTATCATTGCCTGTGCTCTGAAATATTTTCTTAGCAAGATCAGCTGCGAGGTTAACAGCAGATTTATGCAACAAGAATTCAAACAAACTACTCCCGTCATCATACTCACAATAGAGTATATTTTCATTAGCTATAATCGCAGGCAAAACATCTTTAGGAATAGGTTCTCCATTCAATCGAATAGTTGCAATGTCTACGAGCTTGCCGGCATTCTCTACAAGCTTAACTACTTCTATGATTTTGTCTTTTTGCTCTTTCTTCTTAATCTCTTCTCTGTAATTTTCATAGAAAGCTCCGAGAATAATAAGCTCTTCCACCATATATTTTTGATCGCCGTATGAATCATCCATATAGGTTAGAACTTTCGTAGCAAGTGAGGCAAAGTCTGAGTATTCTTCATCAGAGACTCCGCCTATCACTCCAATCTTCTGCAAAGAAGGAATAATAAATTTTTTAAGATAGTTTACGTAAATTTCGATTCTTTCAATGATTTCATCTTTGCTATTGTAAAGGAAAATAGATTTATTCGCTGACTTGAGTGCTTTTTCATTTCGAAAGAATAATAGTATTTTATCATCCACCAACTTTTTCAATACAGGCTTTAAGTGGGTATTCACTGTTATCTCTTTCAATTGCTTGCTTGAGTCATATGGGCAATTGAAAAGATTCCCAACATCATTCGATGCATAGGTATCACTTAATTTATTTGCATTGATACGAGTAAAGATGTAATCTCTGAATTTGTCTCCATGCCACGGGTTACGCACTTCCGCAATTGCCCGTTTTATGGCAGCAACGCTTCTTTCGTTGCAGCCATTGATATAACGCTGCGAAGAACCAGCGTCTAACGTAGAAGGTCTCGCAAAAACAGTGTTTCTTCTAAGTCCTGTTGTTAAATTTTCTGATTTTCGAATATCACTTAATTCAAACTCTACAGTTGTAATTTTCTTTATGATAGGTGGGTTAGCTTTAAAACAAAGTTCATTTATAAAAAAATCCACTTTGTCTTTCTCGATGCTAATGTCCCTAGTCAACTGCTCAGCGTTGGGCAGTATCTTATTGGCTAAAAACTTTTCCGTCCACTCGCTGATAGTCGTAAAGAAACGATAGATTCCCTTGTATTGAAAATCTCCACGTGACTCCATCCCTTGAACACTTTGCGCCGCGGGATTATAGTCAACTACTCTAAAGAATTGTGAATTTTGTTCTGACAATTTATTTTACTCTCAAGTAACCTTTTTTGTAAACTAATTCCGCATTTAATATTGCAGCACCAGCCGCTCCGCGAATCGTGTTGTGACTCAATACAACGTATTTAAAATCAAAAAGTGGATCTGGTCGTAGGCGTCCGACAGTAGTAGTCATTCCATTTCCATTTAGCAAATCCAGTCTTGGTTGTGGACGATCTATTTCATCCCGATAATCAATGACTTGAAGAGGAGCAGATGGAAGTTTTAGTTTTTGTGGCTCTCCAGAAAACTCTGCCCATAGTTTTTTAATTTTTTCAACGGTAGTTTTTTTCTTTAACTTAACTGAAACACAAACAGTATGTCCATCCACAACAGGAACACGATTGCAATGAGCGGATATCTTAAAGTTAGCCGGAACAATTTTTCCACCACTTACTTTACCTAAACATTTTTGTGGCTCCATTTCTACTTTTTCTTCTTCTCCACCAATATGAGGAATAACGTTTCCTAAAATATCAAGAGAAGGAACACCTGGATAACCTGCTCCGGAAATTGCCTGCATAGAAACAATAAATACAGATTCAATTCCATACGCATCTAATAATGGTTTAAGGGTAATGGTTACTCCCATGATAGTGCAATTGGAGTTTGTAATAATTTTGCCCTTTGTTTTTTGTGCGTCTAAAACTTTTAATTGCTCCGAATTTACTTCTGCAGAAAGAATAGGAACATCTTTATCTGTTCTATGATTTTTAGAATTCGAAATTACCATAACGCCGGCTTTCGCATACTCAGTTTCTACCTCTCCGGCAACATCACTATCTAATCCAGAAAAAACTAAATCTACTCCGGGAGTATCTTTGGGTGTGCAGCGAGTAATTTTCATATTAGCCGCATAATCAGGAATTTTGGAAGAAACCTTCCATCTAGACTTCATAACGTCTTTATATAGATTACCGGCACTCTTATCTGACGCGCCTAACGCAACTACTTCAAAGTATTCATGACCTTCTAATAACTGAATAAATCTTTGTCCTACCGAGCCAGTTGCTCCTAGAACTCCAACCTTAACTTTACCCATTTTTTACCACCTTAGAGATAGATTTTTTTAATCGGCTAAACAATAAAGCAATAATTTTTTTATGAGTGTATGTATTCATTACTTTAAATCCAAATCGTTTTTTATCGGTGTCTATTAGTGGCAATCAAATTACTTTTGTATGATGTTATACATAAAACCAACATTCGAGCGACATAGAAGCCACATAGAAGCCGAATTCGGCTTCTATGTGGCTTCTATGTCGCTTCTACATTAGTTAAAGAGTATAGGTAAACAAAAGACGAATACTACTCTTCTTCGACCTCTTCTATAATTTCTTCCTTCTCTTTTTCTTTTTCCTTCTTCACCGCGGCAGGAGCTAAGCCAGAATAAATTCGCTGAAATCGTCTTTGAAATGCGACAGGCGTATGACCGCTTCGATACCCATTACTAAAATGAACAGGTCTAGGTAAAAAAGTTGCAAGCGTTGCACATTCCCGAATGTTCAATCGAGAAGCATCTTTCTTGAAATAGAAGTTCGAGCCAGCTTGCAATCCATAAACGCGAGGTCCAAATTCCACTACATTCAAATACCAAGTGAGTTGTTGATCTTTCGAAAAAAGTAAATTAAATAAAATGGCACCGAGCGCTTCGCGAACTTTTCGGATGTAAGTTTTCTTTCGATTTAAAAAAGCATTTTTGATAAACTGCTGACTAATTGTGCTCGCTCCAGAAATAATTCTTCCTTGCTTGCGATTGTATTCCAAACTAGAACGAATGCTTTCAATGGAAATTCCACTGTGATTAAAAAACTCACTGTCTTCTGCAATCACAATTGCTTTTTTACAAGCAGCAGGAATTCGGTCAGTACTAACCCACTCACCTCCGACATATTGAATGAGC
>Ga0209277_10001165_pt1 | contig 13056 bp, 8 predicted proteins | sample JI81AbrownDNA_FD_187503 | JGI IMG/M metagenome (GOLD analysis project Ga0209277, IMG submission 187503) | Wastewater effluent complex algal communities from Wisconsin, to seasonally profile nutrient transformation and Carbon sequestration -... | ecosystem: Engineered > WWTP > Effluent > Algae... | reverse complement strand
CTCCGATTCCAGAATTTCTTTTTCTTGGATGAAAAATTATCTAACTTTTTTGCCAAAATTAGGTGAAGATTGATAACTTCCGACTAGCCAATCAAAGCAGCCCAACTTTGACTACCTCCAAATGCATAATAGCAAATAATTATCTTCAAATTATCTCTGTTGCATTTGTACTCAAACGAACCCTTCCATATTTGAAAGAACCCATCCGATGCCTAAGCTTTCTAAAAAGGCAATCTTCATCAAGGAATATGAAGCTGTATTAGCAAGTCGGGTTAGGAAGGCTTACATATGCTTTTGTTTAGATGATCAGGATATATTTGAAGATGAGATTGACAAGTGCAAAGTTGAAGAGCTAGCTGTTTTTGAAGTCATTGCATTACATATTTTGGGGTTCATATAGACAATGGGATAGCAATTGGGAATGCATGCTCTATGATGGCAAGTATCTAACAGATGATGAGTTTTTGTCTCACTTTTGGATGGATTGTTCTTGTGTCATTCAGTTAAACAGTCTGGTGGAGGATGATCAAGAGTTTAGAAGTGTTTCCGGAAAGCTGGGTAAGAGATCATCAATGCTACATATCATGGTATTGCTGAAGTTTTTAGGTAGTTATGGCAATGAGGCGGCATTACAGAAGCTAGGTCTTATGCTGGGTATTTCAAAAGGGGCAGTGAACGACTATGTGAGATGGGCACGTAATGCAATTTTGAAGCATCATGAGCAGGTTATTAAGTGGCCAAGCATCAAGAAATGACAGAACATCAGTGGCAGGATCAGAAAGGCTCACAGTTTTGTTAATTGCAATGGTTTGATTGATGGTACATTGTTTCCTTTGGCTTTTGCACCCATGGTTAATGGAGAGGATTATTATACAAGGAAGGGAGACTCGCCATCAAAGGTTTAGTTATTTGTGATGATGCTTTGAGGATTACTTGGGTTGAAATGGGGTGGCCAGGCAGTGTTCACAACAACCGCGTCTGGGTGAATAGTGAGATCTATTTGAGCAAAGATAAGTATTCTGAGCAGAAGGAGTATTTGCTTGGGGATTCGGCGTTCTTGACTTCAGCAGTGATGATTCCAGCCTTCAAGAAAGGCCATAACAGAAATCTGAACGAGGATCAGAGGTATTTCAACAACAAGCTGGCAATGATCCAGATCAAATCTGAACATTGTATTGGGTTACTCAAGGCATGGTTTCAGTGTCTGCGAGGTTTTCGGAGGGTGATTCAAGACAAAAAGGACTTAGATTCCATCCTCAGACAGGCCAAGTGTGCTTGTATCCTTCATAATCTTCTTATTGACCATCCTGTTCCACCAGACTGGTTGAATGAAACCATAGAGGAGTTGGATCAAGATGATGAGCTGAATCAGTCTGTGGAGCAGAGTGGTGGAGACAAAATGTGCAACCAAGTCTTTGCAATCATGTTAGAGGAGCGTTAGGAAAAATGGACCTCTGCAGTGATGATTTGAGACTTCAAGAAAGGCCAGCCTTCAAGAAAGCCTACAATCTGAGCAGGTAAAGATCATTTAACTACTAACCTCTATTTAATGAATTGACTAATAAACTAAATATGAATAAACTGAAACTAGTAAGCTAATCATTTACTATAGGTAAGAAATTATCAATGTCTTCCTGTGATACACCTTCCTTTAGCAGATGCAGTCACTGACGTAGTAGCTCAGCTTTACAGCTAGGCTCCATTTGCGGCATGCGGCTTGTGTGAAAAAAATTATCTTCGAAGATAACCAAAAATGTATATCCTAGAAGTTACTGTTATTATAGATTTTTTGTGTTTTGACCAATCAGATTTTAGCTGCGAAATTAGCCTAATTTCGCAAAGCAAAAAGTTTTATGTTAGATAGTTTTTCATCCAAATTTGACAACCTGTATTATTCTCGTAGAATTTTTGGCATGAGCTGAAGGTGTAAACAAATCGTCTCTGATAGACTCATCATCCTCATCACAATCTTCTTCACTGGGTGTAACCTTTGATAGATATGTATGATTTAGCATAGCCAGCCTCACGGAAGAACCAATTGTTCCATGTATTCAGCCACCAAATATGCAGTGGGACTCTGAATTTCAAAGTGAAGGAATTCAACCAAGCGTGGGTAAACAGCAGGTGTAACTATGACTCAGCCAAATGCTTCGTCATCTAATTCTAACACTGATGTTGATTTTAGTTACTTTGATTGATCATCTGCTACTCTGGTTTAGTGAGGACTTTCTTAAAATCAGAATCAGGAGCTCGGCAGAGATACCAGCATAAATATTCTGGATTAGTTTTTTACTACAGTCACAAGGTTTCGGAAATGAGCGATGCTTCTTGAAAACATGTGAAAGTTTGAGTAATAAGAGTGTACACAACTTTTTAACAGCAAACTACAGGGTGGAAGGTTCACTGAGTTTCGTGTCCTAAATATTCATTCTTGTTCTAATGCTAGAGCTTTGGTCAAACAGTCATTCCGGAATATAAGTGTTATGGAAAGGAACCATTCCTCCCATAACAAGAACTGTGCGTCAAATATAGTAGTGACTTAGTGTGAGGTAAACACGACTGAAGAGATGCAAAAATAAGGTGTTTCAGTGTTTAATACAATAATTCTGGTCTATTGACTGAAGTCTTGCAATTGCAAATGATATCAATTAATGATCGATTTACTTCAACAGTACTTGGTATGGTTGTTGTTGAGTTGAGTTTTATTTAAACATGATTCATACAACTTTTTAAACAAAAATGAAATCATTTAGAAAATTCACATACTGTACACCTTTATGAAGAACTATCTGTTTAACATTCAAGTGAAATAAGCGGTTTTAGGTTATGTGAATTGAGTCTAATCAAGCATTTATCGTAACATATTACAGTCCACACAACTAGTGAAATAAATAATGGAGTTGGTAAAACGCGAAATAACCACGCATGGAACTAAGCAGAGAATGATGTGAAAATATCATACAAATATTGAGAGCTTGCTCATAATTTAGATACTTTCATCATTTACATCATCAAGAATTAATCCACTGTGCTACTCCGGATTACAGTCAGCTTCCTAACAGGGTTAGCACTTTTTCTGGATATCATTTTGGATACTTTGATTGCTGTCATCGCTCGAACGTCTTCGTCATCAACTGCCACTAACTTGTCCCCAACCCGCAACTTATCGGCTACGCATGATGAGTCTTTAATGGCATGAACAACAGGGGCTCCATCATCTGGTGTGTCAATAACAACGCCCAATTTTCCAGGTGGGCATGCAACGTCAATTAGTTCTTCCCTCAACTGATTCCCACTGCTTGCCCCAGGATTGAACGAAATATCATCTGAGAAGATGGTGTTGGTGTCCCCAACAGTGTTATTTATCGTACCATGGATTGTGTTCGCTCCTGTAGTGCCAGGGTTGGTGCCGTCTCCAATAGTGGCACTTGCCATGGAAACGACAGATCTATCACCAAACCCTCCATATGCTTTGGAATAGTCGTAATCAATCGTTGCGACTGACTGATCTCCGTAACCAGCGATTGACTCTCCACAGCCAAGGACGCCCACACGAGGAGAGGGATCTGCTAATGTAGAGTCGTCATGATGTATTCTGTGTAGAGAAAGGATTCGGATATGTGAGAAATTAAGTTGGTCCAAAAACTTGTGCAATGCAACATGGGTCTTGAAAATTCTCACGTTGACATATTCGCAGTGCTAGCACTTGGGCCGTAGGCACCAATCATGTAAGCATCCCGATTTTCTTCTTTAGACTTGAGGTTCAAATTCTTCCTTCTACGACAGTAACACCATGTTCCAATTAGAGTTATCAAAACGACCCCAACAGACGCAGAGATTACTATAATATAAAAAGTGGTGCTTTCAACAAGCCTCGAAATTCCAGACACCTCCGCTGTCTCTTGGTCGGCATTAGGACCTTCGCCATCAAGACTTTGAAGAGGCATCGAATTTTCAACGAATTCGATTGCAGTTACATCTTGCAACGCGGAAAACTCTTCTAGTCCAGTTGCTTTCATTTCCTTCACATATGACAAACGCTTCTCGGGGGTACTGAATGGTATTAGGACAATCTGACTCACTGAGAAGTCTTCGGTCAGAAGAGAGTAGCTCACTTCATGTGAATACACGATTGTTTGTTGTGTGGACGCTTGCAAGCATCGCAGGCTTCTCACCCTAGCGTAATTTGCTTTGTAACTTTCAATTTTCGTTGCCACTTGGAGATTCTGCACAACGTTTTCACCTGCCAGTGTCCAATAACTTGTGATCATATTTGATGTAACTCGTTCCCATGACGAGATGGCAGCCTCGCCAAGTGGATCTGTTAAACCATTCCAAATACTTGATAAATTTTTTATACTTGAGAAGATGAGGGTGTTTGAAGGTTCGGAGGTGGGACTGTTTGTTATGAAAAGAGTTGGGTTGATTGATGGAAACTGTGTTGGACTATGCGAAGGTGACATTGTTATGGTCCTAGGAGCACCCGTTGACATCTCCGTTTGGGTTGGTGGACTATAAACCGGGCCGAAAACCGGTGCTGTAGTGTTCAACGCATTTGGTTTCATTGATTGTACCAGTGGCGCAACGGTAGGCTCGTAAGAGCGCGTTTCGTTGTCTAATTGAGTGTCGAAGAGGTCCATAATTTCGGTCAACACAATCGGCTGAGATGTTGTGTTGGACGCGCCACCAGAAGTAGTGTTAAGGACTGACATGGAAAACTCGACCTCTTCAGGATTCGAATCTTGAGCGCTAGATAGAGCTCTGCATTTTGATGTGACTTGGAACAGAAGGCAGAGTAGAAGTGTCCTTGGAAACATCATATTAGTTTCACTTGGATGAAATGGGGATGTGGGCATGGCGAAATTCTGATTAACTAAATAACGAAAGCTCCCTGGTTCAAAACTTTAAACATTTGCAACGACCACGGGAACAAGGAAAAAAGGGGGAAATCGTAAACAAGAGTGATCAAGTCTTGTTAAAGTAAAATCATACATTTTTATGCCTTTCACGAGTGATGCAGCAGATAATTCAAATTAGGTTAGTTTTGTAAGAAAGAACTAAGAACCTGATGCATAAGAGCAACATCATGAATATTTTTTGTGAGCAAGTCAAGCAGATAGTAAGCATTGCATGAGATATTATTTTCCTTAACCATAGCATTGAAGAAAGCAAACCTACGTTAACCGGACTAAAAAGAATAACCGGACTAAAAGAATAACCTGACTAAAAAGAACTTACCGATCTATGAAGTTGGAACGAACGACTTGATCATCGAGAATGCTGAAGCGATTATTGATCTCTGATTTATAACTCTGAATACAAATCTAAATACAATTATTTGACCTCTGCGGATTCTGCAATGCTAATGTAATGTTCAAAATATTTCGATCACATAGATTACTAAAAACAAATAGAGTGCTAGAGCTCTTTTATCGAGCAATTCTTACTTGCTTTATTTCACAACACCATATGCAATAATAAATAAAAAGGCCTTTGGTCTCAAGTTAGCGTATTGCTGAATCAATTGTTGTTAATGGCTCTTCTCTAGTCATTTTTAGTCAGACACATCTGAAATTCTGTAATTAAATGGTATTTACTTTCTCCTTTGTTAGCACTGCACTATAGATTCGGAAATAGAATGAAAAATCCTTCACAGGACCCTGGTATTGATATGACTGTGCTGAAAATTTATACATGCTGGTATTCTTTTGTAGCGTTAAGATGCAAAATGTACGTACACTAGGCAACATACAACCTACACATTTATAAAGCATCATAAAATACTAAGCGAAACAAAGATCTGGCTAGCACACGGGTTTGTCTTTTAGTTCTCCTGGACGTGTTAGGTAAGTACGGGTATACTCAAGAAAGAACATCAAAATGACGAATTTCTCCAAGACCATTTCGACGTCCCTATACCAACCATGGAAAAGTTTTTATATTGACTACCGTCGGCTGAAACATGCCCTTTACACCAAGAAGATGAAAATCAACACTGAGGGTTCAAATTCAGTTGGAAGTACAGGGGGAAGACTTACCATCAAATCGCGAGATGAGAGTTTTGGTAGTTTTGGTAGTTTTGGTGATATATTTTCGTTTGGTCATAGCAGTGCCAACCAACGAACCAAGATCGGTCTTTTTGAATCAAATGATGACGTGTTCCGTATCTGTCTAGACGAAGAAATTGAGAAATGCGTGTTGTTCTTCTTGAAAGAGCAAGGGTTGTTAGCATCGCGTTTATTTCAGCTAAGGACCAAGCAAGCTGCATGGGCAAATTCCACAAATTCTATTTCCGATTCGGCAGACTTAGACTCCATGCTTTCTGGAGAGAGCATAAAAAATGTTGCTAGACAGTACCGCGAAGTCGGCGAAGAGATTGTCCTATTAGTTCGTTTTGCGGAACTAAATATTACAGCCATAAGAAAAATATTGAAAAAGCACGACAAATATTTTAATCATCGTTCTACGGCACTATCTATGGAGTATCTAAGCAATGCAACGGGTGCATCGGACGCTCCGAATGCAACACCATTCCAACAATTCTGTCACTTTGGAGGCCTAGCAGCTTTATCGAGCACACTACGCAATGGCCTAAAGGATGCTCTTGAAGCAGAGCGCCTTATTTGGGAGATGACATGTGAAGATAGTCTTTTTAGCAGAATAGACAAACGAGGTTCTGAAGTAAATGACGCTAGGACCACTCACATTTTTCCGTTTCACGATGCTGCCTTGGAATACGAGCCTATATTAGATAAGGTCGAAAGAGCTCGAGCCAGGTTGAATGAGGCTGGGCAATATACACGCAATTTGGCTGTTGTCTCCTTGCTATTTTTTCAAGATCCGCATGAGTTGTCTACTGAGAGGGAAAGTGAAACCGGCAGCGCCAGCGGCAAAATAACCATTGACATAGCCCCGAATCATATTTCTCGCTTCTTGAATTTGGCAAGCGCTTTTTTGTACATGACAAATTACTATATTGTCGCACCTACTTCAGGTAATTATGCGGCAATTCTGGGTGGAAGCCAAGCTGATACCGCCTTGATAATTGGGATGACACCTCTAGCGGCACAGTTTGGTGCTGTTTTGTACAGTTGGTGGGCAAACAGGAGTTATAAAAGCCCCCTGATATTTGCGGCCGTTTGTTCTGTTTCCGGTAATTTGATCTATTCTTTAGCTCTAAGTCGCAAAAGTCTCAAAATGGTTTTAGCGGGACGCCTCTTAAACGGCTTCGGAGGGGCCAGAGCAATAAATAGGAGATACCTTGCTGATGCCTTCCGTAGAGAAGAACGCACTAGAGCTAGTGCAGCTTTTGTTACAGGAGGAGCATTGGGAATGGCTGCTGGGCCACTTCTAAGCTCAATTATGAGCTTCTTTATCAAAGGGGACGATGGAATTTACCTCACAAGTTACACAGCGCCAGGATGGATCATGTGTCTGTTATGGTCTCTTTTTGTTGTCATCACAGTGGTTTGCTTTGAGGAGCCCTCAGTGGTTATGAAAAGACAAATGAGCACGGGCACACCACAAAATCAATCACAATCATTCTTTAATAACAATGCTAAAGCTGCCGCCCTTGAAGAAGAAAGAGAAGCAGAATCGTTGCTCCAAAGAAGAAAAGCAAAAGACTCCACTCACATGAACGATACAAATGACAACATGCTAACATCTATGTGGACTAATGTTCCAGTTTTGGTGACACTGGTTGTGTATTTTGTATTGAAAATGGTCACAGAGTGTCTTTTGAGCTCCACGTCAATACTGACGAAGTTGTATTTTAATTGGGACCATTCTGTTGTTGGTTTCTACTTGGCTGTGATGGGTTTGCTCATGTTTCCTACCAATCTTCTGGTCGCAAGGTACTCTGTTTGGTACGAAGACCGGCATTTGATCCTATTCTTCTTGCTGTTTGCCCTATTCGGAATTTTTGTTATAGTTTGTCAAACTCGCAGCTTCGAGTACAGCGTTCTTCAGTATATATCTGGAAGTATTATTATCTTTTGCAGTGCCAACTCTCTGGAGGGTGTTAATATGTCATTACTTTCGAAGGTCATACCAAAACAGTGGGCGAAACATGGGATACTCAACTCTGGCCTACTTGCAACAGAAAGTGGTACATTCGGTCGAACATTTGCCTCAATCTTTTTGACTTATGTAGCAAGGTCTCGAGGCATCGAAGACCTCTTGAATGGTTCCTTTGTGCCAACTGGATTTCTTGTATTCATAACTTCATTGCTTGTTTGGAAGACATATGATTCTTTGGAACCTGAGGATGATGACGAAGATGAAGAAGTAGCGTGATATAAAATATGTAAAATACTAAGTTACTTCAAGACTCAAATGAGTTTCTTCTCATGTCGTGAACAGTCTCTTTCCTCCGAGCACAAGAGCATCTGGAAATTAGTTTTTGTGTTACCATTTCTCCCTCATCAGTCCATCGTCTCCTATTTTCAAGGGCGTTTCCCAGATACTCATCCCCTGCTGTACTGAAAACTCCACATTCCTTTAACTTCTTAGCGAGTGGTATTATGTAAAAGTCATAAAAACCTATTTGGCTTTCGTACCAGCCTTGTCTTGGATCTGCATGAGAATGACCATTCACGTACGCTGCCCACATCTCTTGAAACAACCTTTCATTCCATTTTACAAACGTAGAAAAATGTTGCATGGTGTGAGCAACATCAGATGCCAACATTATCTGCTCTAAGACTAATGTAGCCTTGATATTTTTCTCTTCCTTGGGGACAGCAACGAGGTCATGCAACACATTTTTCCAATCTTTGAGTCCAGCAAACGCTTCGGCCCAGCGGTTACTTCTCCCGCGCATTCTGTCTTGGTCAGCGATATCAGTCGCAATCAGCAAATTTATAACAAGTTGTCTAAAGCGGAGCAGATGCTTCTCTGTTGGACAGATGCAGTTTCGCAAGTTCTTAAATCTTGGTTGTGTGAATAGCTCCCATGCAATGTGAACTGAGTGTTGTTCTGCAACACTTTTATTATTATATCTTAGTGCCAATTCATGTTCCTCGGCCACTAACTGTAGATTCGGCAACCCTGTGTGTCCAGCATCGTGAACAAGAGCGGTGAACACAACAGCGAATTGAGCCAGAGGATCAGACCAGATTCCGAATGTTGAATAGTACAAGTACTCTTCCCTAGATACAGCGGAATTGTGCTCGGAACTATAATCTAAACCAATCTGCGACAAAAGCCTGTTCACAAGTTTGTTCGCAGACATAGTAACATGACTTGCGTGCTCGAAGTTGTGGAACGGCACATCTTGATACATTTGAGAAATTTCTGTTACAAACATTTGAAGTTCATCACTTATGACCGAACCCAACACGTCGCTAGGGGTTGATTTTTTATGAATTGTCCCTAAAGCTTTTACGCAGGCTGAATCGAATTCCGGAAACTCTATCTCATCTGACACTTCTTTTAAGCAGGTAGTTGGAAAAGAGAAGCTTTCCGTTGCTTCTCTATCAACCTCATCGAAAAATTTATCTACAGAGGTACTTTCATTTTTACCACCATGGGAAGAGAGGCCTAAGTTTAACTTACTGCCAATTCCATGGAGTGATCCCCTTAATCCATGTAGCGAACCTCGCAACCCATGTAAAGACTCTCCCATACAACCATATTTTTCTTTCATGTATTGTTTATTATTTCGTGTATTTTGTTTTTTATCAGAGTTGATACCATGTAAAGATTGTGCCAAATACATGAAGTTCCCTTCAGATTTAATATTGCATTCGTTTTCTGAGCACTTGAGAACTAAATCACCATCAAGACAACGAACTTGGAATTTCATTCGATCATTTGTAGGACAGTGGACCAAACGTCCTAAGTCGCCATGCGTAGTCCGTCCTAAGCCGGAGAGTTTCCCCCCGCCGGTCTTGGAACTTGGGCTCCTCCGTTGTTTCATGTTAATATGTTTTCGCAAAAGAACCATTTTAATGAGGAAGTTTTCAAGAACAGCAACGTTCCATTTAATGAGCCGCTCTATAGTATCAGATTTTTCCTGTAGACCTATATCGATGCATGGAGTGACAATTTTTATCTGCCTTGAATCATTCGCCTCCCAAGCAATTGACTTCTCGCCACGCTGACAGGTAACTTCATTGACTTCCTGCAAGGATTGTTGACGCTTACTTTGTATACGGACCCAAAAAGTCTGAAGCTGACCCTTTCCCTTAGCAGTAACTAGACCTTCACGTCGCACAAGCCAGTGCGACTTCCCAGACTGCGATAATAATTCTGCAGTGTCATTGGACACCTGGATCATGCCTTTAATCCCGGTTGACTCCATGCGTGACGCAGTGTTAATAGTATCGCCAAACAGTTGAAACCGTGACTTTTCCCCGCGAAGGACACCTGCAGTGACGGGTCCACTATGCAATCCTATCCTCATGGTAAGGTCAGCAGTACCAGGGCCTAGTAGAGTTTCTAACTCTTTTGTTAATTCGTTCATCGTTGATAGCACTTTGACCGCGAAGCGTGCCATTACGACAGCATGGTCTTTGTTAGGTTCAGGTAGACCTGTCACCGCTACATAGCAGTCACCTACAGTTTCGACTTTGAATACCCCGTAATCTTGTGCTGCTTTATCGAAACTCCCGTAAACCGTTTCGAGTAAATGGAAAACCTGACGGGGTTCGCGTTCTGAGCACCAAGCCGTAAAACCAGCTATGTCAGCACACATGATGGTCGTGTCAGGAAATAAGTCGGCGATCGCATCAGATCCTACTCCACCATTATCATCTTGGTAGTCTGATTCATTAATCGCAGTTTTAATTGGGGTTTGGGATTTCATGAATCTTCCAAGGCGTACAAGAGGAGATTCAATCCAGGTATCTGTCTTAGGACCACGCTCAGTAATCAAACCAAGTTGTCCTCGCCTTCGTCGTGATGGCAATGTGGATCTCGCTGAATTGTCCTTCTTAGCTAGCATACGGTCACGAACAACTGCTGGAAAGAGTGAATTAACGATTTCCCTGGTCTGATGAGCTGATTCTTCTATTACTGCCTGTCTCTTTTCAACTCTGCAGTCGTATATAACAAAAACAGCCGTAGTAAAAAAAAATATCAAAGCCACACCAAGGGTGTAAATGACAGGTTTTCTCGTGTAGTACACGTCCATCAAATCTTGTGAAGGAAAAACAGTGATGTTGTAGGCCAAAAGGCTTGATACTGCTAAATACCTAGAGTTATTAAGCGCAAAAGTATCATGAGGTGAAATTCTTGGTCGAGTTGTTGGATCTTCCTTAAGCCGCTTTCGATCACTGGAACGCTTTGAAGTGGATGTCTGGCGCATAGATCTTGAGCCACGGTGTAGGTTGTTCTTAGAGGATAACACAGCATAAACATTCTTTAAGTCAAACATGCAATTATGAGCATACATATCATAGCTAGATAGGTGTAGATCGCCATGGCCTAGATATGTAACGTTTTGACCTGCGATGCGATAAGTGTTTCGCTCACCAGTTGATCCAGTTAGCACAACATCAATGCCATACATGTATTCGGGGAAGATGTCCTCGAAGATCGCGCTCCATTTAATTGTGATAGCAATTGTACCAATTATCTTACGGTCACCGGAAAATTTGTTGAAAACTGGAACATAGAGTAAAGACTTTGGAGACCAGTTATTATTAAAGAGGCAAAAATCTCTGCTGCGAATCTCGGAATTGAGCACTTCAGTCAAAGTACTCGTGTTGAAGTTTATCAAATCGTCAATAGCGCGTGCGAGTTTTGAATCGGAACGTTGGTTGAACATCACTTCTCTATGGTGCGCCTTCAATGGAGATACTTGCCACACTGTCAAGGGTTCAGAGCACCCAAGTGATGAGAATATTTAATCCCAACTATCAGAAGTGCAATTTCAAAGACTCACCTGGCATGTATGGCCCACTTACTATTCCATCATCGGTAACAGGGTAACAAAAAGGACCTTTGCTTTCATTGTAACTGAATTTGTAAATTCCATCACTCACTGCACGACAAGAGCTATATGGATTGCTGTTGCCTTTTTGTTTGCACACTAAGTCATCTGCTTCCGATCTTCCAGCAAACAATTGATTTTTTGTTGCGTATTCCTCCCAAGCCGCCCTTTCAAGTCTAGGCACAAATGGACTAAAAATAGCCTCTTCTGCATTTGACAGAGCACGGATTGCACTAGCAATCTCGTCAAAATCATTTATTGTCACATTAGGCCATGATAAATGAGCACTTTCAGGTGGTAATTGCCCAAACCATTCTTCTTCGGATGCTGCAGTGTTGACATTAATATATGATTGTGATTCTAATTTAGAGGTGATAATTGTACTGATGCTGATTCCAGCCCATACTTTCATTTCCATATTGTGCAAAAAGGAGTCTACTACTTTAACAGCCAGTTGACCGTATTGTATTTGGAAGTCATCTTTCTGTTCCTTGGTGAAAAAGAAGAAAGTTAATATTGTGACGACTAATGCTGTTAGAATTAGAGATGACAAAACGAAAAATTTCGTTCTGTTAACCGCCACATCTTCTCTTTGAAATAGCTGGTTGTCATCTTGGAACCTCTCGACTCGTGTGTGTGGTTCGTTCAAAACACTTCCAGATGTTTTCAACTTCTTTTTCTGCAGGTTTATTGCAGTCCCGTTTGTCATACAAATTGGATTGTCAAGCCCAAGAAAGCTATTTCTCACCCCTCGAGTTACTCGATTCGTTACCCTGGAGACGTTATTCGAAGGAGTATTTTGTGAAAGCGAAATCTTAGGTGCCGGAGCAGATTCCAGATCACTAATATTTGAATCCCTCCGCTTAACACATTCACAGGCTGGAGCATGGTTATGAGGTTGTTGCTCTCGTCGAATTGTTGTCGGAAGAGTTGGTCCGTTCATCGCGAAGACAACTATACTACCAGTCTAATGGTGAAGATCCTCAATGACCATGATTTTGAATCAATTGCGCGGAGATCCGAAGACTTATATAACTCCTGTAGTCGTAAACATTGCACGACTTGTGCCTACAATACAAACTAAAAAAATGTAACTAAACATTGTTAAAGCCATTATT
>Ga0209277_10001164_pt1 | contig 13060 bp, 18 predicted proteins | sample JI81AbrownDNA_FD_187503 | JGI IMG/M metagenome (GOLD analysis project Ga0209277, IMG submission 187503) | Wastewater effluent complex algal communities from Wisconsin, to seasonally profile nutrient transformation and Carbon sequestration -... | ecosystem: Engineered > WWTP > Effluent > Algae... | reverse complement strand
CAGCCCACTGCCCACTTCTGGGGCGCCAGCGCGCTGTATCAGCTGAAAGACAACGTGGGCGCCGCCGAGCACTACGCCAAAGTCGCCAACCAGTGGCCGGACGACACCCGCGCGCCCGACGCCCTGCTCGGCCTCGCCAGCACCCAGCAGGCCCGCAACGACAATGTTGCCGCCACCAAGACGCTCGAGAAACTGGTTGCCAAGTACCCGAGCAGTTCGGCCGCAACCATTGCCCGCCAGCGCCTCAAAAAGTAATCCCGCCCGCCCCGCCTCACCGCCGGGGCGGCGCTTCAGCCTGAGTCGCCATGCCATCTTCCGCACGCCCTGTAAGCCTTCGCATCACCGAGATTTTTCACTCGCTGCAGGGTGAAACCTCGCGCACCGGCTTGCCGACGGTTTTCGTCCGGCTCACCGGCTGCCCCTTGCGCTGCACCTGGTGCGACACCGAATACGCCTTCACCGGCGGCACCACCCGCACGCTCGACGAAGTGCTCGCTGAAGTCGCCAGCCACCAGTGCCAAACCATCTGCGTCACCGGCGGCGAGCCCCTCGCCCAGAAGAGCTGCCTGACGCTCCTCACCGCCCTGTGCGACGCCGGCTACTCGGTATCCCTCGAAACCAGCGGCGCCCTCGATATCGGCAGCGTCGACCCGCGGGTCTCGCGCATCGTAGACCTCAAGGCCCCCGGCTCCGGCGAGGAAGCCCGCAACCTGCTGTCCAATATTGCGCTGCTTACCCCGCAGGACGAGCTCAAGCTGGTGCTCGCCAGCGAAGCCGACTACGCTTGGGCCAAGGCGCAAATTGCCGAACACGATCTCACCCGGCGCTGCCCGGTGCTGCTGGCTCCGGTACAAGGCCAGCTCGAGCCCGCCGCACTCGCCGCCTGGATCCTTCGCGACAAGCTGCCGGTGCGCCTGCAGGTGCAGCTCCACAAGATCATCTGGGGCAACGAGCCGGGGCGCTAGCTTCGTCACCTAAGTTCGCCAATAACCCGGCTGCGCGGCCCACTCCCGCGATGCCCTTACGCGACGCCTCCCGCTCTTGCCCCATGCGGTCGTAGCGCCCCGGGCCGGCCCGCTACGGTTGATTCACATGCCCGAACCTGATCTTCTTATTTTGGGAAAAGCCATGACCAAGCCCCGCGCCCTCGTCCTGCTGTCCGGCGGGCTCGATTCCGCCACCTGCCTCGCCATCGCCCGCGCCGAAGGCTACGACGTCTACGCCCTGTCGGTCGAATACGGCCAGCGCCACGCCGCCGAACTCGCCGCCGCCCAGCGCGTCGCCAAGGCCCTCGGCGCCGTCGCCCACCGCACCGCCCACGTGGACCTCGGCCAGTTCGGCGGCTCGGCGCTCACCGACGCCTCGCTCGCCGTGCCCGTCGACGGCCTCGACGGCGGCATCCCGATCACCTACGTGCCGGCCCGCAACACCATCATGCTGTCCATCGCGATGGCCTGGGCCGAAGTGCTCGGCGCCGAGCACATCTACGTGGGCGTCAACGCAGTCGATTACTCCGGCTACCCCGACTGCCGCCCGGCCTTCATCGAAGCCTTCGAAAAAATGGCCAACCTGGCCACCAAGGCCGGCGTAGAAGGCCATCACCTCGCCATCCACGCGCCACTGATCGCCCTCTCCAAGGCCGACATCATTCGCCGCGGCACCGCGCTGGGCGTCGATTACGGCCTCACGGTGTCCTGCTACCAGGCCAACGACGACGGCCAGGCCTGCGGCCTGTGCGACGCCTGCCGCCTGCGCAAGGCCGGCTTCGAAGCCGCCGGCCTGCCCGACCCCACCCGCTACGCCTGAACAAAGCGGACACACGCCCGGTCCACACCATATGGACGCACCCACAACCCTGTCGCTGCCGACGCTCGCCTGGCTGGCCTTCGCCATCGGCGGCGTTTTCGGCGTGGCCGCCCAGCGCAGCAACTTCTGCACGATGGGCGCCATCGCCGACATCCTCATCATGGGCGACTGGACGCGCCTGCGCATGTGGGCCCTGGCCCTCGCCGTAGCCATCGCCGGCACCACCTGGCTGCAGCTCGCAGGGCTCATCGACGTCCACAACGCCATCTACACCGGCAGCCGCCTGCCCTGGCTGTCCCACCTCAGCGGCGGCCTGCTGTTCGGCATCGGCATGACCCTCGCCTCCGGCTGTGGCGCCAAAAACCTCGTTCGGCTTGGCAGCGGCAACCTCAAGTCCCTGGTTGTCTTCGTCTTTCTCGGCCTGTCGGCCTACATGACGCTCCGCGGCCTTTTTGGCTCCTGGCGCGTCGCCTGGCTCGACCCGGTCGCCCTCTACCTCGACACGCCGCAGGACATCCCCAGCCTCCTCGCTGCCCGCTTCCGGCTCGACAGCCACAGCGCCTGGCTCGCCTCGGCCGCAGTGAGCGCCGGCAGCCTCGCCCTCTTCGGCCTCTCCAGCCGCGACTGCTGGCGCCGCGGCCCGCTCTTCGGCAGCCTCGCCATCGGCGCCTCGATCGTCGCCGGCTGGTATCTCAGCGGCTACCTCGGCTACCTCGCCGAAGATGCGGACACTCTGGCCCCCGCCTTCCTCGCCACCAACAGCGGGCGCATGGAATCCCTCAGCTTCGTCGCCCCCTACGCCTACAGCCTTGAACTGCTGATGCTGTGGAGCGACAAAAGCCGCATCGTCACCCTCGGCATCGCCAGCACCGCAGGCGTCATCGCCGGCTCGCTGCTGGCCGCCATCGGCACCCGCAGCTTCCGCATCGAAAGCTTTCGCGACGCTCCCGATCTGGCCCGCCACCTCATCGGCGCCACACTGATGGGCTTCGGTGGCGTCACCGCCCTCGGCTGCACCATAGGCCAGGGCCTGAGCGGGCTGTCCACGCTGTCCATCGGCTCAGCCCTCACAGTCCTTGCGATTGCAGCAGGCGCCAGCCTGTCGATCACGATTCAGCTAAAAAGGGGTTGACGAATTTTTCACAGGGGCTATAATGCGCATCTCTTTCGGGGGGTCGGTAGCTCAGTCGGTAGAGCAGCGGACTTTTAATCCGTTGGTCGCGAGTTCGAATCTCGCCCGACCCACCAGAAATTCGAAAGAATTCAAGAATTTAAGCCAACCAGTCGGTTGGCTTTTTTGTTTTCTGGGGTGCGTCTGGTCCATTTCTGGTGCCGTGCCCAACTGCGCGGTTCCGTCACCAGTTGGAATACTTACGCCGATGCGCCCCGCTGAGTCGGTGCCTTGGATGGCATCGCACCTGGCTGGTAGGTCGCATCGAATACTGTGTCCGTCAGCCAGCGCTTGAAGTTCGGGTTATCGCTGAACTGCTTGAACAGCTCGGTGTGGTCTGACAACAGCTCCAGCACCACGCGGTTGAGCGCCTTGTCGTGCTCCAACTTGGCGTTCTGCTTGTCGGAGTTTGCCTGCGCATTCTGGTAAGCCTTGTCCTGCGCCACCCGCGCCGGGATTTCCTCGGCGATGACCTTGCGGATCTTGTCCTCGTCCTTCCACTCGATGTTGCCGAATAGGTCGTTGAAGGTCTTGATGATCGCGGAGAGCTTGTCGATATCTGCCTCGCCCTTGCCAACTCCGCCGCCCGGCGGCAATGGCTCGACCGTGGCGTCGGTGTCGTCCATCGCCATCTTCAGCGCCGCTTTGGCCTCCACCCTGTAGCTGTCCATGTCGATGGTCTCCAGCACACCCTTGGACAGATCTTCCTCCTTCGGAGCCGGTAACTTGGGGATGAGGAAATTCAGGAAGATCGACAGCTTCTCCCACGTCGGGTGAGCGCAGGTTGTGGCGGCACATACAGCTGGATCGAGAGGATGCGATTTTGCAGGCGGGACTCGTCGAAGACCCACTCCGCATCAAAACCGATCCAAAGGCTTTCCCCGGTGGCGCGCCGCAGCCCTGTTGGCGTCGCTTCAAGCTCGGCGAGGAAAGCGTCGATCTCGTCTTCCAGATCGGGGAAAAAGCTCTCGGGGTCGTCCCCCTTGTCAGCGTCCTCCTCGCCGGTCTCGTCGTCGTCCAGCCCCCATTGCGCGGCCAGTGCCAGTAGGTCGGCCTCGGTGGCGTCCCGGCAGAAATCATCGTCAGCAGCTTCCGTCTGCTCGCCGTGAACATCCTCGGAATCACTTTGCTGGTTAGCTGTCTCAGTAGCGGGCGAGTTCACGCTGCGGTTCCTCTTCGGTGTAGTCGTTCTTCTTCGCGGGGGAATCGCCCCGTGCCCCGGAAGTTTACCGATCCGAGACCTGAACATCAGGAACGGCGTTGAACGCCAACGACATTCATCCGATTTCGTGGGAGTGCCCCGGGAAAACGCCCGGGGGAAGGTTTTTCGAGCGTGGCATAATTCAGCTATGGAACGAATCGCGGGGATCAATCCGGACAGGTTTTTGTGGTGCTGCGCCGACCTTGGCGTCAGTGTGGATGAGTGCGCCTTGGAAACGGACATCGCGCTGGTCAACTTTGAAAAGCTGTTGGCCGGAGAGCCCAGCCTCACGTTCAACCAGCTGAAAAAAGTCTCGGATTACTTCGGCCGCGGGGTGCTGTTCTTCCTCGAACAGACTCCGGTCAGTGACGCGACCGTTCACTCCCCTCAGTTCCGGACCTTGGCGAATCAGAAACCCGAGCTTTCCGCTAGGATCAAGGCGCTCATTGAGCGCGTTGAGCATCAACGGGCCGTGTACTTGACGCTCCGCGATGAAATTGACGATGGAAGCTACCCCCGCTTCGAGCCGCCCGCGCTGAAGGGACTGACTCCGAAGCAAGCGGCCGCAGCTGCTCGGGAGTGGCTGGGCATGGGGCCGTGCAACGACTTCGATAGCTACCGTCGTGCAATCGAAGCACAAGGTATGCTCGTGTTCCGAAGCAACGGCTACAACGGGAAGTGGCAGATCGCAAAAGAAAGTCCGATCCTCGGCTTCTCCCTTTATGACCCTGAATGTCCGGTCATCGTGGTTAAGAAGCAGGCCGCCGATGCTCAGCAGGTATTTACACTGATGCACGAGCTTGGCCACCTTCTGCTGCACCGCAGTAGCTCCATCGATGACGATGAAGATATGCACGCACGCAGCGGTGAGGAGCAGGAGGCCAACGCGTTTGCTGGCCATTTACTGGTTCCAGATGAGTTTCTTCTCGCCATCACCGACCGCGAACGCCCTAGCGACGTCGCACTCTATGACAACTGGCTTTCCGGGCAGCGAAAAAACTGGGGCGTCAGTAGCGAGGTCATTCTCCGCCGATTGATGGATAGCCATCGGCTACCGCGCGAGCTGTACGCAGCCTACCGCAAGTGGAAAAACGCGCTCCGCCTTGAGGATAAGGACGGTGGCAACCGCGCCTATCGCCATCGCGAGCCCAAGCATGTTTTCGGCGATATGTATGTCCGAACCGTGCTTAGCGCATTGAGCGGCAAGCGAATCAGTCTTAGTAAAGCTTGTAGCTATCTCGACAACCTGAAGGTCAAGGATGTACACCTGCTGGAAGGATACTATGCAGGTATTTGACGCCTCGTCGATTATCTACGCTTGGGATAACTACCCCGTTCAGCAGTTTCCTGGCCTTTGGGAGTGGATCAACGCACGCATCAACGATTCGACGATCATGATGCCCTCGGTTGCCTTGGGCGAGGTACATCTAAACTCACCGGAATGCTGGCAATGGCTGCGCGATGTTGATCTGCAAACTCATGAGATCAACAACGTAATACTGCAAGAGTCCCTTCGCATCAAGGGTCTTCTTGGTATTGTCGGTGACAAGTACGGTGGTGGCGTCGGAGAGAACGACCTACTGATCATCGCGACGGCGTCTGTACATGGCAAAGAGCTTGTTACTGACGAGGGCTGGCAGCCTCTTCCCCCGAAAAAGCTCGAGAACTGCCGCATGCCTGCTGTTTGCTCGCTGAAGGCCGTCGAAGTCCGATGGATCAGTTTTCTTAACTACATCAAGCGCTCAGAAGCCATCTTCCGCTGAGCCCCCTCCGGTCGTTTTCCGGTTCATGCACGTTTGTCTGGTGCTCATCTGGTTAACTTTTTTCATCAACAGGGTTGACGGATCGTGCGTAGGTCTTGATAATGCGGACCTTCTTCGACGGAGGAGTGGTTAGAAGTAAGCCGTTTGGTTAACTTTTAATCCGTTGGTCGCGAGTTCGAATCTCGCCCGACCCACCAGATAAAAGTGGAAATCAGGTAAGATACCGATTCCTGAAAGTATGGGTTGTTAGCTCAGTTGGTAGAGCAGCGGACTCTTAATCCGTAGGTCGAGTGTTCGAGCCACTCACAACCCACCAAATATTCAAGCACTTAGGCCAATCCTCCGGGGTTGGCCTTTTTGCGTTTGGGGCTGTGTAACCACCATGTAGCCAGATTCGGGCGGTCCGCTCAGGCTGTCTAGCCGCCGTGCCCCGCGGTTGTGACGTGCCTTGATGTGAGCGGGAGGTGTCAGAAGTGGCCGCCAGCACCGCGCCAACTGGCGGGGGTCGGCTACTGTCCGGGCCATGACGACACCCAATCCGCCCGCCCCCGATGAACTGGCACGCCTTCCCGAAGTGTCGCGCATCATTCAACGCTCACCCCGTCAGCTTCGGCGTGATGTCGCGGCGGGCCTTTCCCCTACCCCGTTGAAGATCGGCGCCCGTGCCATCGCCTGGCGCCGGTCGCACACGGGCCGGCCCGTTCTGGCAATCCCTATTCTCAGCAGCGCACAATCCCAACACCCGCGGCTTGGGCCGCGGCCTGCAGCGGCTCGTCCTTGGTGGCAATCGGGATCTGGAGCCGCAGCGCGAGTTCCAGGTAGACCGCGTCGTAGCTGCTCAGGTTGTAGCGCAGCGCCAGGGCCAGCAATTCCGCGGGACCGGGCGTTTCCCGGTCGATCACAATGGGCAATGCGCAGATCTGCTCAATGATTTGATGCGCCTCATCCGCCGTAAGCCGCTGCTTGCGGCATGCCGTCCGGAGCACGTTGGCGAACTCCAGTTCCCACAAGGCGGGCACGACGGCTTGATCCTGTTCGAGCAGGACACCAACGGCATCGGTGTAAGGGGTCGCCTGATCCTCCAGAAACCATCCGACCACCACCGAGTTATCGAGGACAAAACGCATCAATCGCGGCCATCCTCAATCGCTTCACGGAGGCAGCTACCCAGCGTGCGCCCCTGACGCATCTCCCGCAGGCGCGCAAAAGCGCCGGCCACCCGCTCGCGCTGGGTAAGGGCAGCGACGGGAGACTCTACCGCCGCAACGATCCGGGCAACGGGCCGGCCACGCCGGGTGATGGTGACCTCCTCGCCCAGCTCAACGGCGGCCAGCAACTCGGAGAGCCGGGTTTTAGCCTCGTAGACGGGAACAGTTTTCATCGCGGGAATCCTGGTGGAGTTGGTTAGCTAGATTATAGGTCTGAAGCCGACCGCATCGCCCATCCTGAACCAAGGACTTTTCGGTCGCCGTACCGACACGGTGCCGGACTCCCCGGTCCTTACCCGGTCCGAACCGGGGGGAAACCCGCGCCAGAACTGGCTCCGCAAGATCGGATCGGGCGTTCTCTCCCAACCGGAGACGCCCGGCATCGGACCGGGGAATGCCCGCTCCTTCCCCGACCCATCGGAGGTCGAATCAGGGAATGTGCGGCGTCATCGCGCATCGCACCCATCTCAAAAAACCTCGCAAGGACAGACACTTATAGCAGCGCAGCGAATTCGGCCTGGAGATAGAGCCCCCCGGGACGCCCTGTGCAGCCGCTCTTGCATGACGCCTGGAACGGCGCACAAGCGCCGCGATACTCGGTCCGAAACGAAGTTTTCGGGCTCTTAATCCGTAGGTCGAGTGTTCGAGCCACTCACAACCCACCAAATATTCAAGCACTTAGGCCAATCCTCCGGGGTTGGCTTTTTTGCGTTTGGGGCTGTGTAGCCATGATTCCTTTTCACTTTGTGGCCTGGTCAGGGCCGGGCCCGGTGCTCCACCACCGGTACGGCCCGCTTGGCCCGAATCCGTCAGGCGGCAATCACCTCACGCAAGGGGTAGGGCTGAATCAGCACCTCAGCCGGGAGACCAAGGCCAGAGGACAGACGGCGAATCATCGTTACCGACAGCGGGCGCGTCCGGTTCATGATGTCGGCCACTCGCCCCCGCGGGCCGATGTAAGGCTCCAGGTCTTTACGCGTCAGCCCGCGCGAGTCCATGACGTACTCAATGAAGGCAACCGGGTCGGGGGCTTCAATCGGAAAGCGCACCTTCTCGTAGGCTTCTACCAGCATGGCGAGCACTTCCAGGCGGTCGGCTTCGGGGCTTCCCTCAGGAGCGTCCCAAAGACGTTCAATGTCGGCCAGGGCTTCAGCATGATCGGCTTCGGTTCGGATGGGCTTCAGTTCCATGGCGGCTCCTAGATGGTTTCGGCATCAATCCGGTCGTACTCGGCTTGGGTGCCGACGAACCGGATGAACAGCATGGTAGAGGTGTAACGCACAGCCACCACCAGCCGGTAGTCATTGCCCTTGATGTTGAACACCACACGGTTGTTTGCCAGAAAACTGGCGTTCCGGTGCGCAGCCTTGATGTCGGCCGGGGTTTGCCACGCGGCCCGGCTTGCCTCGGCGTACCAACCACGCAAAGGGGTTTCTGCTTGCGGGTGCTTATCCCAAAACGCGCGTAGCGCTCGCAGTGCAATGATGTGCATGACTCAATCTAGCATGATACCGTTTTGGTATCAAGAAACCGACTGGCGACAACCCACAACCCGGTTGCCTGCCCCTCGCCCGGCGGCTTGATGCCGGCCTGTTCCAGAATCCAGCTTTCAATCCTCACATGCCATGCCCGCAACAAGTCGAGAGGCCGGTGGCGGTCGTGCTTCTCCGCGATCGCGCTTGGCTTGTGGAGCATGACTTGCGCGCTGATGGCCTTTGTCTTACCTGAGGCATCTTCAGTCTGTGGTTCGGTCCATTCCCGACCCTCACGTCCCCGAACAAACCCCAACCCGGCTCGAAAAGTCCAGGAGTCGGGCGACAGCAACCCCACTGAGTCACCTTTACCGCATGTCATCGATACGGCATGCTCAAGTGCTGCGCAATCTGCGCTCCTCCGGTAAAGAGCATGACGACTTCAGCCCCCCTTCAAAACCCAGGCCAGACTTGGCGCCGCACCAAAGGGGTTCTGATCGCCTCGGCGATATTCGGCCTTGTGGGCACCAACCTCGCCACGCTGATGAGCGAGGATGCCCACACCGCTTCGTATGAGGCACTCAGTTCCGCGCTCCACGCCCTTCGATTGGGAGAGCTGCTGAGCAACAGCCCAAGCGCCGTAAGAGCAAAAGATGTGCAAGTCGCCACCGCAACGCTGGCAAAGAGGCTTGATGACCTGCGGGGCGATCACGACGCTGAAGTAAAGCTTCGCAAGACTCTGACGCGTGATCTCGAAGCCGCCGTGCAACTGCATAGCAATCTGGAGCGCGAACACCAGAACCTGAACCAACGTCACCTCACGCTGAATAACGAGCACAAGGCGCTACAAGTCGAAAACAAGGCACACATCAAAAAATCCTTCGATCAAGCCAGTACCGCCAAATCAATATCGGCAAGACTGGCAACCCGATCAACCGCGAATGCCGCAAGAAATCTGTCATCGGTGCCAGCAGAAACGGTTCCCATTGTTGGCACCGCCATCGTGCTGGCCGTTACCGCCTGGGATCTCAACGATGCCTGCGAAACGCTAAAAGATTTGAACGAACTGAATGAGAAGTTCGAGCATCCGCCCGTCGGTCATACGAAGGTCTGCGGCATGACGGTACCCACACAAGAAGAAGCCCTCAGCCAAATTAAGGGTAACTGGCAGGCCATATACGGCAAGGCAGCAAAACCACTGGGGCTGGGCGGCAGTCCGCTTCAACTTTCCCTGAGTGAAGTAAAGAAGTGGGTTTGCTCCCCTTTCGGCAACATCACCGGTTTATGCCCGTAAGCGAATCTGAACCATCACGACAGTAGCCAGCGTCCTTCGTTAGCGTGACCCCTTTCCAAAGACAGGCCCAAACCATGCCGACATCAAACATCACGCGAGCACAGGCCAGCCTGGAAATCGCCCTGTGGCAAGTTGAAGCGGATTCCGCCACCAGCAGCGACCTTTACGCCAGGCTGCGAAGCTTGGGCCTCGCCCCGGAAATCGCCATTCGCTTGAAGGAACTGGCCGCAGTGACGAAGAAAATCGGCGACAAGCTCGTCAGCCTCGGCAAGATCATCCTGATCAAGCTGATGAACTTCATCGAGCAACACCCGAACCTGGCGGCAGGCATCGCCTTGGGAGCAGCGATTTCGCTGCTGACCGCCGCCATTCCGATCCTCGGCCCGATCCTCGCGCCACTGGTCGCCGTAGCGGGGATCACCGTGTTTGCGATCGTCGGCCATCACCTGGACAAAAAGGACGGGCAGCAGACACAGCAGACTCCCGAGGCCGTAGAACTTGCTCAAGACGCCGTCGAGATCGCCAGGATCTTTTTCCAGTTGTTCATCGACACGATCCAGGCAATAGCCGGCGAGTTGTCCGGCCAGAGAGCTTAAGCATGTCGAGCCGCCCAAAAGTCACCAAACAGCAATTGCTGAAACTCATCGATGAACTGGAAACCAATCCGGCAGACCGGGGCCGGATTCTGGGTGAGGCCGGGATCACTGCCGTAGGCCTCGGGCTCGGCGCCGCAGCAGCCGGCACGGTAGCGACGATCGCAGGCGCGACAAGCATCCCTGTCTTAACCTCGGCCGCCTCCTGGATCGGCGTGACCGCGGTGGCCGCCACCCCCGTTGGCTGGATTGTCGGTGTTGCTGCGGCCGGAGGCGCCTTGGCTTACGGGCTGTCGCACTTCGTTGGCAACGGCGGCGTCTCGGAAGGCAGAAAGAAAGAGCTGCTCCAGATTTATCGGGAACGACTGTTGGCAGTCGCGCATAAAGAACGCGCCAACACGATAACGATTCAGGACAGAACCCAATTCATTGCGGGCCTTCGCGAGTTGCTCGAAAGAGACGCGCTTCGCCCGGAAAAGGCGTTCCAGCTGGTCGAAGCCGTCGAGCGCGGCGCAATGCCGGTTTCGGAGGCCTACAAGCTGATCGCCGGAATTCTCAGCGACAGATGATTCAGGCGCAGCCAAAATCCAGCACAAGCCCGACACCCGCGGTTTGGGCCGCGGCCTGCAAAGGCTCGTCCCTGGTAGCGATCGGAATCTGGAGCCTCAGTGCAAGTTCGACGGCGGCCACCAACTCGGAGAGCCGGGGATTGAGCCAGGCAGCGTTTATTAGCCGCCCTGCGCTGAAAGTCGGCCCCACACAAAAACCCGGTCAGCCAGCCCTTCTCCCCCGCACGCACAACAGCACCACGCCGCCTGCGGCGAGCCCGGCGGCAAAGCCCGGCCAGCTTTCGATGGGGGTAATTTTTTCGACCAGCAAATACAGCATCGACAGCGGAAGAAAGACCGCAAAGAGGGTGTTGCCGCCATCTTTCGTCTGGATGAGCAGGCCGCACACCATCCACAGAAACCGGAAGAGCCCCACCAGAATCAGGGCCAGAAAGAAATTGCCAAAGAACTCGAACACCGGGCTTACCACGCTTTTTTGTCAGTTGAATTCGATGATTGCGGTGTCTGCTCAATCCGGCACGATGCTCTCGACGACGACTCTCGCGCTGCCCGCATCGGCATAGCCCAGCCGGTAGGCCGCGGCAAACGACAGGTCGATCACCCGGTCGTGCAGGAAGGGGCCGCGGTCATTCACGCGCACCACCACGGATTTTCCGTTGTCCGGATTGCTCACCCGCGCGTAGGACGGCAAGGGCAGCGTCGGGTGGGCGGCGGTCATGGAGAACATGTCGTACACCTCCCCTGAGGACGTCGGCTTGCCGTGGTAGCGCCGCCCGTACCAGCTTCCCACGCCCTCCTGCCGGAAGGCCTCGAGGCGCGTCATGGGATAGAAGGTTTTATCCAGCACCGTGTAAGGCTTCATAGCCCATTTGTTCAGGGCTTCCTTGCGCGGCACGGCATCCGGCGTTTTTCTGAGGGTTTCGGGGTCGAAATCCAGCGGGCCGTCGTTCAGATAGAACTTGCCCGCTGACGTTGCGCCCGAGGATGCGCGCCGGGCCGGTGCGCTTGAGCACGCCGACAGGAATGCGGCGAGGATGAGGAGGAGTGCTTTTGAATTCATGGGCCGGTGTTTTATTGCGATGTATGGCCATGCCCCAGGGGCGCACGCCACGGCAAGCCGTCAAGGATAAGGCCGGGCGGCACCCGAGGCCAGCCCCGCCGCAAGCTACGCCTGACGCCGCCCGGGGGCTGCGGCACCGTTAGCCGGGGATCGCCCCTCCCCCGCCGCATCCTGCTGGCCAGCGTCCGCCCCCGCACCGCCGGCTGCATCCACTTCCCGCATGCTCTCCTGCCAGCCGTCCGTGTTGGGCTCTTTGTAGGGCGGAAGCTGTATACCCAAGGTCGACAACCGGGCCATCCGCGACTCGATCGTCGTCTCCACGATCCATTCGCGAAGGGCGCCAAGCCAGCCAGCCGGGTCAAACCTGGGGTTACTGCGCGTCATGCGGTGAGACTCCGGAAGGGTGGACGGGCGGTGGGATTACGCGGACATCCAGTATTACGGTAATACATTTCAATCTGAAGACGCTTTCAAGCCGGCTGTCATCACCCCGACCGCGACGGAAGCTCCGCAGTCGGGATTCACCGAAACAATCAATACCCCAGGTTGATCTGCATCACCGTCGTCGAACCGCTGATTTCGTTGCCCACGATCAGCAGCGGCTTGCCGTTGGGCGACTTGGCCGCCGGGATCAGCGCCAGGCCTTCGGGACCGCGGTCGCCGGTGAGGCCGTTGCGGGTGTTGAGGTAGGTCACAAAGCTGGCCGCTGCCGGGTTGGTGATGTCGTACACCATCACGCCGCCGATCCGCTCCAGGCCCACGAAAGCAAAGGTCTTGCTCCCGAAGCTGCCCAGCACCACGCCCTCGGGCTCCGGCCCTTTGTTGGTGCTGCGCCCGTCGAGGGTGTTGTTGTCGTGGCTGGCGTTGAAGTTTGCGTTGGCCAGGGCCTGGGTGCGCTGTTCGATCTGGTCGCCCGAGTCATA
>Ga0209277_10001161_pt1 | contig 13076 bp, 13 predicted proteins | sample JI81AbrownDNA_FD_187503 | JGI IMG/M metagenome (GOLD analysis project Ga0209277, IMG submission 187503) | Wastewater effluent complex algal communities from Wisconsin, to seasonally profile nutrient transformation and Carbon sequestration -... | ecosystem: Engineered > WWTP > Effluent > Algae... | reverse complement strand
TGATGATCATATAAAATACGTAGAAAATGGCCTGATCCCAAACTGCCCTATAAAGAAAGAAGACATTGTACATGTAGAAGACATATTTGGGCCTAACCTGGGGAGTCTAAAAGGAAAAATGACATGGAAAAACCAGAAAAGGTAATACTCAATACACTTGACAATCTACCAAGTGAACTGCTAGATGAACATGGAGACGTCACCATCGGTATCGACATCAAGTATATAAATAAAATTCCATTCATGATGACCACATCTTGGGCAATAAACTTTGGAACAGCAGAAATGATCAAAAATGAAACTAAATCTACCATACTAAAATCAATACAACAAATTATCGACACCTACCATGACGTGGTTTCAAGATTGAAAATGTCCTTGGTGACTGACAATTCAAATGTACTACTAAAATATGGAAACTCAGGGCATTAACCTTAACATCACTGGCAGAGATGAGCACCTGCCCAAAATAGAAAGGTTTATTTGGAGAAAGAACAAGAGCAATAGTAAATACATTGCCTTTCAACATATTGCCAAACAGACTAGTCATTGTGGTCTTATATAATGCCATGTTCTGGCTAAACTGTTTCCCGCACAAGAATGGGATACATGCTACGATGAGCCCTCATACAATAGTGACTGCGTCCAATATTGACTACAACAAACACTGTAAACTACAATTCGGGGCATATGTGCAAGTCCATGAACAACACAACAATTCCATGCTTCCACATTCAACAGGGGCCATAGCACTATGACTGATGGGCAATGCTCAAGGTAGCTACTATTTTCTGAGTCTGCATTTTGGAAAAAGAATTGAATGCAACAACTGGACCACCCTACCAATGCCCACTGAAGTCATAGCAACAGTACACCAGCTTGAGAATGCATGCAAAAAATACAAAGGCATTGTATTTACAGACAAAGAGGGCAATATCATTACCAATGACAACAATGACCATGAACATGAGGCATATGCTGTTGACATCACAGGAGTGGATGAGAATGAGAAAGACGAAAACGCCGAAGAAAACGCAAAATATGATGTCACAGAAAACGCCGAAGATGATTTCACAACAGAAGAAAATGTAGAAAACGATGACAGCACACACGAAAATGACACAGGAGTACTCGTAAATGATCTCGCAGAAGAAGAAAATAACAATATCACAGGAGTGCACAGAAGCAGCAGTATCACACGAGTGCACGGAAACAGCAATATCACAGGAATGCACCGATTCAGAAAAAAAGTATGCTTCGTGATAAATTGACAACCCCTATTAACACAAGATGGGCAACAATCAACAAAAAAGAAAATGGCCAAACCACATGTACATGTCATGATGACACAAATGAGCATCAAACAGGGGATCAAGGCTTTCGGCGAAAGGGGAAATGATGCACTACTTAAAGAATTAAATCAACTACATGAACAGAAGGCCTTACTGCCCCTCAGAAAGGAGGACATGTCCTACAAGCAAAGGAAGAAAGCGCTACATTATCTAATGTTCTTGAAAGAAAAATGCGATGGCATGATCAAAGCCAGAGGCTGTGCAGACAGGAGATCACAGCAAGAATACACAGCAAAATAAAAATGAAAAACCCATTCTATATGTCAAACTAAAAAAGGCTTTATATGGCACACTACAAGCTGCACTGATTTTCTGGAGGCTTTTATCAGACACCCTCATGGAATGGGGTTTTGTACTGAACATATACCATAAATGTGTAGCAAACAAGCTGATTAACGGTAAGCAATGTACAATAATATTGCATGTGGATGACCTAAAGATATCACATGTAGACAAGAAGGTTGTCAATGACATCATAATGCGTCTGGGCAATAAATTTGGAAAAGAAGATCCACTCACTGCCACACGAGGAAAAATACTGGAGTACTGAGGTATGACGTTGGACTACACATGCAGAAACAAGGTAAAGATAAGCATGTATGAATTTGTCAACAAAATGCTTACCAAACTGCCCACTGACATGAATGGGACAGAAAAAACACCAGCCACACAGAAGCAAAGAAATTGCCCAAGACTACTGCCCAGTTATTTCATCATCTAGTGGCAAAACTGATATACCTGTCAAGATGCACAAGACAAGACATCCAAACAGCGGTGGTATTCCTATGTACCAGGGTACAATCACCCAATGAGAATGATTACAAGAAATTAACTAGGGTAATGCAGTACTTACACTGTACAAGAGAACTAACACTGATGATCAAACCAGGGAACAACACACAGTGGTGGGTAGATAGCTCATAGGCAGTCCATCCAGACATGCGAAGTCACAGTGGCATAATGATGACACTAGGGAAAGGAGTCGCATACTCCACATCATGCAAGCAGAAGATCAATACCAAGAGTTATACAGAGGCAGAATTAGTGACTGTTGATGATGCAATGGGCCAAGTACTATGGACCAGGCATTTCCTGTCAGCACAAGGCATGGCCGTACCTACTACCACCATTCATCAAGACAACAAGAGTATGATACTACTAGTGCGAGAACAGTAGTACATTGAGTGGTAAGTGCACAAAGCACCTTGATGTGCATTATTACTTTGTCACAGACAAGATCAAAAAAGGAGAGGTTAAGGTGGAGTATTGTTCCACAAGGGACATGATTGCAGTCATTTTTACGAAACTCTGCAAGGAAGCACGTTCACAAGGATGCGCGAAAAAATACTAGATCTGCCCGACAAGTACATGCACAGTCGCGCACAGGCGTGTGTTGAGAAGGGAAGGAAGTAAAAATAAAAATAACAAGGGACAAAATATCAGCAGCACTGTAACAGACGCATACAGCGATCTGGGCCACAAGGTAAGCTGGGCCAACGGAACCAAACGGAATGCACGAGAACCAAGGAATGAGAAGGCATTGGAGCCTGTAAACTCCGCATCGAGTTCCGCAAAATCTGCATCGGATTCTCTAAGCGAGACAAGCATGTTTAGCGCATAAATTCCAATTTTATTAGAGTACACTTATACTAGGTTAATTTTGTATTATCAACAAGTGGAACAAGATCTTGCAAAAGAATATATATTTTGAAACACATTAATTGGTACATTCCCAAGCTTGATAGAGCACCCATTTCATGGTGTTACTGCAACATGATTTGTGGCATCTTCAGATCCAAATATCCCTACGAATTCTGAATCAACATAACAAGACAACAACTGGGTGCATGAGCAAATCTTTGTTCTGAATTTTCTGCAGGTAGTGTAAGATCTGCTTGATTGCAAGAGCATGAATGTTCTTGGGATTGCATGAAAATAAGGCACACTGATGCACTGCATATGCAATAGTAGGGCGAATGGTTGCTGCCAAGTACATTAACATTCCAAAAATTGAGAATTATTCCCAGTCTTCATTAAAGGCAGGTCCATCCAGATCAGCTCTCACTGGTTCACCTGTGGTTGGTGTATTTACTCCACTAGACTTTTCCATGCCTCATGCTTGAATCACCTTTTCTTTAAAGCCTGGTTGTGTGAGATGAAACTCTTTGGGACTCCTTTTCTTTCAAGCCTGGTTGTGTGAGATGAAACCCTTTGGGACTCCTTTTCTTAATCCTGATGCCTAATAAATTTCCAACTTCCCCTTCCATTTCGCAATTGAAATGAGTGACTTACTTTGTTGGATTGTACCCAAGACTGGTGTTTAGAATTCAAGTTTTGCTCCATTTACTCGTGCAACAATAAAATCATCGACATAAGCAATACAAATGATCCCATTTCTCATGAAGAGACAAAGTCTAATTATTTGAATCCAAATTGTCTAAGCCTTGAGTTTTCAAAGAACGTTTTCGGTGCCTGCTTGAGTCCATATGAGCTTTTTTAGAATTTTATAACCAGATCCTTGCCTGATTAGGACCAAAGATTTTTCGCGGCTCCAAAAATACTATCTCTGTAAGTTCAGCCTGTTTAAATGCATTGTTGTAATCAACTTGTCCTGTAGTCCATCCCTTTTGCAAGACTAATGTGAAAAATCAGAGTGGTAGATCATGAGACCATTGGCGCATATTCTGCAGATCTCCTCATAAACAGAACCTAACCTTGAATTGCTTGGAGTGCCATCTGGAAGTTTTTGAGTTCAAAGGGAAGATCTTATGACATCGTCTGCTTCACTGTGGTAGCTGTTATCCAAGTATTTTGATTAATGAGAGCTGATACTTCTTTCTTTGTAGCTTCGACATATTTCCCAGAAAACTTACCATGCACGGCTTCATTCAAACTGTCATTTCAGGATCGCTGCATTTCACTTCATAGACTTTAGGATCTTAGTTCTTGACCAGCCTCTACCGTCAGCATTGCTCTTTCTGGAATCTCTTTGTTTGCTGTAGGTCCCTCTGGGTTTCTAGAACTTCTTCATCTTGCACTGGTTTTGTACCAATCCTTCAATTATTGTACGGCATCGGCATCCTCTGATTCACTTCTTAAGGGAGTGCTTTGTTAAGTCTCACAAGTCCTATTGTTTTATTATCCTAGAGGATATTTTAACTCCTTTCTTCTGAGTTCAGCCAATTATCTTGAAGAAATCTAGAATGAAATTCTAATGGAAATGGACGAAGAATTTTCCAAAAATAATCGTACCTAATTATTGGGCGGTACTTCTTACTTTCATAGTTTTGTTTACTTCTAACGTTTCTACTGCAGAGAGAACTTTTACATGCAAGAACCCAGAGGCATGATCAACTAAAATACAACCTCCAAATTGTCAGCATATCGCCTAGAAATCTTTTTCGGCATTTGAAGGCAACGTGGGAACACTTGTCTTTTCATTTCAGATAGAGTGATATGTCATATTTATGTGGATGACACTCTCTTCATTTCTCCAGAACAATCTTTTATTCAAGAATTGATTTCAACAATAAGACAGAAAGATCTTGAACTATAAGTTGAAGAAAGTGTGGCTGGTCATATTGTTTGGAATTAAGAAGGTGGTACTGTTAATCTCAGTCAGATATGTCTAGCGCGGAGAACAATTTAAAATCTCCCACCAGACACACCAGCTTGTCCTGAGCGTTTACTAGCAGACAAAGATGGAGAATAAACCTGTGAAGTCTGCAGTTTCTCAAGCTTGGTAGACAAATTACTATATCTGCACTGACATTCTAGGCCTGATTTAACATTTGCTGAGAGTCAAGTTGCAAGGTTTGTGTATGGAACTTGAAGTCATGTGGCTGCTCTTGAAAGAATCGGTCAATATTTGAAGAGAACTCTCAAGGAAGGACTCACCTTTTCTCCAACGGACTCTCTGGAGATTGATTGTTTTTTGGGTGTTGACTTTGCAGGATTATGGCATCATGATGACAATCAAGATCCATGGTGTGTTAACAGCAGAACTGGTTTGCTATTTGTATTGCAAACTCTCCTTTGGTCTGGTCAAGCAAGTTACAGAGAGACATTATGACATCAACAATAGAAGCTGAATACAATGCATTTTAGTATGGCGATTGAAGAAGTACTTCCTATTTGGCAGTTACTCAAAGTTGTTGAAAAAGAAATTGGCGGGAAAGATCTTAGAGATCTTTCAATACAACGGTTTGGGAAGACAACACTGGAGCATAAACTCCAGCAAATATTGAGCCTGGAGGGACGACTCCAAGGTCCAAGTTTTATGCAGCTAAGTATCATTGGTCTAGATCCAAATTGAAGTCGAAGAATGTTTGAAGTCAAGAAGACTTGCATTAAGGAACAAAACAGTCAGACACTCCAACCAATTGCGGAAGCATGTGTTCCTGACAATCAAAAATTTCTCTGTGGGTTCTGAATATTCTTTTTTTATTTAAATTCTATATTTCTTTTAAATTTTTGAGCAGACGACTAAATTTCAAAGGGAGTGCATGATATGCACTAATTGTTACAAACTTGCCTCTGCCCGGACAAACACACAAAAACACGTGAATGTTATCACTTTTATTGTTACTGTTTATTCTCATTTCTTCATCCTCTTTGTACTAGGTTTTCCTGCGTTTGTGGCCCTAATCTGGTCAGTGCCCCTTTTTGTACCTTGGGAATTTTTACTTTATTATACCTGCATCTCAATTTGCTGCTTGAGGGTCATATAGAACACATATACATGCGCACAGATATTGGTGACAAAAGAGACATATATGTGTGTTACAAGATGGCCTGGTCCAAACCGTTGGAGCCTGCGTTTCGCGCATTGTCATTTAAATCATAGAATCATTTCAGATGCTGAAAGCATAATTTCCACCGGTCAAGCATATGCAGACGCATGAAATGAAATCAAACACGCATATTAACTTTTTAACGATGAAACTAATGTGTATTAGATAAATCAGATAGAGAAAAAACAAGTTCCAAATCCAGGATTTTCTATACTACAAATATTTTAATACAAACTAATTTCCCATCTTAACGACCATTTATCATGGGTGAAGGAACTCCTCTTGTACACCGTAACCTTGAATCTATAGGACGTCAAGAAAGCAGTGAGCTTGGCTACGACTCGGTCCAAGAAAATAGTGCTCCGTCAGGTTCCAACGAAATTCATCGTTTCCATTTCACTTTCGACGATCGTGTTTTATCGGAGGGAGATGATGGCACAGGCCTAAATTTACTCCAAGCATTAAGTCAGTACTTTGAACCACATGTAAATGAGGGCGAGGAAGATGGACAAGATAAAGAGACAGAAAACGGAGAGCATGCAGAAATCGCAAGTATTCGAGTTACCACTTTATCAAGAAGCTACAGTACTCAAGCTGCAGAAGAATCCGTTTATTTCGAACCTTTCGATGACGAGGTTTTACCAAGGGAGGAAGATCACGCACCGCCACAGAAGCTGAGCGCGCTGGCGCTTAGTGTTCTTGTATTTTACAATGTGTCTGGAGGACCGTTTGGAATGGAACCTACCGTGAAGGTATGTACACAATATTCGCTGTGATTTTTGTTCCATCACTAGATTAGAATTATGACATTACTGCTTTTTTCTATAAGGCGGGAGGGCCACTTTTTGCCATTCTAGGCTTTTTAATATGTCCCTTGATCTGGTCTATCCCGGAAGCTCTGATCACAGCTGAACTGGGCACCGCTTACCCTGAGCCATCCGGAGGTACGAAACTCTTGAGTTTCCTACAAGAACTGCGCCCGTACTGCAATATCTCTCATAATTCATTTTATTCATAGGTGTTGCATGGGTCGAGGAGGCGTTTGGTACTAAGGCGGGCCTCATAGCAGGTTACTTGAACTGGGTATCCGGAGCCACTGATAATGCGATCTATCCGGCTCTATTTCTTCAATATGTCGTTTCTCTATTGTCGGCAGGAGATTCACATGCGAGCATAATATTGACTTCTGAGTTGATGAGGTTTACTTTCACTGTGGCAATGACGCTTGTCTTAGCCTGGATCAACTATCGTGGACTAGAGATTGTGGGAACACTTTCAATACTTGTTTGTATTGTCTCAATGAGTCCATTTGTAATTATGTGTCTAATCGGTGTGTTTAAGATTGAACCCGCTCGTTGGTTTGTAGGTCCTCTCGATCCAGAAGAAGTTCAAATGGACGACGACTCTATGAGACAAGCAACAAGCTTTTTCCCTTCTCCATTATACGGAGGAGTTATGTGGAGACCTTTCCTCAACAATCTGTTCTGGAACTTAAATTCATTCGATGCAGCTGGATCATTTGCAGGTGAAATTGCGGATTCTGGAAGCGTGTTTCCCCGTGCTATGGCACTGGGTACAATATTTGTCGTGGCAGGTTACTTTTTCCCTTTGATGGTATCTTTAGGTGCGACCAACACCATTCAATCTGATTGGAATGAAGGTTACCTTGCAGCTGTAGCCGCAAAAATTGGCGGTCCATGGCTTGGTGCTTGGACAGTACTGGCAGCAGGTATCGCAAACCTAGCTCTTTTTGAAGCGGAAATGTCAAGCGATGCCTTTCAGCTTATGGGTATGGCAAGGCGAGGGTTGCTACCAAAGATATTGAGCGCGCAGAGCACTTATGGTACACCCACTTATGGTATTTTGATTGGGACCCTTGTCATCGTTTCTATGAGTGTTGCTGATTTTAGTGCTTTGGTTGAAATGTTGAATTTCGCGTACTCTTTGTCACTCTTAATGGAATATGCTGCTTTTATAAAGCTACGCATTAGTCACCCGCATGGTACGTATTGAAATCGTTGAAATTGATTTGATCCTTCCATATCTTTCTGAATTCGCTTTTTGTTGTACTTGTAGTCCCTCGTCCATATCGGATTCCACTTGGGACTGTTGGCTGTTGCATACTTCTTGCTCCACCAACTGTTTTGATGTTGCTTGTAATGGCATACGCTACAAAAATGACCTTCATATACGTCTCGTTTGTTATACTGCTAGGATTTGCTTTTTACCATCTGCAGAAAGTGGCACGAAAAAGAGGATGGTGCGAATATGTTCATGTTGGAGACATGAAGCTAGCATGAACAAACAACATTTTACTGTGTTTATCGAAAGTTACCCTCTCTAATTCTCGAAAACAACTGTTGTGAAGTTCACAGCAGATTGGCGATCATTCATCTTTCGTTTAGATTTATCTTAATTTTTCGCAAGTCAAGCATCACAGACCTTGTTTGTAAGTCTGAAATCTGATACGATAGAGGATACTAAGATCTAAATTAGTAAAAACTGAAATCGCCAGGCTTTTCAAGCTCATCTTTAAAGTTTTATTCGTATTCAAGCAATCAGAATCATTTTCTAACTTTTTTTTCAAAAATTAAGAGTTAAAATCTAATTTATGGATTTAGCTAGAACTCATAGGATTTAAATTGCATCGATCAAAACTACGCATAATATGGAAATTTCATTGGGATTTTGTCACAAATACTTGGGTGTCACTGTCGATACAACTGGGATCTCGAATTGATTTATTATGATGTTAAATTAACTATACTAGAAAAAAGTAGCTGATCACGAAGCATCAGAAATTGCACAATTACTTTACCTGCCTAAGCTGAATACACAAGGGTTCTAAGTTAGCTTTTGATTTTGCAGAAACCAAAGAACTTAATACCGCTTTAATGACTCTCCTGATAATACATGGATAATAAAGCCCTTCAATTAACTTTACGAGGACTTACATAAACAATACCCTTGCATTTGGGGTTTGCAGACAGCAACTGGCAAAACGAAAAGGAAAAAATTGCAAAGTTTCCATGAATCAGAAATGATTTTAGAGTTTTCATTTTTGTGAATGGTTGCTACTTAAATAGTCTCCAACATGGTTGGTAGAATAGAAATGTGACAAGAAATTTTACTGAAGTTGATTATTTATATGGAAATATTCTTCTACATGTAACACTGTTAAATATGAAATGAGACGTAAATTGCCAACAGAAGTAGAAGAAATTGGATCGTTCGAGATATGAGCACTAGGGTGATCACAAGTCCCATTCATCAGGTATTTTTCTAAATTAACATGAATATCGTGCCATATAATAGTATTGACTTCATCTGTAGCTCATCATCATATAAATCAATTTGAAAGCAGTGACATGAGGGCGGCTCAGTCCTCACAATTTATCAGAGAAGAATCTTAAATTGTTATTGATTCTTTCTGAATTTTTATTGGTCTATAAGTTTGTAGACAACTAAGATTCCTGATAATGTTTCGGAAATGGAAGAAACTAGTCAAGTTTAACAGTCTAGGTGAAGAAAGATCACTCTAAACTGTTCGAAGAACTGGCTGTTGTTGAATGTTGCCTATAAACACTCAAGCCGAGATATTACAGACTAGAATCTCATTTTTGCAGTTTTTGGATGTCACAAGAAATTTACCATAATTTTTGTATTGGTACCTCTGTACTTCTTCAAAGTAAAAGTCGGATATTAATCATTTGGAAGCTGCATATTTCATGTAGTTGGATTTGGTATCTGGAGCACAGTGAAAAAACTGTGATCAATAAATAATTGACGGTTTTTTGATTATTTAAAAAATAAAAATAATCATGTTGATGGATAACCGTAGAATGAACAGGCACCTAGATATTTTGGCAGCTGCCCGAATGTCTCATTGTCCAATTGTCTGATTCTCCGATACTCTGAGTTACCTTCTCCTCGACTTCAAGATATCCTAATACGAAGTTCGAAAGTTAGAAGAATCGAGAATTTTGATATTTGATATTTGATATTTGAGAGTGTTGTGATGTGAGAATTGACTTTGCGTTGTAAACTAAAAGTCAATTGTTAACCCAAATTATAACTTTAGTTTTCTAGTTAAGATTTATCGACCCTGGTCCATTGAGCTGGGATCGCAGTTCCATCATGATCATCAACTGCATTGTACAGCGCTGCATCCATTTTAGATTTTTCATAAAGTCTAGTGTGCCATACATTTTCGTGTGATGCGCTCATCTCTACAGCACTCTCGGCATTTACTGCCTTCAGATCCTCACTATTTATCACACTCCCTTCAAATGCTGAGGTGTTAGATGATGATACCCTTCTCATGATTATGTATCTCAGGCTCACAAATATGGTTTCTGGTAGTGGTTTGGTCAGTATATCAGCCAGTTGATCTTTAGACTTTATGGCGTCAATTAAAATGTAGCCCTTCTCAAGATGCTCCTTAAAGTGCCAGTATTTGTTGTTTATGTGCTTAGTCATTGGCCTGAATTTCTGCATGGTTGCTATAGTCCTTGAACCAGAATTGTCATCAAAGACTCTGCACATGACCTTGGCTAAGCTGCTTGACACTCCAACCTTTTCCTCCTTCAGTTTTTCAATAAGGTTCATTATTGGTATCATAGTGTGTAGTCCTTCATTCAGTGCAATTTAACGCTGTCTCTGATTGCATCTTTGAACCCCAAGTCACAGGGCATCCCGTGTACATGATAATTTATCCTGTTCTTGATTTTGCTGTGGTCTTGTCTAATGTGGTTAGAATTTGCTCTGTGAAAGTTTGACGCTGCCATCACTCCTGTGTTCAACCTTGACACCAAGGTATTCATCCACTTCTCCTTCGTCCATGATCTCGAATTTTCTCTGCTAATTTCCTGTAAGACTTCCTTTATGAGATCTGGATCCTTGATTGCAATAATGCAATCATCGTTGTAGATCACCATCATGAGTCCACTCCTGTGATAATGACATGGGTTTACTTAAGACTCACTGTACCCTAGATCAAACAGACCTCAATGGAGGTGTTTATTCCATACTCACCCTGCTTGATTCAACCTGTAAATGTTCTTCAGTAACTTCAGTACATGTGTATGGTGAGTTCTACCATCATTCAGTTTGAAAACCTTTGGGAACCTCATGTATATGTTGCCATCAATATTGGCCTGTGGGTAGGCTAGCATAAAATCTAGTTGATGTGATTTCCATCAATGTATGATTGTCAGTGTGATCATCATTCTTATTTTGGTCCACTTCACCATGGGTGCAAACGTTTCCCAATAATTTACACCTTGCACTTGTTGTCCACCATGAGCATTTAGCCATGCCTGTACTTTTGTCCTTCGTCTGTGCCAATACTCCGTTTTTGCCTCATGGCCCATACTGAGTCAAGTACTATTTCTCCCTGGGTTATTGCAATGACTATCCAGTGCTTCTTTTTTCATGTGTCATGATTTCTTCTTCCATGGCCTTGAGGAATTTGTCCTTGTCTGGTTGCTTCATAGCTTGGTGTAAATGTATTGTGTCTCCAACTTGGCTCATGAGGGCCACTGGATTGTCAAATCCATCAAGTAATTCAGCAGGCTCCACATCTAAGCTTTCATTTATCTCCTCTGAGGTGCAATTCAGGGCTAGGTTTTGGGTCCTTCTTGTCCTGGATTGCTACTGGCTCTAATTCAATTTGCTTGTTGGTTTCAGAGTTCTGCCATATCTGGATTTTTGGGGTTCATGTGGCTGTTGGTGCTCGCCTTTGCTGATATTTATGGCTTTACTCCCTTCGATTGTTGCCTTATTTTGAAGTTCACTCCCTTGGATTGTTGCTGTATTTTGCAGTTCTGAATGGTTGATGCTTTCACAATTAGTTGACTCATTTTCAGTGGTGCCGTTTTCATGACTGGACCTAATGTCATCGGTATTGTTTGTATCTTCACTGTTTGGTGTGGCATGAATTTCAATGGTGTTGTTGCCAGTGCTTGGTTGCTCTACCATGGTTGTTTGGTTGGTTATGGAGGGCATGGTGCATGTCCCTGCAATCTTGTCATGGAATGAAACGTTTTTCATGTTGGGCCATAGGCACGCCGTTGCTTGTCATTCTGACTTGAGCTTTTTCATTGAGCTTTCTACTGTGTCAAAGTAATCATCAAATGTGACATGGTATTGGGGCAATACTAGTCCCGTGGATGGCGACATTACCAGGTGAACACTGTTTGCATGAGACAGTGAAGGGCCATGGTACACACCTACCTTGCATCAAGGCTTCCATTTGTCAATCTTCCATTTTGACTGTAATTTGGGTACCAGAACATATGCAGGGCATCCAAAAGTGTGGAGGTGTGATATCCCTGGTATTTTGTTAATGTTTGCAAATGCTGCAATTGGAATTTGACTGGTTTGGGATCGAGGTGTATGATTTGAGACCTCATTTGCTGCTATCACTGCATAAGTCCACACGTATGGTGTAATCAATTCAGGTCATCTGTGCATAGCCTGCATAATTAGTATTCTGGCATGGTCTTGTAGGTCTCTGATTTATTTTTCTGCTTTGCCGTTTTGGTGGTGTGCATTGACACTGCAGTACAAGATGCCTTGTTTTGTCCCTTTTCGTCATTGATGAAGGCGTTGTCTGCGAAATGTCCATTGTCTGAATGGTAGTTGTACACCTAGACAACATGTGATTTTTCAATGATCTAGATATACCATTGCTGCAGTGTATCTGTCCTTCATAAGGTTACCTTTCATCTGTGCAATTATGCCTTTTGTGGATGACTCAAAGGAGTCAACTGACACATATTTGCCTGGTTTGCCTGCTGGCTTGATTTTTTAAGCTGTCAACTTGTTTCTCCATGGTTTGCGGGTTGCTTGCCAAATATGAAACTAGGGCATGTTGGATAAGGTTTATTGTTGTGTTTGGACAAACATTTAGGTATCATTCCCATGATTT
>Ga0209277_10001159_pt1 | contig 13085 bp, 14 predicted proteins | sample JI81AbrownDNA_FD_187503 | JGI IMG/M metagenome (GOLD analysis project Ga0209277, IMG submission 187503) | Wastewater effluent complex algal communities from Wisconsin, to seasonally profile nutrient transformation and Carbon sequestration -... | ecosystem: Engineered > WWTP > Effluent > Algae... | reverse complement strand
GCGAACGCCCGGCTTGGGACGCGCCGAATCGATGAGCGCCTACATGGGCTACAAACCCAAATATGGTGACACCGACGCCGACCGCGATGTCGTCTGCAATATCTTTGAAAATGGTGGAACCAATCCGCTGGAAGCAGGCGCCTTCGTTGTGCAAATTGCCCAGAAGATGCGCAAGAATCAGGCTTCTGGCGTGAAATTGAAATTAGCAAACTAATCCTGTCGGATTTCAAAGAAGGTATTCATGCCCACTCTTGACCCTCTTTACGGAACACCACTCTCCGTGCAACTGATTCCCCAAGTAGATCGGAATCTTGCCGAACAGCTAAAACTCACACCTGAACAGCGCTCCATCGGTCTGCTCACTGTGGATAATGATGATGCCACCTACACCGCCATTGACGAAGCCACCAAAAATGCGGATGTTGAAGTGGTGTATGCGCGCTCATTCTACGCAGGAGCAAAGCACTCATCGGGATTACTATCAGGTGAGATCATGGCTATTTTGGCTGGACCAAACCCCGCCGAAGTGAGAGCCGGTTTGAATTCCGCAGTGGATTACATCAAGACGAAGGCAATTTGGTATTCTGCGAACGAAGATGACTCAATCGCCTTCTTCCCTCATTTGATCTCGCGCACGGGAACTTATCTTTCCAAAACATGCAATATCCCTGTCGGCTCACCCATCGCATATTTGGTCGCGCCGCCAATGGAAGGATTAGTTGCGCTCGATGCTGCGCTCAAAGCTGCCGTGGTGGAAGTTTGCGCCCTCACCATGCCGCCCTCTGAAACAAACTACATGGGCGTCATGCTCACGGGTGACCAACCCGCCTGCAAAGCCGCAGTACTGGCATTTCAAAACAAAGTTCTGGAAGTAGCAAGCCAACCGTTCAATTATTAACTTGTCATGCAACGAAGTAATTCGAAGCAATGACACAGGATAAACCTATGACCGAAATCGACAAAGACCTGCTCTCCATTCAAGAAGCCCGCACATTGGCAACACAAGCACGTGACGCCCAGCGAAAGTTTTTGCACGCCACACAGGCAGAGGTGGATCGTATTTGTGCCGCGATGGCGCAAGCAGCCAACGATGCCGCGTTGCAACTGGCGCGAATGGCATCTGAAGAGACAGGCTTTGGCGTACCCGAACATAAAGTTCTCAAAAACCAATTGGCATCACAGCTTTTGTGGAATGAGATCAAAGATACTCCCACGGTTGGTGTGATCCGCAACGACCCGCAAAAAGGGACGTACGACATTGCCTGGCCGATGGGTGTGATCGTGGCATTGACCCCTTCCACCAATCCAACTTCAACTGCTATTTTCAAAACGATTATTGCGGTCAAGGCACGCAATGCAATTATTATTGCTCCGCATCCTTCGGCCATCAAATGCACAACTGAAACCATGCGCATCATGGCAGAGGCTGGCGAACGTGCAGGTATGCCAAAGGGATTGATCTCGAACATGACACGTATCTCCCTGCCCGGCACACAGGAATTGATGAGACATAAATATGTGGCGCTCATCCTTGCCACAGGCGGTTCGGATATGGTGCGTGCGGCGCATTCCGTTGGGAAACCTGCCTATGGCGTTGGACCCGGCAACGTGCCAGTCTATGTGGATCGTTCGGCAGATATTCAACGCGCCGCAAAATATATCGTTGCTTCGAAAGCGTTTGACCATTCGGTGATCTGTGCCACGGAGCAAGCCGTAGTCGCTGACCGCCCGATTGCTGCACAGCTTGAAGAATTGATGAAGGCTGAAGGCGCATACTTTGCCAACGAAGAGCAATCCAGCATTTTGGCGAAGAATCTGTTCGTTGGACATTTGCCCAATCCAAAAGCTGTGGGGAAAAGCCCTCAGCAATTGGCACAGATGTACGGATTTGGCGTCCCTGATTGGGCACGGATCATTGTCTGCAAGCTGCACTCCGTAGGGCCGGAAGATCCGCTATCTGGCGAGAAGCTGACCACCGTTCTCGGCTGGTACGATGTCAATGGCTGGGAAGAAGGCTGCGAGCGCAGCATGGAATTGATCAACTACGGTGGACGCGGACATTCGCTCGTCATTCACGCAATGGATAACAACGTCATCATGCAATTCGGGTTGGAAAAGCCCGTCTTCCGAATTCTGGTAAATACCTTTGGAACACTTGGCGCTACAGGGTACACCACAGGTGTATCACCTTCTTTTACACTCGGTTCGGGCGGAGTTGGCGGCGCAATTACGGGTGACAATATCTCGGTGCATCACTTGTACAACATCAAACGGCTGGCGTATGAAATTCAAGCGCCTCCGCCTGCTGCTTTTGCACCGGGTTCGACAGATGATGTGGCTCAACGCCGCGCCTACTCTGACAGTGGATATTCCATGCCCGCGGCGATGCCATCCTCTGCCTCCGTGGATTCGCAAGTGGAGGAGATCGTGAAGAGAGTATTGATGGAGTTGAAAAGATAAGGATGAAGGCTGAATGATGAAGGATGAAATTAGAAGTCCTTCGGTAGAACGACACTGCGTAAGATAATTTACTAGAAGTCAGATTTTAGGGATTGAAATTACTCGATCCCTGACATCCGATGTCTAGTCGGAAAAAATAGTTCAAAAGGAGATTACGACAATGCCTGTAGATATTTCCATGATCGCTTTAGGGATGGTTGAAACCAAAGGTCTCGTTGGCGCAATTGAAGCCGCAGATGCCATGGTGAAAGCCGCAAACGTAACACTGATCGGCAGTGAGTATGTCGGTGGTGGTTTCGTGACCGTGATGGTTCGCGGTGATGTAGGTGCAGTGAAAGCCGCGACCGATGCAGGCGCCGCCGCTGCCAAGCGCGTTGGTGAACTCGCCTCGGTGCATGTCATTCCGCGCCCCCATGCCGATGTTGAAATGATCCTGCCCCAGAACAGCAAGGGTTCATTCGGCGGACGCAAAGAAAAATAGTCTGTAGAAAAGTACACAAGTAAACAAAGTACACCGTAGGCACGTACTATATTTGCGTGTTTACCTGTTTACCTATTTACGTGTCTACTTACGATACCATGCCGCGTCAACTATTTACAGCCGACGATATTCGCCGACTCGCGCGTGAGCGTTCCAATACGCTTGTGCTCGGGCAGGGAGATATCATCACGCATGAAGCCAATGATGTGGCGTATGCTCTGGGCATGAAAATTGTCCGGTCAGCCGAATCAGGCTCCAGTTTAAGAAAAGAGCCGCTGCCTGTCATCCCAGCATTGCCGCCGTTGAAAGTCGTGCGTGGGGCAAATGTCCAACTGGAACGATTCCTCGAAGGTGAATCCACACCGGGAACGAATGTTCAATTGAAGGATGTGGTCGTCACGCAGGATCGTTCGCCGATGGGCGCGGGATACATGTCGCTTGACAAAGGCGAGATGAAATGGACGCTGACCTATGACGAAATTGACATTGTGCTTGAAGGCGAGTTGGTGATCACGCGCGGCAGCGAGCAGGTGCGCGGCGGCCCCGGCGACACGATCTACATCCCCAAAGGGTCGAGCATCACCTTCGGCACGCCGAGCCGCACACGTTTTGTGTATGTGGTCTTCCCCGTCAATTGGAATGAGAAATGACGATCGTTACCGAGAGTGAATTGCGCGAAATGTGGCAGCATGGGCGCGGGCAGTTGCCTGCGTTCCCGCCGGATACGCGCTTCTCGGATTCGGCGCGCGATTTTTTGCGCGCGAACGGGATCGAAATTCAAACTCATTCGCATTCAGATTGGGATAAGCCCGGCACCTTTCCCGTTGTGTTGAGCGGTCCCATTCCAGTTTGTGCGGAATGTGGACAGCCCGTGCGACACAAGCCTGAGCACATGACCCAGTTGGATGCAGGACACTTCGCTTCAAAAACTACCCCGCGGCTGGTTCTACGTGGACGCATTGACTCGCTCCATGCATTTGTGATGCTTGCTTCGGCAAAGGCGCGTGGTTCGCAAATGTCGGCGCTCGCGAGTCATTTCGACACTCTGGCGGCTTATTGCCGTGAGATCATGAGCGCGGAATACAACCTGCGCTCCCCCGCTCCGCTGACATTGCTTGGCAAAAGCGAGGAAGAGTTGCATGAGATCTCGCACTGGCCCGACCGTCACCTCGGAATTCAACACATTGTCCCCGGGCCGGATGACCACGAAGTTCTACATTGGATGAACGTCGTCCGCACGCAAGCACGTGAAGTGGAAGTGGTTGCGTTGGAGGCTTTCGGTGTATCACAAGGTTTTGACACCGACGGCATGGGGCAGAGACTCTCGCAGGCGTTGAATCGTTTTTCGTCTGCGGTGTATGTGTTGGAGTTGTATTTCAAAGCAGGTAAATTAGGAAATTAGTGAACCCGAATCTTTCTGATCTTCTCACCCGCACCGATGCGATCATGGCAGGCGCCAATGGCTGGCACCCTGACCCTGATTTGCTATCACCGAACGGAACCTATCGCGGCAAACTTCACGTCGGCGTGGATCTGGGTACGGCGTACACAGTATTAACCGTGTTGGATGAAAACTATCAGCCAATTGCAGGTGAATATAAATTTGCACAAGTCACACGCGATGGGCTGGTTGTGGATTTTGTCGGCGCGGTGGACTTGTTACGCAAGATGAAGGCACGGGTTGAACAGAAACTTGGGTTCGAGCTAACCTCGGCAGCTTCGTCCTACCCGCCGGGTGTGCCGCAGGCAGAAGTCCGCGCTACGGCGAACGTGTTGTATGGTGCAGGTCTGGAATGTACAGGTCTGATCGACGAGCCGACCGCTGCGAACAATGTCTTGCAGGTCAAAGACGGCGCGATCGTGGATGTCGGCGGCGGGACGACTGGCCTTGCCATTTTCAAAGATGGCAAGGTGGTCTACACTGCCGACGAGCCGACAGGCGGAACCCACTTCTCGCTAGTCATTGCCGGTTCAACGGGAACAACTTTCGAGGAGGCAGAGGCGCTCAAGACAAATCCAAAAGAGCAGACTCGCCTGTTCCCCGTCATCCGCCCTGTGATGGAAAAAGTGGCGTCGATTGTCAGCCGCCATATTGAAGGGTATCAAGTTGATAAGTTATATCTGGTGGGCGGCACATGCGCCTACCCCGGAATGGATCGGGTCGTCGAGGAGATGACCGGTATTGAAACAATTTTGCCCGGCAACCCGTTGTTCGTAACCCCGCTCGGCATTGCAATGCATAATAATTAATTGGAGCCTACCTATGGCAGAGAAAAATCAATTTTCGTTACGTTGCTATTCCTATCTTGACCGTATGCAGCCACAATACGCGGCATTCGTCGGCACCATCACACAAGGTGACCTGCCAACCGAAGGCATGGCGTCCTTGTACGTGGAAGTTGCCCCGGGCAATGAAGTGTTCCGCATGGTGGATATCGCTGTGAAATCCACGGAAGCCAAGCCGGGCGCGCAGATCGTTGAACGCGAATTCGGTATGTTCGAAGTCCATTCCCATTCGCAAGCTGAGGTGTTGGAAGCCGGACGCATCGTGTTGGATAGACTCGGTCTCAAAGTTGAGGATCGCGTCAAGCCGTTCATCGCTTCGGTGCAGATCATCACCAACATTGATCCGTATCAATCGCAGCTGTTGAATCGCTTCCGCCGTGGCTCCATGCTCGTCCCCGGCGAGACCATGCTGGTCTTGGAATGTGCGCCAGCCGCGTACATCAACTATGCCGTCAACGAAGCCGAAAAGGGTGCGAATATCAAGATCCTGCACGTCTCATCCGTTGGACGTTTTGGACGTATGTGGCTTTCAGGCTCAGAGGCAGAAGTATTATCTGCACGCAATGCTGCTGTGAAAGCTCTCGAAGAAATTGACGGGCGTCCTGAAAAAGGATAAAGTACGAATTCACCAAAGATAAACTTAATGAACAAAGATGCTTTTAAATCTCTGTTCATCCTTGTTCATCTCCGGTTAGGATAGGAAGAGGCATTATGCCAAAAACATTTATCACCGAACGTGATATTGATGATATGAAAGCACGCGGCGTCACAAGCCTTGATGTAAACGATAGTATCGTTCTAACCGACCTCGCGGCTGAGCGGGCTGTGAGGCATGGTATCAAGCTCAAGCGTGCAGAAATATCCGCGCCGCCCAAGGCGACCTACAGCCAGTCTGTAAATCTGGTGGCGGCATTTCCGCGCGAAACTGATTCAGACGCGGAGATCATTCAAAAGGTCAAAACCTTGGTGTTGGCAAAGTTGGATGGTCAGGTAGATGCGGCTTTGCTGGATGCAGTGATTGCGCGCGTAGTCGCTGCGATGAAGTAAACGGTATCAAAAAATTCCTCGCACTGCGGGGCCAAACCTGTGGAATCGCAGGCGCAGAAAACTTGATGAGACTTCATCAAGTTTTCTTTTTAATAAATCATCCCTGTGAAACTCATGTCGCGAAATAAGCGGACAGATGAAAATATCTGAAGGGAAGAAAATTCGTCAGGAAAGAGAAACCTGTTCCAGTTAGGTTTGAGGCGTTCGTTGGGTGAACTCTGCTTACTCAATCACTTCTGCGACCAGAATCGGGTTAATTTATCTTTCATCTCGCTTGTGTTTTTCACAACTTGATAGCCACGCCAGTGTGAGGGAAATAAATGACGGTAATGAGTATGGGTAAAGCGGTCATCGATCAATACGATGATGCCCTGATCTGTGTCCGTGCGAATGACGCGACCAGTGGCCTGCAGCACCCTATTGAAACCTGGATATTGGTAGGCATAGGCAAAGCCACTGCCCATATCACGATCAAAATACTCTTTGATCAAATCTCTTTCCAATCCCAATTGGGGTATGCCCACACCAATAACCACAACACCGATCAATCGTTCTCCAACGAGGTCAATCCCTTCCCCAAAGATACCACCCATCACAGCAAGCCCGACCAGTGTTTCCTCATTGGTGGATGAAAACCGAGACAGAAATGCGTCGCGCGATTCTTCCGTCATGCCCCGTTCCTGAATGAGAAGCTGCCTTTCTGGCAGTCTTTCTTTGAGCCGCTCCACTACCTCATTCAGATACACATAGGATGGAAAGTAAACCAAGTAATTCCCAACATGGGTGCCGAGGACTGTTTCGATTGTCTCAGCAATTGCATCGTAGGAATCAGCCCGCTGTGCAAATTTGGTGGATATCTTGTTATGGATAAGCAAACAGACATTTTCCTGCGGGAAAGGAGATTGGAAGATTCGATTGAGGTGGTTCGCAGCCCCAGTCAGCAGATTCATAAAGTAATCCATTGGCAGCAGCGTCGCCGAGAAAAAGACGGTCGATTGACTGCGCTCCAACGGGACGGCCAACATGGGGGCTGGGTCCAGACAGAATAATTTTGCCCGAAGATCAGACTGTCCCCGCCGCTCAAAGTAGGAGACGTAGTACGTATCAAAATATTCAGCGGTACGGAGGTAGTTGCTGCACAAGAAATAAAATTCCAATAACTCCTGCCTGAATTCGGCTACTTGATTCAAGACCAGCCAGTCTTCAGCTTTGTGACTGAACTCTCGAATTGCTTTGATCAGCGTTTCAGGGAGTTCGTGTTCAATCAGCGCGTCTTTGCCTTCCGTCTGGCAGGCTTTTCGTTTCTCCAGCAAGATCTTATTGATCTCACTCAGTTTTTTAGCCAGCATAGGCGCATGTGGTTTTAGTGTACGCTGGAGCTGTAACACTGTCTCTTTATTCAGTTCAGCCGAATACATGGCTCTGGCTCGATCTGGAAGATTGTGTGCTTCATCAACAAGGAAAATGTACGGCTCTATGGTGAGGTCGAAAAAACGGTGAAGATACACGCGCGGGTCGAAAACATAGTTGTAATCACAGATGATGCAATCCACCCACAGCGCCAGATCCAGCGAAAACTCGAACGGGCATATCTGATATTTTCGGGCAATCTCTTCAATGACCGGGCGTGTAAAGGCTTGATGCTGATCGAGTTCCTGCAAAGCTTGTTTCACTTTGTCAAAATAACCCCGGGCAAAGATGCACAATTCCGAGTCACAGTTGACCGGCGGGCAAAAACATATCTTTTCCTTGGCGGTCAGAGTTACGCTTCGAAGATACAGGTCCGACTGGCGCATATCATCCAGTGCTTTTTCTGCAACCAAGCGACCGGATGTCTTGGCCGTTAGGTAAAAAATCTTTTCCGCCAGCCCAAGACCCAGAGCCTTAACTGCCGGGAACAGGGTCGCGATGGTCTTTCCCACCCCCGTGGGCGATTGAATATAGGAACGATCATTTGCTCGAATGGTTTTGTAAACCGTGACTGCCATATCCCGCTGACCGGGGCGGTACTCCTCATACGGAAATTCGAGTTGGCCAATAGAATGATCACGCTTGGCTTGCCATATTTGAACCTTTTGAAACCAATCCAGATAAGCGGTGGTTAACTTGGAGAAAAAAGTCTCCAAGTCTGCCCATGTAAAATGTCTCTCGAAAGTTTTTTCTTCCTGGTCATCCAATTGATAATAGGTCAAGTGGATGTTGATCTCGCTTAGGTGATGCTGTCGGGCATACATATAAGCGTAGCATTGCGCCTGCGCCCAATGCAGCGGATTGTGCTCCTCATTCACAAGGTCTAGACTCAGGGTAGTTGTTTTGATCTCCTCAATGATGACTGGCTCATTGCTGGCATATAAGCCATCAATCCGTCCTCGCACGATTAAAGGCGGCTCGGCGCCTTCGACTTGGCAGATAATCTCCACTTCGGTTTCGTACCCTTCGGGGCGGGAGCGCTGCACCCGCTTATGTCCTTGGGTTCCGAGCTGGGCGCGGTCACGCCTTTGAAACCCGCCAGCAGACAAGTCCCCTGATTGCAACACAAATTCCACCAAGCTTCTGACAGAGATGCTATGAGGCTGAAGTACGTTAATTTGGGAGGCAGTGTCGACGCTCATCGTTTGCGATTATAGCGTAATGGATTTTTTTATTCTGGCCAGAATAAAAAAATCACTTTGGAATTATCGCCGGCGATGCGGCGGGGTATGTAGTCAGTGCGAATGTAATTGAGAAATGACAGGATATGTTGTGATGTGATCTTCACAACATCGATGTCCCCCATGTGATCGATCCAGAGTTTTAGATCGCGGTCATAGCCGGATACTGTGATTGGAGCAAGACCTTCTGCGCCTTTGTATTGGAGGAAGCCAACGACGGCTTTTGAATCCTCCAAGCCTTGCGGTTTACGGTTCATGAAAAAATCTCCTTTTTTGGAGACTCTTTGAATCAAAAACCGCCGGGCTACCCGATTTCACGGAGCCTGACGGTCGTTGATTGACGTTTAGTAGCGGGGGCAGGACTTGAACCTGCGACCTTCGGGTTATGAGCCCGACGAGCTGCCACTGCTCCACCCCGCATCGGTTATTAGAGCCCGAGGATATTACCAAGTAACTATAAAAAAGTCAAGCGATGCTGAAGTATTGGTTTTATTAGGAGCACAAACATAAAACAACAGCAGGAATGAATATAGTACCAAGGTTGGAAACGTTTGTTAATATTTGGTGTATAATGACTAAACCTTAACAAACTTAAAAGTAGAGTTAAGACATGCACAGAAAATATTTTTCAAAACAGGCAGCATAAAAAAATATTATGAAGACCACTACACTTCTGATTATCGAAGTTAAACATGCAGAAATCCCTTCCTTTGCTCCCGACTTGCAGAAGAAGGGATTTGATGTACATATTGCACAAAACGGCAGCAAAGCAGTTGCGTTACTTAAAGAAGTAAGCCCAAGTCTGGTTGTAGTCAACGCCGCTTCATTAAGGAGCACCGGCCTGCGTATTTGCCAATCCATCCGTGAAAAAGATGCAAAGCTCCCCATTATCCTCATTCTGGAAGATGATAAAGAAGTCAATAAAGACGCAGCAGATGCAGTGCTAGCTTTACCTTTCACCGTTCAGAAACTTGTCAACCGCATTAAGCCATTACTTCCCGGGGATGGGAAAAACGTACTGCATGTTGGCCCCATTCGCCTCGACCTTGAAAAACGCCGCGTGCGCTGCTTAGGAAAAAGCACGAAGCTCACTCCGCGCCTCGTCACCCTGTTGCATTTACTGATGGACAAACATGGTGAAGTGGTAGAACGCGAGCCTCTTTTTAAGAAAGCATGGGAAACCAATTACACTGGTGACACGCGCACTCTGGATGTACATATCTCCTGGCTGCGCCGTGCCATTGAACTTGACCCCGATAATCCAAAATTCCTAAAAACCGTTCGCGGAGTTGGGTACCGCTTAGATATTTAGTTGAAACTGTTTCCCCTCAACAGTTACCAATCGGATGCAGACCTTGCCTCCGATTTTTATTTTTAATTCAAGAGGAAGTTCACCGCTTCTTGCGTGACGTTGAGCCTGCGCAGCGCTCTTGAACATTTTCCCATCCCAATCAGGATCCACTTCCCAAAAATCTACATCAAGGGAAGTATCCAAATTAACATAACCACCAGAAACATTCACCTTTATCTTCTTCGACTTTAGCGCAATTTCACTCGTGATAGATAAATCCCGTTCAAAAGAAAAAACTGATGCTGTATCAGCCAACCGTGAACGCGCAGTTTGAACGGCTCGCTCCGATTCATCGCAGGTAATGAACCTTCTTCCGTTTTTTGCCGCCACAAGAGCGGTTGTGCCAGAGCCGCAAAAAAAGTCTGCGACGAGATCACCTTTATTTGAAGAAGCGCGGATAATCCTCTCAATTAACGCTTCAGGTTTTTGAGTTGGGTAGCCTGTACGTTCACTGTGCAATCGAGCCACCACTGGAAAATACCACCAATCCTCTGGAACTTTGCCCCGCTCTAAGTCTGGGACTTTGCCAAAGCCAGCCTTACGCGATGACTTAAAGGTTGTAACAGTATTTGGGCTATAAGGCTCGCGAACATCGTCTGCATTGAATACATATTCCTTGTTCTTTGCAAAAGACAAAATTGTATCGTGCTTGCGATTAAATGCAGTCTTTATTGGGGATGGGCCATGATACGCCCAGATAATCTCGTTAATGAAATTCTCTGCGCCAAAAATCTCATCCAGCATCACGCGTGCGTAAGCGTCGGCGTGCCAGTCAAGATGGAGATATAACGTCCCATTGGGTGCAAGCAGACGATACATGGCCGTCAGTCGTTCGTAGAGAAATTGCAAATAAGCGTCAAGATCAGTCCATGAATCATGATAGCCTTCGGCTAATTTCCATTTGGACGGCTTACGCGAATCCTCTCCCCTGCCAACGCGGGCGGAGAATTTTCGATTGGTGAAAAATGGCGGGTCGGCATAGATTAGGTTAATGCGACCTTCGTATTCAGGCAGCAAGGCTGTCATCACGGCGAGGTTATCCCCAAGGATGACTCGTCCATCCGGACGGGATTTGGGATAGCCGCGTCCATTCGGGTAGAGAACTGAATCTTGAATAAGAGTGGCAGGCGCGGGCGGGGAAAGATGCTTTCCGTTCCAGTGTAGGGTTGGCATGGCAGGGCGTATCCTGTGGATGGGAGTTGTCAGTTCTTTGGGTGTAGAGTCAGATTTGGGGATGAGAAATCCAAAAAAAAATTAATAGTGGATTTCAACAACGGTGCCGAGACCGCGGTTGGCAACTGCATCACTTACGTGATTGGGCTTGACCCAGCGGAAGATCCAATTTGCTTCTTCGGTACGCATGTTGATGCAGCCGTGGCTCATGGGTGCGCCAAAGTTTTCATGCCAGTAAGTGCCGTGGAAGGCGTGCCCCTGTGTGGTGAAGAAGGATGACCAAGGGACGCCCGGCAGCACGTAATTATCCACATCGGCAAGCAGGTTGCCAGTGGTTTCGCTGCTGAAGTAGCTGTTGCCCATGTGCTTTGCGGGGACTTTGTCCATGATGGAAAATTTCCCGGTTGGGGTGGTGGTGGGAATGCCCGTACCGCCTGTGGGGTCGCCAGGTACGCCGGATGAGATATTGGTCTGAAAAACAAGATTGCCATATTCGTAGGCAAAAAGCTCTTGTTTTGAGAGGTTGATCTCGATTATTTTTTGTTCGTACGGCACATCAGGCGAGATGGGCGCCATGTAATCGGGTGGAAGGATTCGCATGTGTATGGCTGGCACATAATATGTGACGTTTGAATCGAGTTCGTCAAATATCTGATACCACGCGCCTTTGTAATCAGCCATTGGTGGACCTTGCTCAAGCGCAACTACCCAATGCACAGAGCCGTAATACAGCGGGGGCGAAAGCGGCTCCCATCCATAGGCTTTTGAATAGCGATAGGGCGTGGTAAACGGAACAGAAATATCTGCGATAAGACGCGCGCCTTCTGCAATTGTGCTGGGCGGAGTTTGGTAAAGTGTTTTTACGCGGTGTAAACGCCCACGGTGCATATACCCCCCCCACACCTGATACCAGACGGGGTTGTGCGGCGGTTCTTCTGCTGTCACTTGTCCGTAAATATGCACCAACTCGTCACGATACCAGGTAAGTTCGATACGGCTTTCATCGGTGGGTTCTTTGCGTACGGGCATTTGTGCGGTGGCAATCCGCACAACGAAGCTATCGTCAAAATCGGTTAAGCCTGGCAAAAAGGGTGAAAACGCCAACCCGCCAAGGGTTAAGCCGCCAAGTTTCAAAAAATCGCGTCGTGAAAGTGGAGAATTCATGCCGAAAATTTTACCCGATAATCTTTAAGAATTAATGAGAATAAGATAAATAAAAAAACTGCCATCCCAATGAGATGGCAGCCTGAGTATTCAATTGTAATTAAGATTGTACTGTTTCAACGATCATATCTTTGAGCAAAATCTCAAGCGCCATGGAATGTCCACAACGTTGATGAGTAATAAAGAATTCGCAATCGCAATTAAAAACGCCTTTATTGTATGAAACATGGTGTTCACTATTATCGCCGTGGAAGTCCAGCTCAAACTGATTGAAGTGAAAGCGGTGCCTGTCTTCAGCGTATCGTTTTGCCTTTTCAACCTTACCTATCAGTCCAGAATCCATTGTATTAATCTCCTTTTTAGAGGGAATATAAAAAAAACACACGCGGGAATATCCGCGTGTGTTTAATCAACGAGCTTGGGTACTTCCTGAAATAAGCGCATAATGGCATTACCTCGATGTGATGAGTAT
>Ga0209277_10001157_pt1 | contig 13087 bp, 14 predicted proteins | sample JI81AbrownDNA_FD_187503 | JGI IMG/M metagenome (GOLD analysis project Ga0209277, IMG submission 187503) | Wastewater effluent complex algal communities from Wisconsin, to seasonally profile nutrient transformation and Carbon sequestration -... | ecosystem: Engineered > WWTP > Effluent > Algae... | reverse complement strand
GATATTCTTCAATTCCTCCTTAACTTTCGCAGGAATCTTGGAAGGGTCTTTCATTTGGGCATAGGTGGGGATGATGATGTTGCGCTCTTTTGCGCGTTGAATGGCGCGGGCGCGGCGGTCTTTGTGAATGGTCAGGTCAATCGTGGTCATATTATTCTCCTGATGAATAGTTGTCAGACAACTTTGATTATAGCGCAATTTGGTACAAACTGGTTGTTTTTTTTGGGGATTTAGTACCATAGACGACAGACCACAAACGACAGACCACAAACGACAGACCACTGGCAATTGTCTGTGGTCTGTCGTCAAAAGCTTTTACAAAATCCCCAGCATCTTACTGACAACCGAAAGCAAGATGCCGCCAGCGATCACGCTCCCTAATTGACCTGCGGTATTTGCTCCCATGGCGTGCATGAGAATGAAATTGTTCGGGTCTTCGTCATTGGCTGTTTTCGCAGCCAAACGTCCCGCCATTGGGAAAGCGGAAATGCCTGCCGCGCCAATCAGCGGATTGATCTTGCCGCCTGAAATGACGCACATCAATTTACCGAATAACAATCCCGCCACGGTGTCGAGCACGAAGGCGAATAATCCCAGGATCATGATTTTGCCCGTGTCCAAATTGAGGAACGCAGCGGCGCTCATCGTGGAGCCAATTGCCAAACCGAGGAACAATGTAGAGATGTTGATGATCTCATTCTCTGCGGCTTTGCTGAGCCGATCCACTACGCCGGACATTTTGAGCAAATTGCCCAGCATGAGCATGGAGATCAATGGTGTGGCTTCAGGGACTAATAAGCCGACAACGATGGTCAGAACCACAGGAAATAAAATCAACGTCATTTTTGAGATCGGTTTCGGTGCGTATTCCATTTGGATGAGGCGCTCTTTTTTTGTGGTCAGCAATCTCATCAATGGCGGTTGGATGATCGGGATCAAACTCATATACGAATATGCCGCTACCGCAATCGGCGCGAGCAATTCAGGTGCAAGTTTTGTCGCTACAAAAATGGATGTCGGTCCGTCAATGGCGCCAATGACTCCGATGGATGCGGCTTGATTTAGTGGAAAGCCCAATAGAATTGCGAGTATCAATGTGCCGAAGATTCCAAATTGTCCTGCCGCGCCGAGCAAGACCATGCGCGGTTGTGCAAGCAGCGGTGAGAAATCAATCATTGCGCCCACGCCGATGAAGATCAGCAGCGGGAATAATTCTGTTTTGATACCCGCATCATATAAAACTTTTGTCATGCCTTCGGCAGCGGTCATGCCTGCCAGCGGAATATTTGCCAGCAAACATCCAAAGCCGATGGGCAGCAGCAGCACAGGTTCAATTTCTTTGAAGACCGCAAGATAGATCAAGATCAATGCGGCGAAGATCATCACCGCATTGCCGAGCGTGAAATGAGTGAAGCCTTTCAGTAATTCAGGAAGTAATTCAAATAAGTTCATCTTGTTTACCTGTTTACTTGTTTTCCTGTATACATGTAGACACGTACACAAGGGAACAAGATCACATCCACGAAGCCTCGCCCAAGTCCGCGAACTTGATCAATGCTTGTTTGTGCGCCACGCTTTGTCCTGCGCTGACAAGCACTTCACTGATTGTCCCGCTGAACACCGAGCGAATGCTGTTCTTCATTTTCATGGCTTCGATGATCAGCACAACCTGTCCCGCTTCCACTTTGTCGCCAACTTTTACGAACACGTCCACTACTGTGCCGGGCAGGGGAGCGGTTAAATTATTTCCACTTATTGCGGGATTAGGAGCAGGCGATGCCGCTTTGACTGGATTCGGATTAAAGGATTTTTTCTCCGCCTTCGCATCCGCTTCTTTCTTCGTCTCAGCCTGATTCACGTCCCCAGGCAGAATCTCAAACCGTTCACCGTCCACATGCGCAATGACGGGACGTGCGTTAATGTTTTCAATTTCAACTTCGTATGTTTGGTTATTGACTGTGATTTTGTATTTCATTGAGTCTCCGAGGTCTAAACTTTAGTGCCTTCTAAAATTGCCCTTCTCAGAGCGTTGACTTGTCCGCATGCCCAACTGCCATGCAGAGACGATTGCCGTGGGCGGCTCAGGCAGCGGGTGCGCGGACGATAACTCCTGCTCCGCGAGTGCCACTGCCACAGCAACGGCAGCCGCTTGCAGCTTGTATCCTGTTTCAGAAACAGAATCAGCTATGAGTGAGTCGGAAGCGTTTTCCTCGCTGAGCGTAGCCGAAGCGTCTTTTTCCGCTGTTAATAATGTCAATATCACCATCATCAACCACAGCAAAAGAATTGCGCCAAAGACAAGCCCCATGCCCAGGGCGGTGATTTGTAGGGAAAGGATTAAATCGTTTGTCATAAATTTTCTCTTAGACGATTGACCAAGGACAACAGACGACAAATCGTGGTCCGTCGTCTGCGGTCTATCGTCTCTTAGACAGGAATATTCCCATGCTTGCGCGGAGGTGCGGGCGCGTACTTGTCACGGAGTGCAGACAGTGACGCGATGATCTTTGGTCTTGATTCACGCGGCTCAATGATGTCATCTACATAGCCGGTGGATGCGGCATAGTATGGATTGTTGAACTTCTCGCGGTATTCAGCGGCAAGCTTTTTGCGTTCGGCGGAGGGATCGGCGGAAGTTTCAATTTGTTTCTTGAACAAAATATTTGCCGCACCTTCCGCGCCGAGGACGGCGATCTCAGCCGACGGCCACGCGTAGGTGACATCGGTTCCGAGATATTTGCTAGACATGACGACATACGCGCCGCCATACGCTTTGCGGGTGATGACGCAGATCTTCGGCACGGTGGCTTCGGAGTAGGCATACAAAAGTTTTGCGCCGTGACGAATGATGCCGCCATGTTCCTGCGCGATACCGGGAAGGAAGCCAGGCGAATCAACGAAGGTGACGAGCGGAATATTGAAGCAGTCGCACATGCGCACGAAGCGGGTCATCTTATCAGCGGCGTCAATGTCGATGACGCCTGCCATGATGGCAGGTTCCTGACCAACAATGCCCACGCTATGCCCGCCAATGCGTGCAAGACCGACGATGGCATTGCGTGCCCAATCGGGTTGAATTTCCAAGAAAGAATCTGTGTCGATAATTTTTTCAATGACCTGATGCATCACATACGGTTCTGTCGCTTCCAGTGGAATGATGTGATTCAGATCTTCATCCATGCGCGAAAGCTCATCTGTGGGCTGAACATACGGCGGATTTTCCACGTTGTTGGATGGCAAATAAGAAAGGAAATGACGCGCCATTTCAAGCGCGGCTTTTTCACTTTGCACACTCACATGCGCCACACCGCTGACGGAGGTATGCACGCTCGCGCCACCCAGAGATTCGGAGTCGATCACTTCACCAGTGACCGCCTTGATTACATCAGGTCCCGTCAGGAACATGAACGATGATTTCTCCACCATGATGACCATATCTGTTAGAGCAGGGGAGTAGGCCGCGCCGCCCGCGCATGGACCAAGCATCACGCTCACCTGCGGAACCACGCCCGAGTATTGAGCGTTGCGTCTGAAAATTTCGGCATAGCCGCCCATCGAGCGCACGCCTTCTTGAATGCGAGCGCCGCCCGAATCAATGAGCGAAATAAACGGCACGCCGTTGCGAACTGCCAAGTCCATCACGCGGCAAATCTTGTGGCTTTGCATTTCGCTGAGTGTGCCGCCATAAATTGTAAAATCCTGTGAATATAGATAAACTGTCCGCCCGTTGATCTGTCCGTAGCCTGTGATAACCCCATCCCCGTAAAACTTTTCTTTTAGCAAATCCATCTCATCGCCTTGATGAGTAATGAATGGCTCGATCTCGTTGAACGTGCCAGGGTCAAGCAGCAACTCCACACGTTCACGCGCCGTCAACTTTCCTTTGGCACGCTGCTTCGCGTTGCGTTCCTCGCCGCCGCCCTCAAGCGCCTTGGCACGCATCTTCCTCAATTCCAAAATTCTGGGATCTTCGTTTGTCATATTAATCCTCTATGGTGATAAATTTCACAATAAGAGTATAACATCCGATGATTTAACTGCCAGTGATGGAGGTCATACCCAAAATAGGACAATACGCTTCATATTTTGCTGACAGTTGATTCGGGGAAATAGGGTGGATTCTAGCTGTGGGTTGGTTCTGCTAAAAAAGACGATGGACGACAGACCACTGACCACGGTCTGTCGTCCATCGTCCGTTGTCCAACTATCCTTTCAACAACACGATCTCTCTTTGCGGGTCGCCTAGATATTCTGCGCCTTTATTTGTCATCACTACATCTTCTTCGAGACCGAGGTAGCCGTAGCCAGTGACGGCGAGACCTGGCTCGATTGTGAAGATTTGTCCTGCTTCGAGTTTCTGGTTGGGGGAGTCGCCGTATTTTTCCCAGAGCGGGCCGAGCAATGCGCCGCCATCGTGTGCCACTCGCCCAAGCTGATGACCGAGAGCGTAGTTGAATTCAGGGTAGCCTGAATCGGTGACGATGTCTCGCGAGATGATGTCCACTTCTTTGCCTGCGACTCCGATCTTCATGGCTTCGCGTGATTTCTCAATGGCGGTGCGGATGGTGATGAATCCACGCTGCACTTCGAGCGGGGCCTCGGTTTCGCCTTCGCGTAGAACGTAACACACGCGCTGAATGTCGGAGCAGTAGCCTTCGTATTTCACGCCAAAGTCAAAATGGATGATATGTCCGCGTTCCACTTTGATGTCCATTGGGCCGTTGTGGCCGACGATCTTGTTGGGGCCTGAATTGACCGCGGGGTTATTTTCACTGGGCCATGCAAAACCCACACCGTATTCTTTCATCAGGTTGTGCATGAAGTTGGCAATGTCAATTTCGGTCATGCCGACTTTGATGAAGGCGAAGGTTTTCTCGAAAATTTGATTCGTGATCTCGATGGCTTTTTGCACGCGGGCTTGCTCGGCTTGAGTCTTCCGTCCGCGCAGGGAGTTGATGACAGGCTCGGCGCTGACGAGACGGTCTGCATACGGCGTGCCAGCCAGATATTCTTTGAGGAACTCGTACATGGCATGAGTCAAACCGTCCGCGTGGACATTGTTTCTGGAAGTGTTAACAGCTATTCGGTCGGGGTTGAGGCGCGTGATCGTATCCTTGAGCAGGCCGCTCACGGCAGTGTCGTATCCCAAAATTTCGGTGAAGACATCCATTCGCTGCAATGCTTCTTTTTCAAGGTTGCCGACGATGGCGACTTTGTCACCGTGACGGGTGAGGATGAGCGCAGAAGGCCAGGTGAGGTCGTTGTCGCCGATGAGAAAATCGAGGGCGGGGTCGCGCACGCCGCTCGTCTCGCGGACGAAGGTCAGCCACATATCGGTTTGCTGCTCTTTGAGGATTTCGACGGCTTGGTTTACTTTTTCTTTGATGAGGGACATGGGTTGGGGACTCCTTGGTTTGGAATTGGGACGATGGACGATTGACCACGGACGACGAAGCAGTCGTCTATGGTTTATGGTCAGTGGTCAAATGCGTGCGCGGATCTTTCACCAAAAATATAAGTATCGCGATCATCACTACCGAGAGGATTGTGGAAATGGTGAAGGTGGGGATAAAGCCTGCCGCGTCTACGACCCAGCCGCCGATGATGGGGGCGATGATGGTGGCAGGGGCGGTGAGGGTTTGGGAGAGGCCGATGTACATGGGGCGTTCGACTTCGGAGCCGAAGTCTACGGTCATGACCATGCCGATGGTCCAGATGGAGACGTTGGCGAGACCTGTGAGCAGGAAGATGGGATAGAACCATGCCAGAGATGTTGCGTTCCATGCCAGTACAGAACTGAGCAGGGCGGCGAATGCGCCGAGGATGAGCATGGCGCGATGTCCGATGCGGTCACCGATCCAGCCCATGCCGATGTTGGCAACGGTCTGCGAGATGGTGAGGGTGGCGGTGAGATAGCCCGCAACGATGGGCGTCATGTCGAAGCGACGCAAGGCATAGATGATGTAGAACGAAAATCCCATGGTGGCGAATTGGGAAAGGAAGCGCGCGACCAGAAACCAGTTGAAGTTCGCATCTTTGCGTAGTATTCTTTTTGCGTCATCCCAAAAGTGAGTCTTTTCTTCGGGGATGACTTTTTCGGTATCTTCGGGCTCTTTGGTGAGCGCGAGAGCGCCCCATGATAAGGCGAAGAAAATGCTTGCGAGGATGAAGCAGGCTGCAAAGTCCCAGGGAGAGGCGAATGTATCCAGAATATAGCCTGCCGCAATTGCCGATCCGCTGATAAAGAGGTTGGCAAGGCCGGATTGCATCCCAAAAAATGAGCCGCGTGTTTCGGGTGGGATGATCTTCGAGACCATGGACGTCCACGCGTTGGCGGTGAATCCGCCGCCGAGTCCCTGCCAGATGAGGAAAAGGAACGTGGCTACGAGTCCCGCCTGCAAGCCAATGATGGGGAGGAGTAATGCAATAATGGCGAAGCCTAAGAACGGAACACGCTCGTGGATGGTGGTCATGATGACGGTGCGTTTGTAGCGCCGCAGACGCGAGACGCTGCTTGCTGTAAAAAGCTGCGGCAATTGCCAGCCGACGGAGTGAATGGCGGGGACGAGACCGATCAGCAGGGCGGAACTGGTCATGGATGCGACGAAAAGCGGAAGGATGGTGCCGAAGGATGCAAAGCCGAGCGCCATACCAAAAAGACTGCCATCTATGAGGCCAACGGTGAGGTTGTATTTCAGGTTTTGTTTGTTTTCTTTTTCCAAATTTGTGAGCATGGAGTGGATTGTAATCCATCAGTAGTCCGTTCAAATTGAACGGTTTTTTTCCTTGACAGATTTTCTGTTCTGCGTAAAATAAAAACGAACGTTCGTTCATTTTTATTTATAAGGACAATATGCCTGCCAAAACCAAAGATGCCCCAACAAAAGGTGAAACCACCAGACTCGCCGTTGAAGATGCCGCCATTGAACTTTTCCTTGAGCATGGTTACCATGCCACTTCCATGAGGCAGATCGCCGAACATGCAGGGCTTGCTCTGGGTGGTATCTACAACCACTTCAAAAGCAAGGAAGAGATTTTTGAAGGCATCATTATCGATAAGCATCCATACCGTACCATTTTGCCCGCAGTATTGGAGGCGAAAGGGGATAGCGCGGAAGAATTCCTGAAGAATGCGGTCAAGATCGCCATGGTTGAACTGGGCGAAAATCCGGTATTCATCAAACTGATGTTTATTGAGATGGTGGAATTCAACGGAGAGCACGGCAGCCTCATGTTGAAAGAGATCGCACCCAAGGCATTGCCGATCTTCGAGAAACTGGTGAAGACAAGAAAAAGCCTGCGCGTGACCAACCCTGCCATGTTGATGCGTTCCTTTTTTGGAATGATCATTTCTTATTACATAACCGATATCCTCATTTCCAACTCTGTTATTAGCAAGCTCATGCCAAAGAATCCCATAGATGCCTACGTGGATATTTACATGCACGGCATCATAGCGACAGAAAAATAGGAAGACCTGTCAGCTTTATAAAAAGGAAAGCGTATGCTCAATACCCGAATATTTTCCATTGTACGAAAAGAGTTTGTTCAAATCTTCCGCGACCCACGCACACTGGCATTGATCATCGTCATGCCCATTATTCAATTGTTCCTGCTTGGGTATGCGGCCACCACGGATGTGCGGAACATTCCCGTGGCAATTTTGGATCAAAACCAAACGCCGCAATCCCGCGAACTATTGGATGCTTTTCGCGCAGCGGATTATTTCCGCATTGATTACTATGTCAATTCGCCCGATGAATATCAGAAGTTGATCGAGTCGGGCAAGATCCGCGCGGCGCTGGTAATTCCGCCAGATTACGACAGCCAGTTATTGGATGGCAAGGCGCAAGCTCTCTTTGTGCTGGATGGTTCCGATGGCAGTGTGGGCGCAACCGCACTTTCCACAGCGCGGCAGATCGGTCAATCCTACGCGACCAAAGTATTGGAACAGCAAATGACCCTGCGGAGTTCATCCGCTTTGCCAGCCCCGCCGTTGGAAGTCCGTACGCAGGTTTGGTACAACCCCGATTTCCGCTCTGCCTATTTCATGATCCCTGGCGTGATCGGAATGATCCTCTCCTTCATCACCACCATTCTCACCGCCACCACCATCGTGCGCGAACGGGAACGCGGCACCATTGAGCAGCTCATTGTTACCCCGATTCGCTCATGGGAATTGATCGTGGGAAAGTTACTGCCTTACGTCATTCTAGCCTTCATCGAGACATTTGAAATTCTCATCATTGGGCATCTCGCGTTTGCAGTTCCCGTGCGCGGGAGTCTTTTCCTTATCACACTTGCGTCTGGTCTATTTCTAATGTCCAGCCTCGGTATCGGGTTGTTCGCCTCTACGGTTGCTAACACCCAGCAGGAAGCCATGCTCACGGTGATGATGTTCAACCTGCCTATGATCTTCCTCTCTGGCTTCTTTTTCCCGATTCAAGCCATGCCAAAATTCCTGCAACTTGTTTCCTATGCAATTCCGCTGCGGTATTACCTTGTCGTCATCCGTGCCCTTATGATCAAAGGCGTTGGCTTTGCCGCCATCCAAAGCGAGATCATTTCCCTTACTATCTTCGGCGTAGTCATTATGGGCGCCGCCGCATTGCGATTTAGAAAACGATTGGATTAATAGCTCACTTCAATTAATGGAGATACCCATGCAAAATAAACTTCCCTCTCTTCCCGTCCGCATTTTAGTTGCCGTGATCGTCATCGGCGCCCTGTCCTACTTTGGATTTCAATCCCTCAAAGATGAAACCAATGGCAGCCTTACCGCCTCTGGAACCATCGAAGCCACCACCGTCAATGTTGCGCCAGAGATGGCAGGCAAAGTGACAGATGTCTTTGCCGATGAAGGTCAATCGGTGACGATGGGACAGCCGCTTCTTAATCTGGACCCGAGCCTGCTTGCTGCCCAACGGGCAGTTTCCGCCGCTGCGGTTGACTCTGCCAATGCCGCCCTTGCCACCGCCCAAACCAAATACGATCAAACCCTCGAAACCGCACTCGCTGCACAAGCCGCGCAACGCTCCAAAGATTGGGAGATTACCGCCCCTAGCGAATTTGACCAGCCCAACTGGTTCATTGAACAGGATGAGCAAATCGCCGCCGCTCAAGTTGAATTGGATGCCGCGCAAGCCGCTATTGACGAAGCCGTGACGAAATTGGATAAGGTCATCGTCCGCTTGGATGTGGCTGACTACATCAATGCCGAAAAGAGACTTGCCGAAGCCCGCGCCGCATTTGTCATTGCAGAACAGGTCAAAGACCAGGCCAGCAGTGCCTCTGATAACAGCGGACTTCTCGATGCCGCGCAGGATTATTACGATGATGCTCTCATCGAACTCGATGACGCTGAAACCGAATACAACGACCTGCTCGATACCGAAGCCGTCACAGATGTCGAATATGCCCGCGGACAAGTTCTCGTTACCCAGCAGCGTTACGATGCCGCTTATGCCCGTCTTCTCTCCTTGCAGACTGGCGCTGCATCCCCAGCCGTGATTGCCTCCGCAAACGCATTAGATCAGGCGAAGTCCGCTCTCGCTCAGGCAGAAGCAAGCCTCAGCTTGATCGAAGCGCAAATCGCCAAACTCACTGTCAACGCCCCAATGGATGGAGTCATCCTGACCCGCAATGTGGAACCCGGTGAATTTGTCCAACCCGGCGCTGCTGCTCTCACCGTTGGTGACGTCACCAATCTGACCATCACCGTCTATGTTCCTGAAAATCGCTACGGCGAAGTCTCCCTCGGCCAAGCCGTTGATGTGACCGTGGACTCTTTCCCCGGCGTGACATTCTCTGCCACCGTCATTCAGATCGCGCAAAAAGCCGAGTTCACCCCGCGCAACGTCCAGACCGTGGAAGGTCGCAGCGCCACCATGTTCGCCATCAAACTCAGCGTGCAAGACCCTGAAGCAAAATTGAAACCCGGTATGCCCGCGGATGTGGTGTTCAAATAAGAGTCTAAGGTCGAAAGTCAAAGGTCAAAGGAGTAGCGATGGCTGGGATTACTCGGTTTGAAGAGATCGAAGCGTGGAAAAGTGCGCGGCAATTAACGAATGCAGTCTACGCTTACACCAACCAGCAAGGGTTTAGCCGTGACTTTGGCTTGCGCGATCAAATCCGCCGAGCAAGTGTTTCTGTCATGAGTAATATTGCAGAAGGTTTTGAAAGCCGTACAGATGTGCAGTTTATCAACTTTCTTGGAATGGCTCGCGCGTCTGCTGGCGAGGTTAGAGCACAACTGTATATTGCTCTGGATCAAAAATATATTGTGGAAGAACAGTTTCAAGAGACTTTTGCATTAGCCCAGACTTGCTCGCGGCAAATTGCCAATTTTATAAAATATCTGGAAGCAAACCCGCGTCAGCGTCGCGTTTCTGAGGATGAAACTGATTACGAAACCTAGTTTCTTTACCAGACTTTTGACCTTCGACTTTTGACTTATATCTTTCGACCAAAAGAGAAATTTATGACCGAGTATTTAGTTCAAGCAGAAAATTTATATAAACATTTCGGCCACACCCAAGCCGTGGATGGTGTCTCTCTGCAAATTCCAGCAGGCGAGATCTACGGACTCGTTGGTTCCGATGGGGCAGGGAAGACCACCACCATGCGTTTGCTGGTTGGCGCTTTATTGCCAGATGAAGGTTCCATCAATGTCTGTGGATTTGATGTGTTGAAGCAGACCGAAGAGGCACGTTCCTCCATCGGCTATCTCTCGCAGCGATTTTCCATGTACGAAGACCTGACCGTTCTGGAGAACATCCGTTTCTTCGCCGAAGTGCGCGGACTCTCTTCCTCTGAATGGCTGCCACGCTCCATGGAGATTCTCGATTTTGTGGGGCTGGGAAAATTCAAGGACCGCCGCGCAGGTCAGCTCTCTGGCGGTATGAAACAGAAGCTCGGTTTGGCAACTGCGCTCGTCACTCGTCCGCGCCTGCTTTTGTTGGATGAACCCACCACAGGTGTTGACCCTGTGACAAGACAGGATTTTTGGCAATTGGTCATTAAGTTGGTCGGATCACGCGAAGGTGATGGTGTCTCCGTCATTATCTCCACCCCATACATGGACGAAGCCTCACGTTGTCATCGTGTTGGATTTATGAAGAATGGAAAGATCATAGCCGAAGACACCCCATCCACGTTACGAGCGCGCCTCAATGGACGCGTCCTCGAGCTGCGCGGCTCGCCATTGAAACTGATTCGCCACATTGCCCATCAAGATCAAGATGTTGAAGATGTGCAGGCGTTCGGTGACAGGCTCCACATCCGCGTGCGGGACGATCAGGCTCAGCATGTTATTCGTAGATTGCAAACCGAGATCGCAAGCGTGGGCGGGCAGGTGGATGAACTTCGTGTTGTGCCCCCCGCTCTGGAAGATGTATTCATTGCCTTATCCGAAGATAAAGCAGAAGCGATCGCCTCGTTATAAAAGGAGTTAGCCATGATCAATCTTGACTTTGGTGTTTTGGTAGATCGTCCCATAAAAGATGTATTCACATTTGTTTCCAACCCTAACAACATGTCGCAATGGAATTCTGCGGTTGTCAGTTTGCAACAAGCAACACCTGGTGACGTTGGCGTTGGCACAAAATTCAAAACCGTTGGCGAAATGATGGGACGCCGCATCGAAGGCGAAATGCAAATCACCATCTACGAGCCGGATACCAAATGCGGCTTTCAATTACAAGCCGGCCCCATGCTGGTCAACCTCACGCTTTCATTCAAAACGGTTGGCACAGGCACGAAGATCAACCTTAATGCGCAGGGCAACCCTGGCGGAATTTTCAAACTCGCCGAAGGTGTGATGGCAGGGCAGGTGAAATCCATGATGGAAGGGAATCTCGCCCGCTTGAAAACGGTGCTGGAAAAGGAAGCGTAAATGTCATTGCCTGTTATTTATGTTGAAAATCTCACGCGCCGCTTCGGTGATTTTGTCGCCGTCGATCACATCAACTTTGAAGTGAACGCGGGCGAAGTGGTTGGCTATCTCGGCCCCAACGGCTCGGGCAAAACCACCACCATCCGCATGTTGCTCGGCTTGCTCACACCCAGCGAAGGCGAAGCGACCGTCCTCGGTTACGATGTCTATCGACAAAGCGAAGAAGTCCGCGCGCGCGTTGGATACATGTCGCAAAAATTTGCCATCTATGATGATTTGACCACCCTCGAAAATTTGACATTTTACGGCGGTGTGTATGGGATTACTGACAAAGCCCGCATCTTACACACCCTTGAGCTGGTCGGTCTTAAAGGGCATGAACATACGCTGACAAGGGATATGTCCACCGGTTGGCGGCAGAGACTCTCTCTCGGCATTGCGCTAGTCCACGAGCCGAAATTATTGTTCCTCGATGAGCCCACCTCAGGCGTTGACCCAACCGCCCGCCGCGCATTCTGGGACTTGATCTATCAACTCGCTGAAAGCGGCGTGACCATCCTCGTCACCACCCATTACATGGACGAGGCCGAATACTGCGAACGAGTGGGCGTGATGCGTGATGGGAAATTATTGGCGATGGATACCCCCACGAATCTAAAACGCTCCATCATCCAAGGGGATGTATGGGAAGTGTACGCTCATCCACTCGAGCAGGGATTGGAACTGCTGAATGCAATGGACGGAGTCGAACGCGTCGGGTTGGCGGGTGACCATTTACGAGTCATCAGCCAACAGGTAGAGAAAGAGGCGTTGCAAAGCCTCTTAAAGAAGAATAAGATTCAGGTTGAAAAAATCGAGAGGGGAGAGGCCACTCTGGAGGATGTCTTCCTCGCGCTGGCTCGTTGATTTCCGTACCGCGAAATTTATTTCGCGTGCATAAGCGCGAGATAAATCTCGCGGTACGTTTTATTATTGCTCGGGGGTGACGATTGCCATGATGAGATATACCAACAGCATTGCGCCGTTGAAGGTGAAGAAACCAAGCACGAATAACAGGCGGATGACGGTGGGGTCAATGTTGAGATAATCTCCAAGGCCTGCACACACGCCCGCGATCATGCGGTTGGATTTGCTTCGAGTGAGGTTTTTTACGTCGTTCATTTTTGCTCCTTTCGTTTTGTCTATTTGTCTTAC
>Ga0209277_10001152_pt1 | contig 13141 bp, 9 predicted proteins | sample JI81AbrownDNA_FD_187503 | JGI IMG/M metagenome (GOLD analysis project Ga0209277, IMG submission 187503) | Wastewater effluent complex algal communities from Wisconsin, to seasonally profile nutrient transformation and Carbon sequestration -... | ecosystem: Engineered > WWTP > Effluent > Algae... | reverse complement strand
ATCTCGTCACACATGGTTGCTATCGCAACCGGCGGTATGGAACTGGGCGCGTTGACCGGTATGACCATCGGATTCCGCGACCGCGAATTCGTGTTGGACTTGTTCGAGTCGATCACCGGTGTTCGCATGAACCACGCGTACATCCGACCCGGCGGTATTTCGCACGACTTGCCCAAGGGCATCGAGAAGGACATCGTCGCAGCGATCAAGATCCTTCGGGAACGTGCCTCTGATGTGCACAACCTGCTCGTCGACAACGCGATCTGGTTGGGCCGCACGCAGGGCGTCGGCTACCTCGACCTGGCTGGATGTATGGCGCTGGGAATCACTGGCCCGATCTTGCGCTCGACCGGATTGCCGTGGGATCTGCGCAAGGCCGACCCCTACTGCGGATTCGAGAACTACGAATTCGACATTCCAACAGCAACCACGTGCGATGTGTACGGCCGCTTCCTGATCCGGCTCGCCGAAATCGAACAGTCGATCAACATCGTCGAGCAGTGTCTCGACAAGTTGGAGCCGGGTCCGGTCTTTATTGAGGACAAGAAGATCGCCTGGCCGGCTCGGTTGACGATTGGTCCAGATGGCCAGGGCAACAGCCCAGAGCACATCAAGGAGATCATGGGCACCTCGATGGAGGCCTTGATCCATCATTTCAAGTTGGTGACCGAAGGCTTCCAGGTTCCGCAGGGCCAGGTCTACGCAGCCGTTGAGTCCGCTAAGGGTGAGCTCGGAATGCACTTGGTCAGCGACGGCGGCACTCGGCCGTACCGCGCGCACATGCGCGACCCAAGCTTCACGAACCTGCAGTCGATTGCAGCGATGACCGAGGGCGGACTGCTCAGTGACGTCGTCGCGGCAATCTCGAGTATTGACCCAGTGATGGGCGGGGTGGATCGCTGATGGCGCTAACGGAATCAACCCGAGCCGAGCTTGAAGAGATCGTGAAGCGGTACCCGCAGCCGCGCTCTGCGCTCAACCCGATGCTGCACTTGGTGCAGTCCGAAGAGGGTTACGTTTCCCCCGAGGGCATCGAACTGTGCGCTGAGATCGTCGGGCTCAGTCCCGCAGAGGTTGCCGGGGTCGCGAGCTTCTACACGATGTACAAGCGTCGTCCGGTTGGCCAGCACCACATCGGTGTTTGTGTGAACCCGCAGTGCGGCATCCTCGGTGGAGAAGCGATCTTCGATGCCTTGTCCAACGACCTCGGCATTGGTAACGACGAAACCACCGAAGACGGCAAGATCACCATCGAACGCATCGAATGCCAGGCAGCATGTACCTACGCCCCATCGACCACGGTTGACTGGGAGTTCATGGATGACATGACGGTCGACAAGATGCGCGACGTCGTCGACAAACTGCGCAAGGGCGAGCCCGTGAAGTCAACGCGTGGCCCCGAAGTTCAGGGATTCCGTGCGTCAGAGCGCGCGATCGCCGGTATGGATGACGGGCTCGCTGAATCCGGCTCCAACAACGCAGATGCCGTCATGTTGCGCGGCCTCACTGTTGCGAAGGAACAAGGGATGCCTGCAGTTGATGGGGGTGGCAAGTAATGGCACTGACCCCGAACCTCACCGCCCACTGGGATGAGCCGGACTCCTACACCGTCGCCGGTTACGAGCGGCACTACGGATACCAGGCACTTCGCAAGGCGCTGGAGATGGATCCCGACGCAATCATTGGCGAGCTCAAAGAGTCTGGGCTGCGTGGCCGTGGTGGCGCTGGATTCCCCACTGGCATGAAGTGGAGCTTCGTTCCGCAAGGTGACGGCAAGCCGCACTACTTGGTTGTGAACGCTGATGAGTCTGAGCCGGGTGCCTGCAAGGACATCCCGCTGATGCTCGCGAGCTCGCAGCACCTGATTGAAGGCATGATCATTGCGTCGTATGCGATTCGCGCAAATCACGCTTTCGTCTACATTCGCGGTGAAGTCCCGCACGTCATTCGACGCATGCACGCTGCAGTTCGCGATGCGTACGACAACGGTTACCTCGGCAAGAACATCCTCGGCTCAGGATTCGACCTCGACATCACCGTGCACGGTGGTGCTGGTGCGTACATCTGTGGTGAAGAAACCGCGCTGCTCAGCTCGCTCGAAGGCATGCGCGGGCAGCCACGTCTGAAGCCGCCATTCCCCGCTGTGGCCGGTTTGTATGCCTGCCCGACCGTCGTCAACAACGTTGAGACCATCGCGAGCGTTCCAGCGATCATTCGCAACGGTGGCGATTGGTACGCCTCGTACGGCACCGAAAAGTCCAAGGGCATCAAGGTGTTTGCGGTCTCCGGTCACGTGAACAACCCCGGAATCTTCGAAGCGCCGCTGGGCATCACCATGCGCGAACTGCTCGGTTACGCCGGCGGAATCCGCGATGGCCACAACTTGAAGTTCTTCGTGGTTGGCGGATCGTCTGTTCCGATGCTGACCGAAGACCACCTCGACGCAGAGCTTTCGTACGAAGGCATGGAAGCCGTCGGCACGATGCTGGGAACTGCGACGCCGATGGTGTTCGACGAGACCGTCTCAGTGGTTCGCGCAATCACCGGCTGGCTTGATTTCTACAAGCACGAATCCTGCGGCAAGTGCACGCCGTGTCGGGAAGGCACGTGGTGGATCGACCAGCTGTTGCACAACCTCAAGTCCGGCACGGGCAAGACCGAAGACCTCGCGACTCTCAACGAGTTGTGCGCCCAGATCCTCGGCCGTTCCTTCTGCGCGCTTGGCGATGCTGCCGCAACGCCATACCCGCAGGCGCTCAACCTCTTCCGCAGTGAGTTCGAGGCGGGCACGCACACTGCCGCCGACGACCTATTCGATCCAGCCGCATCAGTTGTGTTCTCGGGGGTGAAGACCTCATGACCGTGACCACGACAGCAAGTGGGCAGGCCTCGCCTCCCGTTGAACTTGTGACGTGCACGATCGACGGTATCGACGTGAGTGTTCCGAAGGGAACGCTGATCATTCGCGCCGCTGAGCAGCTCGGCATCGAGGTGCCTCGCTTCTGCGACCACCCGCTGTTGAGCCCGGTTGCCGCGTGCCGGATGTGCCTCGTGGAGATCGAGGGGCAGCCGAAGCCTCAGCCTGCGTGTGCCGTCGCCGTTGGCGACAAAATGATCATCAAGACTCAGATGACGTCCGAGGTTGCCGATACCGCTCAGCGCGGTGTCATGGAGTTCCTCCTCATCAACCACCCACTCGACTGCCCCGTCTGTGACAAGGGCGGCGAATGCCCGCTGCAGAACCAGGCAATGACCGCCGGACACGCGGAATCGCGGTTCGAGGGCGTCAAGCGAACGTTCCCCAAGCCGATCAATGTTTCCGCCCAGATCCTGCTGGACCGAGAGCGCTGCGTCTCCTGTGCCCGCTGCACCCGGTTCGCTGACGAGATCGCCGGTGATCCCTTCATCGAATTGCTCGAACGCGGAGCCAAGCAGCAGGTGGGAACCGCCGAGGATCAACCGTTCGATTCCTACTTCTCCGGCAACACCGTTCAGATCTGCCCAGTCGGCGCGTTGACGAGTGCGGACTACCGGTTTAAGGCACGTCCGTTTGACCTCGTTTCGACTCCGACCACGTGTGAGCACTGCGCGTCAGGTTGTGGTTTGCGAACCGATGACCGTCGCAACAAGGTCCAGCGTCGCCTGGCGCTCGAGGACTACGAGGTCAACGAGGAGTGGAACTGCGACAAGGGTCGCTTTGCCTTCCGGTACCTGACCGACGATCGCCTCACGCACCCGCTGATTCGCGACGAAGAAGGCGACTTGGTTCCTGCCAGTTGGCCGGAGGCGATCAACTTCGCTGCCGCCAAGCTGGCCGAAGTCCATGGCAAGGTGGGCGTGCTCACCGGCGGTCGCCTGACGCGTGAGGATGCCTACGCCTACGCGAAGTTCGCGCGGGTTGCACTTGGCAGCGACGACATCGACTTCCGGGCTCGCGCAGCGTCGACCGAAGAAGCCGAATTCCTCGCCGCCCACGTTGCTGGTACCGGCCTTGGGCTGAGCTACGCGGACATCGAGAAGGCGCCAATCGTTCTGCTGGTCGGAATCGAACCAGAAGAAGAGTCGCCCATTGTTTTCCTGAGGCTGCGCAAGGCTGTCTTGGCGGGTACCGCCAAGGTTGCGGCGATTTCGTCGTGGGCGAGCCCCGGATTTGCAAAGACCGGCGGAACCGTCCTGGCCGCCGCACCTGGCGCTGAGGCTGAAGTGCTCGCCGCGCTCGGGGCAAAGGCTGGATCACTTTCCGAAGCAGCGGCATCTGTCGCTGACGCCCTGCGCGAGCCGGGTGCGGTCATCCTCGTGGGAGAGCGGCTGGCAGCGAACTTGGGTGGGATTTCTGCGGCGGTCAAGCTCGCTGGGGAAACTGGCGCCTCGCTCAGTTGGATTCCACGTCGGGCCGGGGAACGGGGAGCCTTGGATGCAGGAGCGCTCGCTGGCGTCCTGCCCGGAGGTCGCCCGATCACCGATTCAGGCGCGCGTGCCGAGGTTGCCGCAGCATGGGGCATCGATGAAGCCGATCTGCCTGCCGAACCTGGATTGCAGGCCGCGGGCATCATCGAAGCACTTCTGACGCCTCCGGTTGTCGACGAAGAGCCTGCACCGGGGACTGAGGAAGACGACGCGCTCATCATCGCTGAGACCGCCGTCGAGTCTGCAGCAGCGGCCGACGATGAGCCCGGCGACGCGGCAGATGCAGCCGCCGAGGATCCGAACTTTGAAGCCATCATTGAGGAGCCGGAACCGAGAATCTCCGGCCTGGTCATTGGCGGCGTCGAGATCAACGACATGCCGGATCCGGAAGCGTTCCGGCTGGCACTGAAGGAAGCCGACGTTGTCATCAGCTTGGAGACTCGTCTGGCGGGCGTCGATGCCTACGCTGACGTCGTCTTCCCGGTTTCGGTCGACACTGAACGCAGTGGTTCATACGTGAACTGGGAGGGTCGAATCCGACCCTTCGGCAAGGTGCTGCGGGACGCAACCACGCTGACTGACGGCCGGGTTCTTGCGATGATCGCCGACGAACTCGACCGCCCGATCGCAACCGAGGATTCCAATGCAATCCGTCGCGAGATCGACGGGCTCGGGTTCTACTCCGGGACTCGACCAGTGCCGCCAGCAGTAACTGCACCCGTTGCCGCAACGCCGGGATCCGGGCAGGCGCTGCTCGCGAGTTGGCGGCACTTGCTCGATCTGGGCATCTTGCAGGCAGGCGAGCAATACCTTGCTGCGACGCAGCGTCCATCGGTCGTGCGACTGTCTGCCGCCACTGCCGCAGGAATCGGGGTCTCCGATGCCGAAGACGTAACTGTCAGTTCTGAGTCCGGATCGATCACGCTGCCACTTGTCATTACTGACATGCCCGACGGCGTCGTGTGGGTTCCCGGGAACTCACCCGGATCTGTGGTTAACGCATCGCTGAGCGTCGTGCCCGGAACCGTTGTGTCGATTGCCCGTGGGGGTCAAGCATGAACGAACAAGCACCCGTGACCGCTGGCAGTCCGATTACTTCCAATGAGCAGACTCTGCTCTGGTTCGGGCTCGACCCGGTGTGGCTGATCATCCTCAAGGTGATCGGCATCTTCGTCATTCTTGTTGTTGTCGTGCTCTTCACGATTTGGTTCGAACGACGCGTTGTTGCTCGCATGCAGCAGCGCATTGGCCCGAACCGAACCGGACCGTTTGGTCTACTTCAGTCCCTTATGGACGGTATGAAGCTCGCGTTCAAGGAAGAGATCTTCCCAACTGCGGCAGACAAGGCAGTCTTCATCCTTGCGCCGATCCTCTCTGTGGTTCCCGCGTACCTGGCGTGGGCCGTGATTCCGTTCGGACCCGAGGTCTCGATCTTTGGTCACACGACTCCACTGCAACTCACAGACTTCCCGGTGGCCGTGCTCTACATCCTGGCGATTGCCTCCATCGGCATCTACGGTGTGGTGCTTTCCGGTTGGGCATCTGGCTCGACGTATCCACTGCTTGGTGGTCTACGTTCGAGTGCCCAGATGATTTCCTACGAAATTGCGATGGGCCTGAGCTTCGTTGCCGTGTTCCTTTTCGCCGGAACCATGTCCACCTCGAGCATCGTCAACGGCCAAACCGACTTGTGGTTCGGATTGCTCGTGTTGCCGAGCTTCTTGATCTACGCCACGGCGATGGTCGGCGAAACCAACCGGGCACCGTTCGACCTTCCTGAGGCCGAATCGGAGCTCGTCGGTGGCTTCCACACCGAGTACTCAACGATGAAGTTCGCTCTGTTCTTCTTGGCTGAGTACATCAACATGGTGACGGTTTCAGCGGTCGCGGTCACGTTGTTCCTCGGTGGCTGGCGAGCCCCATGGCCCATCTCGATCTGGAGTGGTGCCAACGAGGGCTGGTACCCGATGATCTGGTTCTTCTTGAAGGTCTTCATCTTCATCTTCATCTTCATTTGGCTGCGCGGTACGTTGCCTCGCTTCCGCTACGACCAGTTCATGCGATTTGGCTGGAAGGTTCTGATCCCGATCTCCGTATTGTGGATCTTGATCATCGCCATCATCCGCGGCGTCAGCCAGGAGCAAGGACTCACTCCGACACCGCTTTCCATTACCGCTGGAATCATCCTCACGGTGGCCGTCCTGTGGATTCTTGGGGCAAATGTCAAGAAGCGCAGAGCGAAAAACCTGGCGGAGAACGTGATCCCAGAGAAATTCAAGCCGAACCGCGGCGGTTTCCCGGTGCCTCCACTACCCGGACAGGAGTACCGTCCTGCCCGCCGGACTGTGGTGGCAGATGTAGGGGCAACAACCGGCGACGGTGGATCAAAGACGATTTCGTCCGAGGAGGTGCACGGTGGCTGAACTACCTCAAGCCGTACGCGGCTTCTCGACGACCTTCTTCACCATGTTCCGCAAGGTCAACACCGAGCAGTACCCCGAAGACAAGGACAAGTACCCGCCCAAGCCCGCCTTCCACGGTCGTCATCAACTCAACCGGCATCCAGATGGGCTGGAAAAGTGCGTGGGCTGCGAGCTGTGTGCCTGGGCCTGCCCAGCCGATGCGATCTACGTCGAAGGTGCGGACAACGAAGAGGGCGAGCGTCACTCACCGGGCGAGCGTTACGGCGCGGTCTACCAAATCAACTACCTTCGCTGCATTCTGTGTGGGCTCTGCATTGAGGCATGTCCAACACGGGCTTTGACCATGACGAACGAGTACGAACTAGCCGACAACAGTCGCGAGAAGCTTATCTACGAGAAAGATGATCTCCTTGCCCCGCTGATGCCAGGCATGGTTCCGCCGCCACATTCGATGGTTGCTGGTACGACGGCCAAGGACTACTACGACGGCAAGGTCACCGGCTCCACACCAGCTCAGGCAGACGAGGTCGCAGCCCGCGAAGTCGAGAAGGTTTCGGCCCAGGCAGCGACCGCTGACGAACGCCTGGCAGATGCCGCTGCGAATGAGGAAGCCGCGATCAAGGTCGCGCAAGAGCGTGTTGCCAACGATCGCGAAGAAGTTCTTGCCGACCTTGCAGCGGATGAGAAAAAGGGAGGAGCGCAGTGAGCGCAACTTCGCTTCTCGCCTCCGGCACTGACGTCGGCGCCGAGATTGTCTTCTGGGTGTGCGCCACCCTCTGCGTTATCGGGGCACTCGGGATGCTGCTGAGCCGCAAGCCGGTGCACAGCGCACTCTTCGTCGCCCTGACGATGATCAACCTCGCGATTCTTTACGTGGCACTGCAGGCCCCGTTCCTCGGGATGGTGCAGATCATCGTCTACACCGGCGCAGTCATGATGTTGTTCGTCTTCGTCATGATGATCGTTGGCGTTGATGCATCAGATTCATTGATCGAAACGATCCGCGGGCAGCGATGGGCAGCGATCATCTTGGTTCTCGCGTTCGCCGGTCTGTTGATCGGAGCGATCGTTAACGGCTTGTCTGGAGTTCCGGAGCCATCGCTCGAAGCAGCCAACTCGCAGTATGGCGGCAACCTGCAAGGAATCGCGAAGATCATCTTCACTGACTACATCGTGGCGTTCGAAGTCACTTCGGCGCTGCTGATCATCGCTGCACTCGGCGCTATGTTGCTGGCACACCGCGAGCGTCACACGCCGAAGCCAACGCAGGAACAACGCTCGATCGCTCGTTTTGCACGCTACGCGGCGACCGGCGAACTGCCAGGAAACCTGCCACCGGCCGGTACCTACGCCCGGCACAACGCCATTGATACTCCTGCTTTGGCACCAGACGGATCGGTCGTTCCTGAATCGGTCCCAGGCCCACTGCAGGAGCGCGGCAACGTGCGCCCCGTAGATGTCGCCGCTGAGGTCGAAGTCGACGAAATTTCGGAGGGACACACGGTTGTGACTGTCGATGACGATGAGGCAGGTGAGCAGCGATGAGTACAACGCACTACCTGGTTCTCTCAGCGATCCTGTTCTCGCTCGGTGTCCTTGGAGTCTTGGTCCGTCGAAACGCCCTGATCGTGTTCATGTGCGTGGAAATGATGCTTAATGCCTCGAACCTGGCATTCGTTGCGTTCGCCCAACAGAACGGCAACCTGTATGGGCAGACGATCGCCTTCTTCGTCATGGTTGTTGCGGCCGCTGAGGTCGTCGTGGGGCTCGCGATCATCGTGACCATCTACCGCACCCGCCGCTCGGCTTCGGTCGACGAACCTAGCTTGCTGAAGTACTAGGGGGCGGCGAAATGAACTTGACTCAGACATTTGCATCCGTTGTTGCATCGAGCCAGATTGATGCCAACAACATCGAGCCCACCGTGAACAACCCGGCGGTTGCCACAGGTGCGTTCTCCTACATGTGGCTTCTCCTCGCTCTGCCTTTGCTTGGAGCCGCCCTGCTGCTGATCGGCGGCAAGCGCACCGACAAGTGGGGCCCGTACTTCGCGATCGCGATGTCATGTGGCGCCTTTGTCGTCGGCGCGATCATGTACCTCAAGATGCTAGGACTTCCGGCGAACGATCGACCCGTTAATCTCCATATCTGGGACTGGGTCATAGTCGGCAGGTTCCAAGCTCCACTTGGAATGCAGCTTGATCAGCTGTCCATCGTCTTCGTGCTCCTCATTACCTTCGTGGGATCACTGATCCACATTTACTCACTCGGGTACATGAAGCACGACCCGGAAAAGCGGAAGTTCTTCGCTTACCTGAACTTGTTCGTTGCGGCGATGTTGTTGCTCGTCACAGCGGACAGTTACTTGCTGCTGTACGTCGGCTGGGAAGGCGTCGGTCTGGCGTCGTACCTGCTGATCGGTTTCTGGATGTACAAGCCGACCGCCGCCACAGCAGCCAAGAAGGCCTTCGTCGTCAACCGCGTTGGTGACGTCGGACTGTCGATCGCGATCATGCTCATGTTCGTGACTTTCGGGTCCGTCACCTTCCCTGGCGTTCTGAACAACGCCGCCGAAGGCAATCCCACAACGATGACGTGGATCGGCCTCATGCTGCTGCTCGCAGCTTGCGGTAAGTCCGCCCAGTTCCCGTTGCAGTCATGGCTGCTCGACGCGATGGAAGGTCCGACGCCTGTCTCGGCGCTCATCCATGCGGCAACCATGGTGACCGCGGGCGTGTACCTCATCGTCCGAAGCGGGCCAATATTCGACGCCACCCCGACAGCGAGAACTGTCGTCATGATCGTCGGAGCTATCACGTTGATGTTTGGTGCAATCATCGGTTGCGCGAAGGATGACATCAAGAAAGCTCTGGCTGGCTCCACGATGAGTCAGATCGGATACATGATCCTGGCGGCAGGTCTCGGACCAGTCGGATACGTCTTCGCGATCTTCCACCTTGTGACCCACGGCTTCTTCAAGGCCAACATGTTCCTTGGCGCCGGGTCTGTCATGCACGGGATGAACGACCAACTCGACATGCGCAGATTCGGGGCACTGCGAAAAGTCATGGTCATCACCTTCATCACCTTCAGCTGTGGCTGGCTGGCGATCATGGGTGTCCCACCGTTCGCTGGCTTCTACTCCAAAGACAAGATCATCGAGGCCGCGTTCGGCGTGAACTGGATCGTCGGCGCAGTAGCCTTGCTCGGCGCTGGAATCACGGCGTTCTACATGACTCGACTGTGGACGATGACGTTCACTGGCAAGAGTCGCTGGACCGAGGACAACAAGCATCCGCACGAGTCCTCTTCGGTCATGTGGATCCCGATGGCGATCCTCGCGTTCCTTTCTGTGGTCGCGGGATTCATGCTCGCCGGAGCGATCGAAACCTGGCTGGCTCCAGTCACTGGGTTCGAGGAAACCGAACTCGCTGTGAGTTCGCTGGTGATGGAGGCCGCGAGCCTTGCACTGGTGATCATCGGCGCCACCATCGCGTATCTGCAGTACCGCCGCGATGTTCCGCTGGTTGCGCCACAGCACGTTTCACCGCTGACAGTTGCCGCTCGCCACGACCTCTATGGCGACGCCTTCAACGAAGAAGTCTTCATGCGCCCCGGCCAGTGGCTGACTCGCTCACTGGTGTTCTTCGACAATCGTGGAATTGATGGTCTGGTGAATGGGATTGCTGCTGCACTCGGCGGCTTGTCGGGTCGGATGCGTCGGATCCAAACAGGATTTGCTCGCTCCTACGCCCTGTCCATGCTGGGAGGCGCGGTCCTTGTGATCGCTGCCCTGATTCTGGTGAGGACGTGACCGATATGTCGTTCCCATGGCTCACCACAATTGGTGTCATCCCGCTTATTGGCGCCTTTGTCATCATGCTGTTGCCGAAGGCATCAAACGAACTCGCCAAGCGCTTGGCCGTGGTCTTCAGCGTTATCCCGCTGATTCTCGTGATCGCGATGGCGCTGCAATTTGATGCAGACTCAACTGCGGAATTCCAGTTTGTGGAATCCCACTCCTGGATTCGCAGCTTCGGCATCTCGTATTCGGTCGGAGTAGACGGAATCTCGCTCGTCCTGATCGCGCTGTCGGTAATTCTTGTGCCGCTGGTCATCCTGGCCGCGTGGAATGACGCCGACGACGCGATGGGCAGCGTCAAGGGTTACTTCGCACTGCTGCTAATCCTCGAGACGTTCATGGTGGGCGTGTTCGCAGCGACGGACGTGTTCCTGTTCTACGTCTTCTTCGAGGCAATGCTGATCCCGGTGTACTTCCTGATCGGCCGCTACGGCGGACCTGGACGCCAGTACGCGGCAGTCAAGTTCCTGCTCTACAGCTTGGTCGGCGGACTGCTCATGTTGGCCGCACTCATCGGCCTCTATGTCGTCAGCGCCCAAGAACTGGGAACCGGAACGTTCGACTTCACGACCCTGACGAACCTGAACATCGATCCAGGCACTCAGAAGCTGCTGTTCCTCGGCTTCTTCATTGCCTTCGCGATCAAGGCTCCATTGGTGCCATTCCACACGTGGTTACCTGATGCGGCGGCAGCGTCGACTCCTGGCACGGCTGTGCTCCTCGTCGGTGTACTCGACAAGGTCGGTACCTTCGGAATGATCAAGCTTTGCCTACCGATCTTCCCGGCGGCCTCGGCGTTCTATGCGCCGGTGATCATCGTGTTGTGTGTCGTCGGAATCCTCTACGGCGCGTTGTTGGCAATTGGTCAGACCGACCTCAAGCGACTTATCGCCTACACCTCGATCTCGCACTTCGGTTTCATCGGTCTCGGAATCTTCGCGATGACAACCCAGGGGCAGTCAGGTTCGACGTTCTACATGTTGAACCACGGCTTCTCGACTGGCGCGTTGTTCCTGATCGCAGGCTTCTTGATGACACGGCGCGGATCGCGACTCGTCGCTGATTACGGAGGCGTCTACCGGGTCGCCCCCGTGCTGGCCGGTCTGTTCCTGATCGCTGGTCTGAGTTCGCTGTCGCTGCCAGGTCTGAGCAGCTTCGTCAGTGAGTTCCTCGTGCTGGTCGGAACCTTCGAGAAGTACACAGTGGCCGCGGTCATTGCGACGCTCGGAATCGTCCTGGCCGCGATCTACATCCTGTACTTGTACCAGCGCACGATGACCGGACCGGTCAAAGCGGGCTGCGAGAAGATGACCGACATCAAGGGCCGCGAGGCATTGGCGATCATTCCGATGTTGGTGCTCCTGGTAGCGCTTGGTGTCTACCCGAAGCCGGTTCTCGACGTGATCAACCCTGCTGTCGACCGAGTCATGTTGCAGACAGGTCAACGAGACCCTGAACCTGCGGTGAAACCGCTCGCTGAATCAGGACCTGCCAAGCAAGAAGCGCAAAGAGTTGTTGGCACGGTTGAGGGAGGTGCCCGATGATTCAGTTACTTGGGGCAGCCGCCAATCAAACGTTTGAAATGCCGTCGATCGATTACCACCAGATCGCGCCAATCCTGGTTGTGCTGGGGATGGCCGTCGTGTCGGTGCTCGTGGAGGCATTTGTTCCGCGCGAAGCACGCCGCAATGTCCAGTTGGTCCTGACGTTCGCAACCTTGATCGTCGCCTTCATCCTGGTCGTTTCGCTGGCCGGTCAGCGTGCACTGGCAGCTGCCGGTGCCGTTGCGGTCGACGGACCTTCCTTGTTCCTGCAAGGCAGCCTGCTGATCCTTGCGATCATGGCCGCTTTGCTGGTGGCTGAAAAGGGAGTTGACTCGGCCGGGGACGCTTTCGCCGCGCGAGCCAACGCACTGCCAGGCAGCGTCGATGAACGAGAGTTCACCAAGCGCGGTTGGTTGACCACTGAGATCTGGCCACTTTTCCTGTTCAGCGTCGGTGGCATGTTGCTCTTCGTCACAGGCAGCGATTTGCTGATCCTGTTCGTCGGGCTCGAAATTATGTCGCTGCCGTTGTACCTGCTTGCTGGCATGGCTCGACGTCGTCGTTTGCTCAGCCAAGAAGCTGCGATGAAGTACTTCCTGCTTGGAGCCTTCAGCTCAGGTTTCTTCCTTTACGGAGCTGCGATGCTCTACGGCTTTGCGGGAACTGTCGATCTTGGCGGAATCGCCGATGCAGTTAATGCCAATGCCGGTCAGAACGGCTTGCTGATTGCAGGTATGGCACTCATTTCAGTGGGCCTGTTCTTCAAGGTCGCGGCTGTGCCGTTCCATCAGTGGGCGCCAGACGTCTACCAAGGATCGCCAACGTCGATCACCAGCTTCATGGCTGCGTGTGTGAAGCTCGCCGCGTTCGGCGCCATGCTTCGCATCATGTACGTCGCGCTCGGT
>Ga0209277_10001151_pt1 | contig 13149 bp, 16 predicted proteins | sample JI81AbrownDNA_FD_187503 | JGI IMG/M metagenome (GOLD analysis project Ga0209277, IMG submission 187503) | Wastewater effluent complex algal communities from Wisconsin, to seasonally profile nutrient transformation and Carbon sequestration -... | ecosystem: Engineered > WWTP > Effluent > Algae... | reverse complement strand
GATGCGCGTTGAATGTGCGGGCAGCCTTAATTTGTAAATTGGAAACCAACATGCAAAGCATAAACTCACAGTTTGACCTCATTCGCCAATCTGCCACTGTAGCCATGGCAGACCGTATTCTTGCATTAAAAGCCGGTGGAAAAAATATTGTCGGCTTGCAAGTGGGTGACCCCGATTTTGGGACACACCCCGCCATTGCCGATGCCGCCATGAAAGCCATTCAAAGCGGGCTGACGCATTACGGTCCTTCGCGCGGCTACCCTGACCTGCGCACTGCCGTTGCAAAAAAACTGATTCGCGACGAGGGCATCACCTACGACCCCGCCTCCGAAATTCTCATCACGCATGGCGGCATTCACGCCTATTATCTCGCCATGCAATCCATTCTTAATCCGGGTGACGATGTTTTGATTCCCGACCCATCCTGGGCGACTCATTCCAACATGGCGATCATGCTGCGTGGGAATGTGATCCGCGTCTCTGCCCCCGCCGAAAATGGATTCATCCCCTTCTTCGACTCATGGCTGAAAGCTTTGACTCCCAAAACCCGGGTCATTGTGCTCAACTATCCATCCAACCCGACAGGCGCATACCCCACCCGCGAGTATTTGCAAAAACTACAAGACTTTGCAAAAGAACATAACCTGTGGATCGTCAGCGATGAAGTGTATGGAAGTTTATTCTATGAAGAACGTCCCACCTCAGCGGCGGCAATTGACGGCGCGAAGGAACGTACTCTCATTGTGAACAGCCTGTCCAAATCCTATGCCATGACGGGCTGGCGGGTTGGCTTCCTTGCTGCGCCCGCTCACATCATTGAGAACGCCCTCAAGGCTGGGCAGAACTCCATCACCTGTGTGGCTCCTTTCATTCAAAAAGCCGCCGCCTTTGCGCTCACCGACCCTGCCATGCAGGAATTCACCGAGGAAATGCGCGCAGGCTATGCCCGCCGCCGTGAGTTGGTGATTCGCCTCTCACATGAATTGGAATGTGAAAAAGTAAAAGTGCTTCCCCCACAGGGCGCGTTTTATTTCTTCCTTGACCTGCGCGCCTTGAAAATGTCTTCCGTGGAAATGTGCGAAAAGATTCTGGATGAAGTTGGTGTGGGGCTTGTTCCCGGATCCGCGTTTGGCGAAGAGGGCGAAGGTTTCATCCGCATGACGATTGCCGCTTCTGATGAAGATGTGGAAGCGGGCTTTCGGAAAATCGTGCAGTGGGCGGAAGGGCAGTAGCCCAGTAGGGGCGGGGTATCCCCGCCTAATGGAGTTAATATGAAAGTATCTTTTCAGGGCGAACCCGGCGCGTATTCCGAGCAGGCAGTCTTTAATTATTTTGGGAAAGTGGAAACTGTCCCGTGTGAATCGTTTGATGTGATGTTCGACTCAGTTGTCAGCGGAGAAAGCGATGCGGCTCTTGCTCCCATCGAAAATTCGCTGGCGGGTAGTATTCATCAAAATTACGATCTGCTTTTGCGGCATGACCTGCATATCGTTGGGGAGTACTTCCTGCGTGTGCAGCATTGTTTGATCGCAAACCCAGGTGTGAAGAAAGAAGACATCAAAAAGGCCATCAGCCATCCACAGGCTTTGGGACAATGTGCAGGATATTTACGTTCACGCGGCATCAAAGCGGAGCAGGTGTACGATACAGCAGGCAGCGTGAAGATGCTCAAGGAATCTGGCGCTCTGGATGTGGCGGCGATTGCATCCAAACGCGCGGCGGAGCTTTATGGAATGCAAATCCTCGAGGAAGGCATCGAAGATAACACGGAAAACTATACGCGCTTCCTCGCTGTCCAACGCGAATCAACCATCCCGAAGCAAGAGGCGAAGACTTCCATTGTGTTCACATTGAAAAATGTCCCCGGTTCGCTATTCAAAGCGATGAGTGTGTTTGCCCTTCGTGACATTGATCTCACGAAGATCGAGTCGCGCCCGTTGCAGGGAAGTCCGTGGGAATATCTTTTTTATATTGACCTTATTGGCTCTACTCAGGATGAAACCGTGCAGCGCGCGCTCGATCATTTGGCGGAGTACGCGGTGATGCTGCGGGTGTTGGGTTCATATCCGCGTTTCAAGAGATAGTGTGGCAAGTGGGGGTAATTGTTCTAATTCAGACCTTTTTTATCTTGACAAAAAAGAATATCTGTTCTAAAATTTGCTTATATAAGTAACCGAATAGTTACGCATAGGCAAAAATGAGACGAGATGTTTTTCAAGCAATTGCAGATCCCAACCGCAGAGCTATTTTGGCATTGCTGGCTCAACAAAGGCTTACCCTCAACGGTGTTGCCGAGAATTTTCGCATTAGCCGTCCTGCCGTTTCGAGGCACATTAAGATATTGAAAGAGTGTGGGTTGGTGGTTGTGATTCCTCAAGGACGGGAACGGTATGTGGAAGCACGTTTTGATAAATTGGGTGAAGTAGCTGACTGGATCGAGCAGTATCGTCAATTATGGGAAGGACGATTCGGTCGATTGGATGATGTTTTAGAAAAGATGAAAAAGGAGAAATGACATGCCCTCGAAAAATAAAGTAACAGTGACCGCTGAACCGGGCAAGCAGGAGATTTTTATCACCCGTGAGTTCGATGCCCCGCGTGAGCTGGTGTTCAAAGCGCATATCGACCCGAAGTTATATGTTCAATGGCTGGGTCCACACGGATATGAGATGATCCTCGAAACCTTTGAACCGGTTAGTGGCGGGAAGTATCGTTATGTACATAAGGATAAAGAAGGAAATGAATATGGCTTTCATGGCACGTTCCACGCCATGTCCCTTGACAGTATGATCCAAACCTTCGAGTTTGAGGGATACCCTGGGCATGTTTCTCTTGATTGTATGATGTTGGAGGAATTGCCTGATAACCGAACAAGAGCCACGATTCATTCTGTCTTTCAGTCTGTTGCTGACCGGGACGGGATAATTGAAAGTGGAATGGAGCGAGGTGTAAGTGAAGGTTATGAACGGTTGGATGATATTTTGGTTGTAATGAAGTAATCTGTAAAAAGACTTTAGACGTAAAAAGGAGAAACTATGCGAAAACTGATCGTACATCAATTCATTTCTTTAGATGGTGTCATCCAAGCCCCCGGCGGCGTGGATGAAGATACCGATGGCGGCTTTGCTCACGGCGGCTGGACCATTCCCTTCTGGCACGATGATATCGGTATGCGCTTCTCGCAAGCCATGGAAACCGCCGATACCCTTTTGCTTGGGCGCAAAACCTGGAAAACTCACGGCGACGCTTTTGAACCCATGCCGCCCGAAGAGAATCCATTTGGCAATGTCAAAAAATATGTCGTTTCCACTACGCTGAAATCGGCGGCGGCTTGGAGCAACTCCACCATCATCAGCAGCAATGTCGTCGAAGAAGTGCGCAAAATCAAGAACCAACCCGGCAAAAATATTTTGCTCGATGGCAGCAGTGTGCTCGTTCACACCCTCATCGAAAATGATCTGGTGGATGAATTGGTCTTGCATGTCTATCCATTGATATTGGGCAGCGGCAAGAAATTATTTCCGGATGGCAAGTATGTTAAGCTGAAGTTGATCGAATCCGCGCCTCTTCCTACGGGTGTGGTGTATCAGCGCTACGAGCCTGTTCGTTAGCTGTAAGAGAAATCGGATTTACAAATGAAATTCACATCCATTAGTGAGTATGTTTCGACCCTCCCTGAGAACGCGCAGAAGGCAATGGGGGAGATCATTGCGACCATCAAAGCAAATGTCCCTGACGCCGAAGAACATATCAGTTACAACATGCCTGCCTTCAAGGTGAATGGCGAGTACTTCATCCATTTTTCAGCGTGGAAGAATCACATTGGAATGTATCCTATTCCGGCGGGGAATGAAGCGTTCCAAAAGCAGATCGAGCCATATCGCTCGGCGAAGAGTTCACTTAATTTCCCACTCGCTCAGCCGATGCCCATCAAATTGATCGAGAAGGTTATTAAGTTCAGAATTGCAGAAAATTTAGAAAGTGCAAAAGTGAAAAGTAAATAGGAGAATTTAGAAATGAAAAAAGTTACCCCGTTTTTGTGGTTTGATACGCAGGCTGAGGAGGCGATGAATTTTTATGTCTCCATTTTCAAGAATTCGAAGGTGTTGGGGGCTTCCCCTGCTTCGGTCAATTTTGAATTGGAGGGACAGGAGTTTATTGCGTTCAATGCAGGTCCTGAATTTAAGTTCAATGAATCCATTTCAATGTTCGTTAACTGCGAAGATCAGGCTGAGGTGGATTATTTTTGGAACAAGCTTATTGCCGATGGCGGTGAGGAATCTCAGTGCGGCTGGCTCAAAGATAAATTTGGCTTGTCGTGGCAGATCGTGCCAAAGCAGTTGGGCGAGCTGATGGGTGACCCCGACGCTGAAAAATCGCAACGAGTTTTGCAGGCCATGTTGAAGATGCAGAAGATCATTGTTGCTGACTTGCAAAAGGCGCATGACGGGAAGTAGAGCTATTTTTGAATTTTCTTGCGTTCATCTTCCCATAGTTTTGCAAACCGTTCAAAGGCATCCGCAATGATTTCCAGTTCGCTTTCAGAGTAGCTTGAAACCAATTCGTCTTGAGATTTTCTGGCCGACTCAAACCATGATGCAGCTTTTTCGGCGCTTGATTTTGCAGGAGCAATCAAAGTACCACGGCGGTCATTAGGGTTGGGTCGGCGTTCAATTAAGCCAGCCTTTTCGAGCCGATCCAGCATCGCGGTCGTTGCACCTGAAGTGAGACCTGTAAACTTGGAAAGCTCAGACGGTGTGGCGATGCCTTTTTGGAATAGAAGCCTGAGACATTCCATGTCGGTTACGTTGAGCCCAGCCCATTCACTCATGGCATTGCGGAAGAGAGTCAGATTAACTCCATAATCCCTGACTGCCATCAGCGCTCGTTTTTTTAGATCTGTATTTGTCGGTTTGGCCATAGAAATATACCCTTGACATTGCCTTTATTTTGAAGTATCTTTATTATAAAGATAAATTGATTAATGTGCAAGGTGTCAAAACAAACCAAAGTTAGATAAGGAGATTTTTATGAGCCCAAAGGCAGATACAAAAAAGACCACCAAGACATCTGGTGGAGGATTCACAGCCGAAGAAAAAGCCGCGATGAAGGCTCGCGCTCAAGAGATGAAGGCGGAAGCACGCGCAGGCAAGGATAGGGCAGAAGGTGAAAAAGCCATCCTTGCGGCGATCAGTGGGATGAAAGACTCAACGGATCGTTCTTTGGGGAAGCGGATCCATGAGATCGTGAGTGCTGCTGCGCCAAGCCTGATGCCGAAAACCTGGTATGGCATGCCTGCCTATGCCAATGAGGAAGGCAAGGTCATTTGCTTTTTTCAGGCGGCAAGCAAGTTCGGCGTGCGGTATGCAACCTTCGGCTTCCAGCCTGATGCAAAACTGGACGATGGCAATATGTGGCCTGCTGCTTTCGCGTTGACCAAGTTGACCGCCGCCGAAGAAGCAAAGATCGCTGCGCTTGTGAAAAAATCGGTGAGTTAAGAGTCTTGACCTTGTAGAATAAATGTTCTAAAATGTTGTAACCTTTGTCTTGGGTGGGTAAAAGCAATATTGCTTTTACCCACCCATTTCATTAATATGTAGAGATATAGAGGAGAGACCATGCCCCAGGAATATATTGAGATTCGCGGCGCTCGCGAAAATAACTTGAAGAATGTATCTTTGCGAATCCCCAAACGAAAGATCACTATTTTCACGGGCGTTTCAGGCTCGGGGAAATCGTCCATCGTATTTGACACGATTGCGACCGAATCGCAACGCCTGCTGAATGAAAATTTCAGCATGTTCGTGCGGAATTTTTTGCCGAAGTATTCCCAGCCGGATGCGGATGCCATCGAGAATTTGAGCATGTCCATTGTGGTGGATCAGAAACGAATGGGCGGCGGTTCACACTCGACCGTTGGCACGATCACCGACATCAACACGATCCTGCGCCTGATGTTTTCGCGCATTGGGCAGCCCACGTGGGACCCACCAATGTATTCGGCTTCAATGATCCGCAAGGCATGTGCCCGAATTGCAATGGCCTTGGCCGCAAATTGGATGTGGACATGGATAAGTTCCTCGATAAATCAAAATCATTGAATGAAGGGGCGATTCTGTTCCCAGAATACGCTGTGGAAAGTTGGGGTTGGAGCAATCTCATCAATACGGGTTTGTTCGATCCTGACAAGAAAATATCCAAATACACCCAAAAGGAAATGAACGACCTTTTATATAGCGAGCCTATCAAGGTCAAGACCAAGATGGGGGCGAAAGACTTCAACATGACCTATGAAGGCATCGTCAATCGTTTTACTAACAAGTACATCAAGCAGGACTTGAAAACCAAATCCGAGCGGACTCAAAAGTCGGTGGAGCCTTTTATGACGATGGGTCCTTGTTCTGAGTGCAATGGCGCACGGTTGAACAAGACTATTTTGAATTGTAAGATCAACGGCTATAACATTGCAGACCTGACGAGTATGGAAATCCCTGAATTGATCGAAGCTGTGAAAAAGATCAAAATTCCCGCCGCCGAGCCAATGGTGCGGACGCTTCTCGAACGATTGGGTGAACTCGTAGATATTGGGCTGGAGTATCTCAGCCTCAACCGCGAGACAGATACATTGTCGGGCGGAGAGTCACAGCGTGTGAAGATCGTCAAACACCTTGGCAGCAGCCTGACCGATGTAACGTATATCTTCGATGAGCCGAGCATTGGCTTGCATCCACGGGATGTTCACCGCATGAACGAGTTGTTGCAAAAACTGCGCGACAAAGGCAACACGGTCATTGTGGTGGAGCATGACCCTGATGTGATCAAAGCGGCAGACCATGTCGTAGATGTGGGTCCGCTTGCGGGTCCGCATGGAGGTGAGATCGTCTACGAAGGCAGTTATGCAAACCTGCTCAAAGCGGATACGATCACGGGCAGGCACATGCAGCAGTCCATTCCATTAAAAGAAGAGTTTCGCAGGCCAACTGGTAAATTGCCGATCAAGAATGCGAAGGTCAACAACCTGCAAAATGTGAGCGTGGATATTCCAACGGGCGTGCTGACCGTAATTACGGGCGTGGCGGGTTCGGGTAAAAGTTCGCTGATTAATGAAGTCTTCCAACATCAACACCCTGACGCGATCGTGATCGATCAATCTGCTGTGGGAGTTAACAGCCGCTCAAATCCCGCCACATACACAGGCATTCTGGACGATGTTCGCAAGGCGTTTGCTTCGGCGAACAAGGTGCAGGCTTCGCTGTTCAGTTTCAACTCGAAGGGTGCATGCGAAAACTGTCAGGGGCTGGGCGTGGTTTATACCGAGTTATCATTTTTTGATAGTGTGAAGTCGCCGTGTGAGGTCTGCGGCGGCAAACGTTTCAAGGATGAAGTGCTGGCGTATAAACTCAACGGCAAATCCATCAGTGATGTGCTGGCGATGAATGTGGAGCAGGCGCTTGAATATTTTGAGCTCAAGGAAGTGGTCAAAAAACTGCAAGCCATGAGCGATGTCGGTTTGGATTATTTGAGTCTAGGGCAGCCCCTGAGCACGCTTTCGGGCGGCGAATGTCAGCGCATCAAACTCGCCAGCGAGCTACACAAAAAGGGGAGCATCTACATTATGGACGAGCCGACCACGGGTTTGCACATGTCTGATATTGGGCATCTCATGCAAGTCATCAACCGCCTCGTTGATACAGGCAACACGGTCGTTGTTATCGAACACAATTTGCACGTCATCAAGAACGCCGATTGGATCATCGATATGGGTCCCGAAGGCGGCAGCAAAGGTGGCAAGGTGATGTTTGAAGGTACGCCGAAAGAATTATTGAAAGCAAAACAGTCACTTACCAGTGCGTATCTCCGTAACTAAATAGGGAAACTATGACTGTTAAATCTCATCCAATATCTGCATTTCCAAAAATAGGCGCTCCTGCTACGCGAGCCTTGGAGTCGGCTGGATATTCTCACCTTGAGCAGTTGACCAAAATTACCGAAGCCGAGCTAGGTCAGCTGCATGGGATGGGACCGAAGGCGCTTGGCATCTTGCGTGAGTCCCTCGAGGAAAAAGGATTGTCGTTTAAGGCGGGCACAGCAATTGACACGCCGAAAAAAAAGAAAGCCTCGCCCATGAGTCGTACTGATAAGGTGGATGAATTTCTTGAGAATCTCAGTCACCCGCTCAAGGCGGAGGTGGAGGCGGTGCGTTCCATCATCAAAGGCGTGAATAAAGACATCAACGAAGAAATTAAATGGAAGGCTCCATCCTTCAATTTCAAAGGCGAATATTTGGTGACCTTTAACTTGCGGGATGAAAAGCGCATCCATCTTGTGTTTCATAATCCGCAGATTTCAAAGGTCAAGAACAAGTTGTTGGAAGGCGATTACAAAGACAGGCGCATGGCTTATTTTGCAGACATGAAGGATGTGAAGGTGAAGAAGCCGATGCTGGAAAAGGCGTTGAAAGATTTGATCAAGCTGCAAAAGGAGAATTTATAAAATGGCGCTGACTCCCTCCCAAGAGATCGACAAATTTATAAATGACCTCGCCGACTGGCGCGGAAAGTGGATCAAGAAATTCCGTGCGCTGATTTTGAAGACGGCTCCCGAAGTTGCTGAAGATTGGAAATGGGGTGTTCCCGTGTGGACGTATAAAGGCAATGTGGTTGCTTCGGGCGTTTTCAAGGACCATGTGAAGCTCAACTTTTTCAAAGGCACTTCCCTGCCAGACCCGAGGAAATTATTCAACGCAGGCTTGGAAGCCAAAGCCACACGCGCCATTGATATTGCAGAAAATGATAAAGTTGATGAGGTGGCACTTAAAAACCTTATCCGTGCTGCGATTGACTTTAATACTTCTGGCGGCAAGAAGAAATAACGGTAGGAGAACTCAATGACATATCAAGCTTATCTCGACAATATCAAAGCAAAAACGGGCAAGACGCCCGATGATTTTCGTAAGCTGGCTGCGAAAAAAGGGCTGACAAAATATCCCGAACTGATGGTTTGGCTCAAATCGGAATTTGAGCTGGGGCATGGTCACGCGAATGCGATTGCTCATGAGATCGTAAATGTGGATGCACCTAAAGCCACACAGGATGAAGCAATTGCCAAATTATTTTCAGGCAAAAAGGAAAAGTGGCGCGGAGCTTATGATGCCCTTACTGCAAAAACTTCCAAGTTCGGGACGGATGTTACCGTGGGAATTACCAGCACATACATCAGCCTTTTGCGTAACGGGAAAAAATTTGGCATCATCATGCCTTCTTCCGCCGAACGATTGGACATCGGCATCAAATTCAAAGGTGTTCCACCGACTGCGCGGCTCGAAGCGTCTGGGACGTGGCACAACATGGTTACTCATCGAGTGCGTGTTTCTGACCCGAAACAAATAGATAAAGAACTGCTTGCCTGGTTGAAGCAGGCGTATGATGCTGCATAATTGAAAATAGAGGTGTCTCATGGATAAAATTATTCGAACACATTTGGATAATATCCGCTCGGATGATGGTCAGGTTCAATTCAAAGCCTATGATTATTTAATGAAAGAGACCGAGCAACCCGTGGAATGGGCATACGAGGCGTGGGACGAAATCGTGGAAGGGTTGACGCACAAGGATAACCACGTCCGTGCGATCACATCGCAAATTCTGACACATCTTGCGAAGAGCGACCCCAAAGGTAGAATCTTCAAGGATTATGAAAAATTGCTCAGCGTAACGAAAGATGAACGCTTCGTCACGGCTCGGCATTGTATGCAGTCGCTGTGGAAGGTGGCTGTGGTGGGCAAGAAGCAGCAAAAGCTGTATCTGGATGGTATGGAAAAACGATTCGGGGAATGTATGACCGAAAAAAACGGTAAGTTGATCCGCTATGATATTTTGGTCTCGATGCGAAATGTGTACAACGAGATCGGGGATGAATCGATTCGGGAAAGAGCGCAGGTATTGATCGCCTCTGAAACAGATGTGAAGAATCAAAAGAAGTGTGCAGGAGTTTGGAAGAAATGAAAATACATCTCGTGGATGGTACGTATGAATTGTTCCGCGCCCACTTTGGCGCGCCGCCGAAAAAATCTACCAGCGGACAGGAAGTCGGCGCAACGCTTGGACTGATTCGAAGCATGATGTTGCTGTTAAACGATCCTGAAGTGACGCATGTTGCGATTGCCTTTGACCATGTGATCGAGTCGTTTCGTAACAAGATGTATGCAGGCTATAAATCCAGCGCAGGGGTTGACCCTGTCATCTTGAGTCAATTTCCGCTGGCTGAGGCGGCGGTCAAAGCCTTGGGATTGGTGACCTGGCCCATGGTCAAGTTTGAAGCGGACGATGCAATTGCTGCGGCAGTGTTGAAGTTCAAGAAGATCAAGTCAGTGGAGCAGGTTGTCATCTGTTCGGTGGATAAGGATTTGACGCAAATGGTGGATGGTAACAAAGTCGTTTGTTGGGATCGCCGCCGCGAAATTATTTTGAATGAAAAAGGTGTGACCGAAAAATTTGGGGTCAGCCCTGAATCCATTCCTGATTTTCTTGCGCTGGTAGGTGACTCTGCTGATGGCTACCCAGGCATTCAAGGCTGGGGCGAGAAATCCACTTCGACAGTGTTGGCGAAGTACAAACATATCGAGTCAATTCCCAGCGACCCGAATAAATTAGGTTTGGGTCTCGGTCGTGCTACGACCTTGCTGGAGAATCTAAAAAATAATTTCAAAGATGCTTTGCTGTTCAGAGAATTGTCCACCCTGCGTACGGATGTACCTATTAAGGAAAGTCTCGCTGACTTGAAATGGCAGGGAGCAACTTCTAAGTTGAAGAAGGTATGTCTTGAGCTGGGTGATACCCGCATCCCAGAGCGGGTGAAAAAGTGGAAATAGACGAACACTATGCTGACCATTGACATTGAGACAGCCAGACGTTTTATTCTCGGAAAGCAAGGTTTGTGGCCTGGTCGTCGCTGGCGCGGATTGAAAGGCACCGAGCACGCCATGCGCACCATGGAATATCTTCAGCTGGATCCTTTGCAGATCATCGCACGCAGCCAGGACATTTCATTGTATAGCCGTGTGTTGGGATACACACCCGAGTTATGGGAAAATGCGGCATACAAGCAACGCAAGTTCTTCGACTGGGGTGGCTGGCTGGCGGCACGTCCCATGGATGAATTGCCCTACTGGCGTGTGGTGATGCACCGCGAACGAGATGGCGGGTATGGTGACTCTCGCATCCGCCAAATGGCAGAAGAACACGCAAAAGCTATTGTTGAGGTGCGGGCTATTTTGAAGGAACGAGGCACAATCAGCAATCGTGATTTTGAAAAAGCAGACCGCAAACAGATACAAAGTTACCGTGGACGAAAAGATAGCGCCCTGGCCTTGTATTATTTGTGGCGTATCGGGGATGTGATGACGCATCACCGCGAACGCTTTGAGCGGGTATATGCTCTGACGGAGAATGTTGCGCCTGAGGCATTGATTCACGAAAAGACCCAGGAGGAAACTGACCGTTTTCTCGTCAGGAAAGAGATCAGTTTTGGCGGGCTAACGCGCATTCAGCGTACTGGTGATTCCTATGGCCGCGGCGAACCAGATCGATCTGCGAAAAAAATTCTTGAGAAGATGCTGATGGATGGCGAGATCATTGAATTAAAAGTGGAGGGATGGAAGACACCCCAATATGCGCTGGGGAAGGATACCAAGCTCCTATCGGATTTGAGCGCTGGGCGTATCCCCAAGGCGTGGAAGGTTTTGGAAACGAGCACAACGGAGGAAGTTGTTTTTCTTGCGCCGTTGGATCACGTCAGCGCGCGCGGGCGAGCGAAAGAGTTATTCGGGTTTGATTATGTTTGGGAAGTGTACAAGCCGCAACATTTGCGCAAGTTCGGCTATTATGTTCTGCCTGTCTTGTGGGGAGATCGTCTCGTCGCTCGTTTCGACAGCAAGCTGGATCGAACGACGAACACATTCATCATTCTGGGCTTTTGGCTGGAAGATAAGTCCCTTGGAAAAAATGAAGCATTTGCCGAAGCACTGGCCCGCGGATTTGCCCGTTTTGTTAACTTCCTCGGCGCAGAGAAGATGGATGTGAAGGCGATCTCGCAGCCATTATTGCGACGGACTATAAATATAAATCCTCGATAGCTTCCATTAACCTTGGAGCGCTTGATCCAGATCCCAAAGAATATCTTCGATATCTTCCAACCCAATAGATAAACGGATGAAATCAGGACTGACGCCTGCGGCAGTTTGTTCTTCGTCGGAGAGCTGGCTGTGGGTTGTGCTGGCAGGGTGAATTGCCAGTGAGCGTGTGTCACCGATGTTGGCGACGTGGCTGAAGAGTTGCAGGTTGTCGATAAATTTCGCGCCCGCTTCTCTGCCGCCTTTGACGCCGAAGCCCAAGACCGCACCTGTGCCTTTTGGTAAATATTTTTTCGCACTTGCATGGTCGGGGTGACTGGGGAGACCAGCGTACGAAACCCACTTCACGTTTGAATGATTTTCCAAAAACTCTGCTGCGCGTTGCGCGTTTTGCACATGACGTTCCATGCGCAGAGACAATGTTTCCAGTCCCTGAATGAGGAACCAGGATGCGATAGGTTGTTGGGTGGTTCCAAAATCGCGCAGAATTCCTGCACGCGCCTTGGAGATAAATGCGAGCGGCCCGAAATCGTCAGCGTAGATAACATGATGGTAGGCAGGATCAGGCTCGGTGAAGTTTTTGAAGCGTCCGCTTTTCGTCCAGTTGAATTTGCCGCTGTCTACGATGATCCCGCCCAAGGTAGTGCCGTGTCCCCCGATGAATTTGGTTGTGGAATGGGTGACAATATCTGCGCCCCATTCGAAGGGACGACAGAGGTATGGCGTGGCGAAAGTGTTGTCGATCATCAGCGGGATGCCGTGCTCCTGCGCGATTTTCGAGACCTCGTCGAAGGGGAAGATGTTGCTGAGCGGGTTGCTGATGGTTTCGCCGTAGATGATCTTTGTGTTCGGCTGAATGGCACGGCGGAAGTTTTCTGGATCAGTGGGGTCAACAAGTGTGACATTAATGCCAAGTTTTGGAAAGGTATATTTGAATTGTGTGACCGTGCCGCCATACAGCGTGGAAGTGGAAACGATGTGATCGCCCGCTTCGCAAATGGTGAGGATGGCGGTGGCTT
>Ga0209277_10001145_pt1 | contig 13187 bp, 17 predicted proteins | sample JI81AbrownDNA_FD_187503 | JGI IMG/M metagenome (GOLD analysis project Ga0209277, IMG submission 187503) | Wastewater effluent complex algal communities from Wisconsin, to seasonally profile nutrient transformation and Carbon sequestration -... | ecosystem: Engineered > WWTP > Effluent > Algae... | reverse complement strand
GATTCATGTGTGCCATAGTTTTATTGTGACATTTGCTTAAATCACTAGTGGCTCCAGTATACATGAGTTTTTTGATAGATCTGAGCAGGTCTATTGAATGCAGGTCCTTCTCAAGATCCTCAAAGTTTGTACTACTCTCTACATGATTTTCCACCTCGGAGTTAAACAGCGAAACAAACACTGTGAAAAGATTGAACTTATTTCCTCAGAGAACTCACTTTGGCCCATAAGTTCACCCATATGGTATCACCATACTCTGTTCTCATGCACTTTGGTACACTCATCATCCCAATCTTTTCTTGTATAAGGAACTTTTTAACTTCCAAACAGTTCTTTAATGGTACTTACATACAGGCCAAGTCTTCCATCAAGGTACAATAATATATCTCAAATGTTATGATTATTTTTCTTATTTGTTTCTGATATTTTATGCTTGGTATAGGCAACTGGTGCTTTGAATCTAGGAAGTCAATCGACAAAATAAACTTGGAGAAGTACTGTGAGTTATGCAGCCATGAGAACAACAGGCTTCATTAAAACTATGTGCTCTTCTTCATCAGTCTCTGAATCTGACGATAACTCATCAGGAGTAATAGCTGCGGGATAAAACATTGCCGGTTTGTCATCACTAAATGAAACTTTTCGTACTGATTGAAGTGCTTGAGGTGACCGAAAAGTGTTTTTGGAGTCAAAGCTTGCAATTGATGAAGGAACTAGAATGGACTTGAGAGTATGCTTCACACCCTTGGTTGAAGAGAAAGAGTCGTAGTCACGACTTAATTTTTGGCCAACATTGTTTTTAATCTTGTCTTCGTAATGAGATTTTGCGTCTTCTGCAAGTATCTTGGTTCTGCCAGACAGACTCACCATACCACCAGATGCGTTGATGCGCGTGTTGAGTAACACAAGTGCTGCGGTTGGGGCATCTTGAGAACTCACAACACAGGCCATCCCACTATCTGATCGGATAAATGCGACACCTGTTTCATTGGCCTGTTGCTGCAAAGCGGATGCATTTTGTGAAGTTACGCAATCAAAAGAAATAGCTATTGCATCTAGATCCTGCAACATACGATCGAACGAAGTCGCGAAACTCCTCAAGACGAAAGAAGGAGCACCGGTGCCGCCAAACCTTATAAGACTCCCTCTCTTAGTTCTTGTGAGAGCGCCTCCAACGATTTTGAGCCCATTGACGTAAGTTCCGTGTGCAGAATGACAATCTTGGATGAAACACGCTCCACTAGGATGATGAAACACTAAGGCGTGTCGCCGACTAGAATTATGGTGAAAGAGAACGACTTCATTCGAAAGAGATCTTCCAATGTGTACAACAGCCTGTTTTGTAAGGTTAATTGTACTCTGGTTGAGGTTTCCTTCGTTGATTGGCTTTGTGAACAAAGTAAAAAAGGTACAAACGAAAATTAGTTCATCATGCGAAATTACATGATTAATTCTGGGAAACCTTACCTCGAGTCGAGAGTACCCATTTGCTGGGACGGCCCACGGTGGAATCCCACAAAGGAAACTGCTACTCTTGTCCGACAAGCTTTCGTCGGACACACTTTTGGAGGTTTGAGTAGAGGGCTTTGTAATGTGGCTGTATTTCCTAATGTGGCTGGATTCCTTTTTAATCAAGAGAGCGTGGCATAGCGGGAGCTCGGAATTGGGGTACGGCTCCACAGAGATACTAGTTGACAATTGTACAAATGATGGATGCTTGGTATATGAGCATTTGACAAGACCCGTTGCAAGAGTTGAGCACACAGTGGACATCTTGTTTTGAAGTTGTGGACTAGATCTCAGCTCGGAGGCAGTTCTTGAAGCCTCTTCGGTGGGTCCCGGGTCCAACCTGTCTGCGATTGAAATAGCTGCAGTTTGCTCGTTCTTTCTTCTAAAACATGAACGGGGTATAGATCCACAGAGCGCGAGGTCTATCTTCAGTGAGGAAAGAGACTGATTCCCTATCATAATGCGATTAAGTGGACTATCAAAAGACGCGTTAAGCGTTCAGTAGTCTGAACCGGCCGATAAACTCAATGTTGTTGAACTTTCATATAACATAAAAAACGGGACTAAAGTGAGTCATCATGGCTAAAAAATTTAGAAATAATCGAAAAGTAGAGTGCAGCGCGATCAATGTTGATTGCTTGTTTCGAGGCTAGAAAATCGGGCTTAGTAAGATGATCAGATCTCATCACTCAGACGCTGATGAGGTGGATAAGAACCCGGCATTCGCGGTCGATCGCTTGGCAAACTAGCTTGACATCGTCATTCTTGAGCACTCTTACCTAGATCTGTCTCATCAATTATACCAAATTTATAACAATCGCCGGTGATTCTATCGTTAGCCGATCGCTGCTATCTGATACCAATGTAAACGACCTCTGAAGCTTTGTAAAGTGGGTGTGAGGGACGAAATCTCGATGATGGTAAAATTCCGGAGACTAACCTATGCTCTACCAAATCAAGAACCATTCTATACACTTGTTTCTGTGTAAATATACGTGGTGCATGCTGTTTTGTATACATTTAAATCTCTTAAATCCAGGAGTTTTGTCATTCCAAGTGGTAAAATCAGAACTCATCAACTCGCACGGAGTGGATTAGACTGCCTCTGTTATACATAATACATAACTTCAAATCAAAGAGGCAGCATCATGAATTCTGGCAATACTTATTCCTTCGATTAATGTAACCCGCCATACATCTTATTCAAAGTGATTAAATTATATGTGGAAATATTTATCTTAAAAAGCATAATAAATGGGTGCAGTGAGAACGTGCTGCGATTGCAAGTTCTGCAACACGTTCTACTTTATTCATAATTATTAAATTGCTCCGCAGTGATCATTTTCACAGTCACAAACTAAGACAGCTGACGGTCAGATCCACACGAACATGTTAAATTTATGCAGAGCCTCCGAAAAATCAATCTCACAGTACGTTCTTAACAGCTAGGACCGCGCACAGTAGTCATGTAGAATTCTACATGACTAAAAGATCATTTCTTAACAGTGCCTGTGTGTGTGAGCGCAAAAAAAAATGCCTTTCTTGATTCCACGTGGAGCAATATGTGTTTATGTGAGCGCGAAAAAAGCGCCTTGTTTGCTCATATGACTAATTTTATTTTGGTGAATATTTGGAAGAAAAAAAAGAAAGGCCCAAATTTTATGTTAGAGAGAGAATTGACACATTGCAGAGTTAACTGTGGAAGGAGATGATGCATTTCAGCGACTGTAAAGTACGTGAGCACCCAAACAAGGCCTTGCTTGCTTCCACGTGGAGCAATCCTCCAGAGATTTTTTGCTGTGTTTATGTGAGCGCGAAAAAAGCCTTGCTTGCTTAAACGAAATTTAAATATAGTGTGCTTAACATGCAAGATTTTTTCAACAAATCTCATTGGCTAATCCAAAAAAACTCCTTCGTGAACGGGACTGGCCAAGAATGGTTTTGATTCTCCTCGGTCAATTCTGTTCTAATCCCTTTCTTTCGTTTAGGGCCATTCTTAACAGGGCTAAAAAGGGGTGAATTTAGGGAAAACCTGTGCGTTTCTGGCATTTTCGACAGTTACCAAATTCTACCATGTCCAAAATCTGTAGAGCCACAATATCAATGGAAAACGAGATGAGCCACAAAATTTCTGATGTCTAATCGTATTTTACACAGCTGGACATGAAAAAAAGCATGTTAAACAGTATTTAGAATGTATTATACCATTTAGCACATCATATTTAAATTTTGTTTAAACAGAGCGCACACCATATTTAAATTTCGTTTAAGCACATAGCGGGCTTTTTTTCCGCGCGTACATGAACACAGCACAAAATCAGTTGAAAATTGCTCCACGTGGAATCATGCAAGGCGTTTTTGGGGCGCGCAGACGCACAGAAAAAAACGCTGTTAAGAATGAAAATTTAGTCATGTAGAATTCTACTCGAATACTGTGAAAAGTCATAGCAGTTAAGAACGGCCCTTAGTCATGTAGAATTCTATATGATAACTGTGTCCGGTCATAGCTGTTAATAAGAACCGGCCTAAGGCTGGTTCTTTTTGAGGTTCTATGGGTATTCGTGAACAAATTGTCACATTTTTTGACAGTTACTGGTATCCAGATTGATCGATTTGGTGTTTCCCAGGTTTTTTGATCAATTTCAGTGGCTGTTAACTTCATGTGCTTAGCATAGAAGCCACGCTCACAACTTTTCTGGGATTCAAGTGTACGAATCGAGAGAATGCCGCAAGCATAATGGTTTCGCCCCAAATCCAGGATTGACAACACATCCCATCTTCAAATAACTCGAAGCCAGGATTGAGCAATGTATTTTGGTCTATTGATACTTTATTCATAACAGAAGTATGTCGCAATCGCTTTCAATCACAATAATGCTGACTTGACGAACTTGACGAATGTGGAATTAAGCTACGAAACAGTGCATTTTTTCAAGGCATTCCTAACAGAAGAAAGGCTCAAACCCTGGTTGTACTAAAAACAATCCATATATAAAGTTAGGACACGCTTCTTTCCAATTGCATGATTGTTTCGTCAACTAAATCAAGAGAAATCTAGACTAAAAAGAGAACTGAGATATTTCAAACTGTTACATAGTAACAAATCTGAGTTAGCACAAGGATCAAACTTCTTTACGATTCACTCTTTAACGTTCTTTACAGTCAAAATCAAAACAGAGCATGAACTTTATTCTTGTGGTGAATTTGGTGCATTAAGTGTGATAACTTGTTACACCCTATTGTCAACCACGACGACTGTTCAAGTCGATTTTTTAACCTCATAATTAAAGGATGAACAAATAATCAAGGAAATTGTGCTCTTCAAGATTCATTTTAGTTTACTAAACTCAACGAGCTTTGCAATAATAGTTAATCTACAAGAAAGATTGTTTCGGTTGGTAGTATTTTACTTTTGTGCATCATCTGTGGCCACTGCAGTTTATAGTGCACCAGACAGCGGCAGTGACAAATTTATTCCAAGCAAGTCTAAGTCTCCAAATAGCCCCAATTCTCCGAAGGCATCAGGATTCAGCAGAGATCTGAACTATGCTTACTCATTCGGTGACACTAATAACTCTGGATTCGGCACATCCTTGCAAGAGCTGCAAATCTCGTAAGAGCTGCAAATATGGTAAGAGCTCCAAATCCACCAAAGGGTCGGGATACAATAAAGATCTGAACTATGCTTACTCATCTGGTGACACGTTAACTCTGGATTCAGCTCATCCACGTCTGGCAAGAGCTCCAAATCTGGTAAATGCTCCAAATGTACCAAAGGATCAGAATACAGCAGAGACGTGCACTACTACTCATACGATGACAAGTCCTGCAAGAGCTCCAAATCTAGTAAATGCTCCAAATGTACCAAAGGGTCAGGATACAGCAGAGATCTGAACTATGTGCCCAGCGGTACTACCAAATCAAATATGGAGCATGCAGTACTTCAAAGATGCATCAAAGAGACCAAATAATTTGCCCGATTTGGGCTGGCGCAAGCCTGAAGGCAGTGGTAGCAACACCAAGTATACACAGTTTAGCAAAATCATCATTTTCAACAAGCTCCAAGGGATCCGCACATGCACGAGGTGGAGGCTGGAATGTTCATTTCAGCAGCAATTCCTGGTCCATAACATGCCAATACTTAATGTTTATGTGTTTGGTCCTGGGCCTGAATCTGGACACAGTTGCAATAGTTTTTGCCCCTGTGTTGTCCTCAAAAAGTCTGCACTTAACCTTGCTCACTTCCTCCAAAAGCACTATTTTCTCCTCCCTTAGTTCCTCAATTAGGCTCATTACTGGTGTAGCAGTCCTAAAGCTTCTCTAAGGGCTATGAATTCAGCCTCCATTGTGCTCAGTGCTGTTTCTGTCTGCATTTTTTACGACCATGTGAGTGGACCTGCATACATAATGATAAATCTGGTTCTCGATTTTGGCGTAGATCTGTCAGTCCTGGCAGTTGCCTGATTCCAATTTCCACAGAAGTCAGCATAGCACCAAAGCTCCAGCGGATTGTTGTTTTGCCGCATTGTCAGTCCTATGCTTTTGGTCTGCATCAGGTACCTTCCAATTCTTAGTATTGCATGTTATGACAGGTCCTGGGTTTTCTGCAAACCTGGTGCACTGGTGTACTGCATACGCAATGTCAGGTCTTGACAATTTCTCCAGGAATTTCAACCGTCCTATGATACTCCAATAATCCCATGCTGTCTCATGGTCCAGGCCATCTTCATCTCTTTCTAGGATCTTGCTAAATAGTGCTGGTGCTGTTTTGGGCTTTGTACATTCATTGAAACCCAACGCTGTTAGTATCTGTTCAATCAGCAGTGGTCGGGAGAGCTCAAATCTTCGGTCATTATTGCGTTGTACTTTTACCCCAAGGTATTCATCTATTTCACCTTCATCAGTGATCTTGAACTTCTGAGATAATTCCATAACGGCTTTTCCAGTGTGTCAGATTTATTATTTGCCCTGATGCAATCATCTGTGTATATGATCATAATGAGTTCTCTTCTACAAAAATGGAGGATTCTCAATCACAGTTATACTGGCAGACAATCAATTGGAGTGCACTCAAGATGGGCTGGCATCATATGGAATACAACTTAACATTGCTTCTGCAAATGAACATGCCCCTGAGATTGAAAGATTCATTCGGACTGTCAACGAGAGAGTCAGGTCTTTTTACAACATGCTACCTTTCACTAAAATGCAGCTGTGAATGGTAACTGAGATGGTATATGCAGCAGTCTACTGGTTGAACATGTTTCCTGTTGCTGATGGCATTTCGAAAACTCTGAGCCCAAGAGCAATGGTTACTGGATTGTTGCCTGATTTTAATCTGCATTGTAAGCTGGAATTTTGATCTTATGTGCAAACACATGAGGATCACAATAACTCAATGGCACCAAGGACTACAGGCGCAATTTCACTTAGGCCAACTGGTAACTCTCAAGTTGGGTACTATTTCTACAGTTTGAACACATGGAAGCACTTGAATCAGTACAGTTGGACTGAACTGCCTATGCCTGCAGATGTGATAACACAAATTGAGGAACTATCTAAGACATTGAAATATGATGGATCAGATTTTGGTCAGGATGCTGATCAGCATGATCCCGGAATTGCAGGACTGCTGCCTTCTGATGTGAATAATGAAGCTGCTGAAGTCATGACTGTGGACACATATGCTGGGAATACAGGAGTGTTGAATGATTATCATGTTGATGTATAAGAAAGTAATCATCTGGTAGAATCTGTCCCAGACACTCCAGCAGTGCTACAAGTGATAGAATCACCACCAGAACCATATGTTGAGCGCGTGGATAACAATTATGTCAACAACATATTTGATGATCCAACAATTGGCAATGAGGTCAACCCAATGGAAGATGTGTCTACTGCCACAACTGCAGTGGGACAAATAACTAAACAAGATTCAATAGTGGAAGATATGGACAACAGATATGGTCCTTGTAGTGGTAGGTACCACCTGAGAAATAGAAGGAAACCAAACTATGGCCACCTGCATCACATATCCCATGACAAATCTGTGAGGTCAACAGATGAGTTTTTGCAGCCATACACATGCTATTCACTCAACATCATGTGGGAAAAGGACTGCGCATATTCGGCAGCAGAGGAGAGACTGCAGTAATTAAAGAACTCAGTCAGTTGCACATGTGCAATGTACTTGAGCCACAAATACCTGAAGAACTCACAACCTGTTTCTGAAAGAATAAGAACTGGGGAAATTAAAGGTAGAGGGTGTGCTGATGGGAGAAAACAATGGGAGAACATGTCCAAAGAAGAGAACAGTGCACAAACTGTTTCAATCGAGGCTGTTATGCTATCATGTGTAATTGATGCAATGGAAAAGAGAGATGTGTGTTTGATATTCCTGGGGCATTCATGCAGGCAGAAATGAATGACACTGTACATGTGAAGATGGAAGGTAGCCTTGCAGAGTTACTGGTTAAAATTGATCCCAAGCTCTACTGAAAATATTAAAGCAATGAAAATGGGAAATCAGTTTTGTATGTGAAACTTAAGAAGGCACTCTATGGTACCCTCCAGGCAGCCATGTTGTTTTGGAGAACACTCACTGCAAAACTTGTTGATATGGGTTTTGAAATCAACCCTTATGACAGATGTGTGGCCAACAAGTTGATAGAAGGAAAGCAGTGTACCATACTGTGGCATGTTGATGACCTAAAAGTGTCACACTGCAGTTCATGGGTTGTAACTTCAAGAGGAGTAAGGCAAAGAAGCACCACTGACTGTCTCCTGTGGAAAGAAGCATGATTACTTCGGAATGGTAATTGACTACTCCAGAGATGGTGATGTCATCATAACCATGTTTGATTTCAACTCTAATATGTTGAAAGAATTACCATTGGACATGGATGGCATGTCTGCAACCCCTGCTCCACTTCACTTGTTTGCTGTGGATGAGAATGCAAAGGTGTTAGATGAGACAACTACTCAGTGTTTTCATCACAATGTTGCAAAGCTGCTCTTTTTTGCAATTGCGCTTGTCCTGACATCCAGACTGCAGTTGCTTTTCTATGTACCAGGGTGAAGTGTCCTGATGTTGATGATTACAAGAAAATGACCAGGGTAATGAAATATTTGCGGAACACCGCAAGTCTACCTCTAGCAATGGAAGCAAAAAACCTTTATGCAGTTGAGTGGTGGGCAGATGCTTCATTTGCAGTGCATCCAAACATGCGCAGTCATACTGGTTGTATGATGATGCTGGGCGCTGGAGCTGTGTATGCCTCATCAACCAAGCAGAAGTTAAACACCCGCAGTTCAACAGAATCTGAGTTGGTAGGTGTGTATGATGCTATGCCACAAATTTTATGGACAAGGAAGTTTCTTGCTGCACAGGGGTTTGATAATAGAGATTCCATCATACATCAGGACAATAAGATTGCTATGCTCTTAGAAAAACATGGCAAAAGCTCCAGCAGTAAGTGGACAAGGCACATCGATGTGCCCTTTTACTATATTGCTGATTGTGTAGCAGGAAAAGAGGTTGAAGTGAAGTATTGTCCCACAGGTGAAATGTTGGCAGATTTCTTCAAAAAGCCTTTACAAGGATTTTTATTTGTCAAGTTTTGTGACCTCATAATGAACTCAGTTATTTACCCTGACAATAAGTATGATCAGGATCACAGGAGTGTGTTGGAGAAAAAAGAATCGTCTGTATGTATGTAACAAGAAGGAAAGTGCACAAGGGCCACTCGAATTAATGGTCAAATGAGTACCATGATGGAATAATTGCAAATAGCTCACATTTTATTTAAAATTGATTTACTAACTAAAATCTTGCACATGGCCAAACTTCACTTGCTTGTTATCTAGACAGCAAGACCAGCGTCACTTCCAACAGTGCCCTGAATGGTGAACACAAGCCTTGGCGTTTCAACACACTTGGTGATACAACCTTGCCCAAACTTTGAATTTTCCTATTCGTCATCATATCTTCATCCAAGAATTGAGTAAATGCCATGTCTAAGCAGACATCTATCAGATCTTTTTTCACAACCAAGGGCGGAGGCTCTATTAAACCTCCAAAACGAAAAGATGGAGTTGACATTAGCAAGTTCATGGTGAAGAAGCTCAAAAAAGCGAAATCTGACTCTATATTTACTAAGAGCGTGACTGGTCATTCAAAATCAGAATCATCGCAAATTGATTGTCCAGTACGACAATATACAAATTGAGAAAAAAGACTTGGAAATGATCCTGCCAGCCACTCCTAAATACCCCAGCAACCAGCAATGACAAGTCTCCTAGAGAAGCTGAACAAAAAAAGATGCTAGGATGAGTTTAGGAAATTCTGTTCAAAAGTCCAAAAGATCTAAACGTCGTCTTGTTAACGAAAAACACAATAAAAGAACTTGAAGATAACGCAAATGTTGTTCTCTACGGGACGCATGACATGGTGCTATAAAGCAATATTCAGAAACCCATGGATTCTGAAGACGACGATGTTGCGCACACACAAAAATGCGGAAATCAGCACACTAAAAAGAAACGATTTAATTTCTGTGAAAGTGTGATAGGCCGAAATGTGAAGTGGGCCCGCGGAACCAAGGACGCCGCCTGCCAGCCACCAGGAAACACCATAGGCGAAAAAGTATCTAAATAGTATCTAAATAGTATCTTATGAGATGGTGCAGATGGTACCAGCTCATAATTTCTAATTTTATTAGAATACACTTTAACTTTAGTCTATACTGGGTTGTCTTTGTATTATCAACAGACGAAGGAGAAATCCATATGCCTGCAATCAGTCAGCTCAGAAGAATAATGAGTAATACATCTAAGAGAAAGAAACTCATTGAGGATGTTAGAGGGCTCTCTGAATTACTATCGCTAAGTTGTATTTTCTCAAAATTATAAGTTTTATTTACTATTGTATTTTCCTCCTCATGACTCCTTTGGTAATCCTACAGAGTCTCTTCTCATTGTAATCCCACCAAGATTCAATCCGATTGCAATCCAATTGCAATCCAATTGCAATCCCATTGCAATCCCAATGCAATCCCATTGCAATCCCATTGCAATCCCACCAAGATTCATGATGCAGACCAATCCCACCAATTTCTCTCTGTACATAACCTGACTTCTGTGCCACAACTGCAGTGTGAGTACAATTCTCACAACTCACCTTTGTGTGATTGTACTCTCACACTCTTCACATTCTTGTGTTTGTGTTTCTTCTTATTCTTGGCTGCCTTCAACTTGGCTGCCTTCATCTTGGCTGCCTTCATCTTGACTGCGTTCAAGGCTCTCCCAGGCTGCTTTACTTCAATGGTCCACTCACCAGCTCTCCCAGGCTGCTTTACTACAAGGGTCCACTCACCAGTGCTAACTTTGGCACAGTTCCCTTAAACTTGTTTGCATCCTCTGCTTTTACATCAGGTTCTGCTTCATTGAGATTTTTGTTCATGACATCTGGCACAATTAGTGCAATTGTTTCTTATTTGACACAGCCAGCTTGGCAGTATCAATCACATATCCTTCACAGTATTTCTGAACTTCACCTTCAACAGTGCATAGGACATACTCAATCTCAATCCTGCTATTGTCCACATGAACATTAGCATGTTTACTGGTACCCATTTAGCTGGATGGTCACTTTGCTGAATTCTCCAGCAATTCCCAGCAGTATTTTTCTTATGTCCTGCTTTTCCACAATGGTTGCACTTTGCACTAAGCCTTTGCTTGGCTGAATTGTCACTATGGCTATTACCTTTCTGTTCCTTTGTGGGACAATGAGATGTCCTGTCCTTTCTCATTACACATAGAGCAAATTCCCATAAATGCATTCAAACAATTTCAGTGTTCATTTTAGCAGCAACCTGAGTGCTAATGCCTTTGCTCCCTCCAATTTGATGCCAGATATTCCTCATTGCCATCTCTAGGTGGCTTGGCATCAGGTTGGCACCTTGGTTCTCTGCCACCAAGTTCAGTGTAGGCCAGTATTTTTTTGGAGCAACTGCAAAAATGGTCCCAATCATATCATCATCTGTGATCCTTCCTTTAGTGTTTGCATATGCAGGTTCCAGGGTTGCAAGCTGACAAAATAGAATACTCGGGTTTTGCTCTACACCCATCTTTAGACTGCCCAACCTGTACCTTACTTCTGCTATCGACTGTACATTATTAGGGGGGTAGATCTCCTGAAACTGGGTCATGACCTTCCATGCCTCTCCTTCTGGACATTTGGTAGTGATCGCTCTTGTCAATAGTCTCAGCAGTTCAAAACGCTTCAAAGACAGTGCCAAGTAAGCCATTGCTTGACAGTTTGCCTTTACCGCAGCTTTCTTCTCTTTGTCAGTTGTCCCTGTCTTCTCAGTCTTTTCATACTCCAAGACAGAAGCAGGCATGTTAGTATCAAGTGCCTTTCCAAGTGCACTAACCATGTTCTCAACCTGGGCAAATGCTTTCCACTGAATTTCCCACTTGTAATAGTTGTCATCATCTCCATCAAAGATAGGCAACCTTGCTTTCTCATAGCTTGTCTACATTTTTCTTTCTCTTTCTTTTCCTGATAAATCTTGATCTTGTTAATACACTTTTGCTTGAATCACTATTTGCTAGGTTCTCAACAAACATACTTCAAAGTATATTAGAAGGCTCTCTGAATTAGTATCGCTAAGTTGTATTTTCTCAAAATTATAAGTTTTATTTACTATTGTATTTTTGTCCTCACTCCTTTGGTAATCCCACAGAGCCACATCTCATTGTAATCCCACCAAGATTCAATCCTATTGCAATCCCAATGCAATCCCAATGCAATCCCAATGCAATCCCATTGCAATCACATTGCAATCCCACCAAGATTCATGATGCAGACCAATCCCACCACTCTCTGTACATAAACAAACTTCTGTGCCACAACTGCAGTGTGAGTACAATTCTCACAATTCATTTCTGACAGAGGATAGTGATGAATATGAGAATGATTTCTGGCAAAAGTTTTACAAATCAGGATCAAAAACAACTAAACAATCTAGTGAAGGCGACACAGTACACGAGTTGAAGGCAAGCCATCAAGATGTTGCCAAAAAAATTGCAAGACAAAACGACAATTCGTAAGCCTTTAAAATTAAGAAAATCAAATAAGCGAATGTTGTGGTTATCAAAGAAAATGCAAAAAACTCAAATGCAGATGAGGATGAGAACTCTCAAGAGCAGGTGGATACTGTCGATGACTGGCTGGAAGGTGTTGAAGAGGTGCCAGACGCAACAAGTGACGAATCTGATGATGAGGACAAATCTGCTCTTGTAGAAAAGAAGTCTTCAAAGAAATCAATCAAAAATGTTCTGAATTCTAAGACCAATGTTGATTCATCCAAGTATGCTAAAACGGGAACAAAAAAGTCAGGGTCCATCGCAAGGCAAATGAAAAGTAATGACGCACTACTCGACAAAATTGCATACCCATATCTATGGAACAATGAGAACCTGTCCCTTACACAGCTCTTTGTGAGTTTTTTCTCGTCAATAGAAGCAATATCTGCGCGATTGGAAATTCAGCAGCTCATGACTGAATTATTCCTTCAAATGATTATTTTGCTAACAAACTCAAACCAATCTCCAAAGTACAAAATGACCTACTACATATGATCTATCCTGTTAGCGAGTCCGTTACTGTACAAAAG
>Ga0209277_10001142_pt1 | contig 13190 bp, 13 predicted proteins | sample JI81AbrownDNA_FD_187503 | JGI IMG/M metagenome (GOLD analysis project Ga0209277, IMG submission 187503) | Wastewater effluent complex algal communities from Wisconsin, to seasonally profile nutrient transformation and Carbon sequestration -... | ecosystem: Engineered > WWTP > Effluent > Algae... | reverse complement strand
CGGTACATGGCCTGTTCCGGCGATTCGCCGTGCTTGATTCCGCCTTGCGGAAACTGCCAGGAATGTTCTCGTATCCGTTTGCCCCAGAAAACTTCGTTGCGCGCATTCACCAGAATGATGCCGACGTTAGGCCGAAAGCCTTCACGGTCGAGCATGGTGCAACCTTTAATTCATGAACTGGCCAGAATTCTTCCACATTTCCCCCGCCCTTGAAAGGAGCACGCCCGAAACGGTGCGTTGCGACACGAACACCGCCAAGGCTGCAGGTGCACGCTAAAATTGCAAATTGAACTCTCAACGGATTCCGTCCATGCGTGCCTCCCAGTTCTTCCTCTCGACCCTCAAGGAAGCCCCGTCTGACGCCGAAGTCATCAGTCACAAGCTGATGATGCGGGCCGGGCTGATCAAACGCCTAGCCGGCGGCATCTACACCTGGATGCCGCTGGGCCTGCGAGCCCTGCGCAAGGTGGAAGCGATCGTGAGGGAAGAAATGAACCGAGCTGGCGCCATCGAGGTGCTGATGCCTGCCGTGCAGCCCGCCGAACTGTGGCAGGAATCCGGCCGCTGGGATTTCTATGGCCCCGAACTGCTGCGCTTCAAGGATCGTCACGACCGCGAGTTCGTCGTCGGCCCGACCCACGAGGAAGTCATCACCGACGTGGTGCGCCGCGACCTGCGCAGCTACCGCCAGCTGCCCAAACATTTCTATCAGATCCAGACCAAGTTCCGCGACGAAATCCGCCCCCGCTTCGGCGTGATGCGCGGCCGCGAGTTCGTCATGAAAGACGGCTACTCCTTCCACAGCTCCTTCGAGGATCTGCAGCGCGAGTACCGCAACATGTACGACACCTACCAGCGCATCTTCAACCGCCTCGGCCTGAAGTTCCGCGCGGTGGCTGCCGACACCGGCTCGATCGGCGGCACCGGCTCCCACGAATTCCATGTCATCGCCGAAACCGGCGAGGACGACATCGCCTACTGCCCGGATTCCGACTACGCCGCCAACGTCGAACTGGCCGAGGCGGTCGCCCCTGCAATGCCCCGCCCCGCGGCCACGGCAGCGCTGACCAAGGTGCCCACCCCCGGCGCCAAGACCATCGCCGAGCTAGCTGCCTTCCTGAAAATCCCCGCCGAAACCACCGTCAAGGCCATCGTTGTCGAAGGCGACGACGCGTCCGGCGGCAAGCCCGTTCTGCTGCTGCTGCGCGGCAACCACGAGCTCAACGAGGTCAAGGCCCAGAAGATCGCCGGCATCCGCAATCCGCTCACCTTCGCCACGCCCGGCGACATCCTTACCGCCTTCGGAGCCAACGCCGGCTCGCTCGGCCCCATCGGCTTCACCGGCCGCGTGGTGATGGACCGCACGGTGGCTGCAATGGCCGATTTCGTCACCGGCGCCAACGACGACGACCACCATTACACCGGCGCCAACATCGGCCGCGACTTCCCCGAAGCCGAAGTGGCCGACCTGCGCAACGTCGTCGTCGGCGACCCCTCGCCGGATGGCAAGGGCAGCCTCGAAATCTGCCGCGGCATCGAAGTCGGCCATATCTTTCAACTGCGCACCAAGTACGCCGAAGCCCTCAACTGCAAGTTCCTCAACGAGCAGGGCAAGGAGCAGATCATGGAGATGGGCTGCTACGGCATTGGCGTGTCGCGCATCCTCGGCGCCGCCATCGAGCAGAACAACGACGCCCGCGGCATCATCTGGCCGGACGCCATCGCCCCCTTCCAGGTCGCCATCGTACCGATGGGCTTTGCCAAGTCCGAGGCCGTGCAGAACGCCGCCAACGCGCTTTACGCCGAGCTGTCGGCCGCCGGCATCGACGTATTCCTCGACGATCGCGACGAGCGTCCGGGCTCGCTCCTGGCCGACAACGAACTGATCGGCACGCCCCACCGCGTGGTGATCGGTGATCGCGGCCTGAAGGAAGGCGTGGTCGAGTACCAGGGGCGCCGCGAGGCGGAAGCGACCAAGCTCGCTCTCGCCGATGTCGCTGCGGTCGTCATCGCCAAGCTGAAGGGCTGACCGGTGACCAGCCTGCGCAACACTCTCGCCCCCGCCCTCCTCGCCTTGCTGCTGGCAGGCGGGGCGAGCCCTGCGCAGGCGGGCAACCAGCAATACGAACCGCTGGCCGCCAGCGTGCAGGCCGCCCTGCACACGGCGGTTGCCGACCAGGCACCGCTGGACGCCAGCTTCCAGCGCTCGCCCGAACGGGCGCGCTGGCTGGCTGAAATGTCCCAGCGCCTGGCCCGGCGCATCCCCGATGAAACCTATCGCTCAGAACTCCTGCGCACGGTGCACTACGAAGCCACCCGTGCCGGACTCGATCCGCAACTGGTGCTCGGCCTGATCCAGGTGGAAAGCGGCTTCAAGAAATACGCCCTGTCCACCGCCGGCGCCCGCGGCTACATGCAGGTCATGCCTTTCTGGACCAGGCTGATCGGCACGCCCGACAGCAACCTTTTCCACATGCGCACCAACCTGCGCTTCGGTTGCACGATCCTGCGGCACTACGTCGACCTCGAGAAGGGCGACCTCTTCCGTGCGCTCGGCCGCTACAACGGCAGCCTCGGCCGGGCCGAATACCCCAACCTGGTGCGCGCCGCGTGGGAGCGCAACTGGTCCTACGCCAGCATCCGTCTCGCCCAGAACCCCTGAGCAAGCGCATCAAGTACAAACGGGCGCCGCGGCGCCCGTTTGTACTGGCAGAGCGAGCCTTATGCCACGATGATGCCGCCGCCCAGACACACCTTGCTTTCGTACACCACCACGCTCTGTCCCGGCGTCACCGCCCATTGCGGCTGGGCGAAGGCGATCTCGGCGCGGCCGGCCGCAAGCACGTCGATCTCACAAGGCGCATCCGGCGTGCGGTAGCGCGGCTTGGCGGTATACACCCAGTGGGTGCGCGGATCATGCCCCGACACCCACGACAAATCTGCCGCAATCAGGCGATCCTTCAGCAGCGCCGGATGATCATGGCTCTGCACCACGTAGAGCACATTTTTGGCCACATCCTTCTGCGCCACATACCAGGCGTCGTGCTCGCCGGCGTCGTCCTGGTTACCCTTGATGCCGCCGATCTGCAGGCCCTTGCGCTGACCGATGGTGTGATGCATCAGGCCCTGATGCTGGCCGATCACCCGATCGCCATCCAGCGTACGGATCTCGCCCGGCCTGGCCGGCAGGTAGCGCCCGAGGAATTCACGGAAAGGACGCTCGCCGATGAAGCAGATTCCGGTCGAATCCTTCTTGGCGAACACGTGCAAGCCGGCCGCCTCAGCCATCTTGCGCACGTCGCGCTTGTAAAGGTGGCCGATGGGAAACAGGGTTTTCGACAGCTGCGCCTGATTCAGGCGATACAGGAAGTAGCTCTGATCCTTGGTACCGTCCTCGGCCTTCATGAGCTGGTATTCGGTACGACCGTCGTTGGTCCATTCACGCACCTGGGCGTAATGGCCGGTGGCAATCCGGTCGGCGCCAAGCGCCATCGCATGGTCGAGAAAGGCCCGGAACTTGATTTCCGAGTTGCACAGGATGTCCGGGTTGGGCGTGCGCCCGGCTTCGTACTCGCTCAGGAAGCCGGCAAAAACCCGCTCCTTGTACTCCTTCGAGAAGTTCACCACTTCCAGGTCGATGCCGATCACGTCGGCCACCGACACCACATCCACCAGATCCTGACGGGTCGAACAGTATTCGTCATCATCGTCGTCCTCCCAGTTCTTCATGAACAGGCCGACCACGTGGTAGCCCTGCTGCTTGAGCAGCAAGGCCGCCACCGACGAATCCACGCCGCCGGACATGCCGACGACGACTTTTTGCTTATGAGACATTCGGTCCTTCTCCATCCAGCCAATCTTCCAGGGGCAACACCACGGCTGGATCGCCGTGCTCCCCGAACCAGGAATCCACTACAAAACGCGCGCCATCCGCAGGCGACGCTTCACTGCGCTCGCGGATAAGCGCCGAAAAATGTTGGGCAAACACCCAGCGCACCCGCCGGCTGACAGGCTCCACTGCATGAAAGCGCAGCAGGCCGCGCGCCTCCAGCATGCGGAGCAGCTGCGTCGTCGATTCGGAATGATCGACACAGTCCATCATTCCGTTCTCACCAAAATCCAGATAGTTGCCAGGCCGATCCGCGCCAATCGGCGACTGCTCGCCGGCCCAGCGGTAAAGCTGCCCCACCACCCCGGCCAGAATCGCCCGCTCCGCCACCGCCGAATCCGCCAGCCGCAAGCGCCCGGCAATTTCCACCAGGCGCAGCTCGGAAAAAACCACCTCGGCCCTGACCAGGCAGCCGTAGTTGTAGCAGATCTCCACCCGCTCATCCGCCATCACCGGCCCGGCGGACAAGCCGACGAAAAACGCAGCCAGGCAGGGCATGAGAACGCGCATCGTCAGGCGTCGTAATGCCGGATCAGATCCAGCGGAAAACGCCGGCCGGCGATGTAGTCTTCGCAGCACTGCAGGATCAGCGGGCTGCGATGACGCTCGCGCGTGGCGCGAAGCTCGTCGAGACTCATCCACACCGCCCGCACGATTCCGCTGTCGAGCGGGCGATCCGGGTCGAAACCGGTGATCGCACCGCCAAAGGCAAAACGCAGGTAAGTGATATCACCGGCCGGCCGCGGCCACTGGTAGATACCGACCAGAAACTCCGGCCGGAACTGGTGAGCGGTTTCTTCCAGCGCCTCGCGGGCCGCCGCCTGCACCAGCGACTCCCCCTCGTCGAGGTGACCAGCAGGCTGATTGAAGCGCAGCCCGTCATCGGTTTCCTCTTCCACCACCAGAAAACGCCCATCGCGCTCCACAACGGCCGCCACCGTGACATTCGGCTTCCAGATCCTCATGGGCAAACCCCGTACCGGCAAAATCAGCATTTTAACCCCTTCGGCCCGACGGTCCGCAGGGCTGCGGAATGCGCTAGAATTGAAGGCTTAATTTTACTGTTTTCAGCTGGAGATCCCTCATCATGTCCATGTCCGACCGCGACGGTTTCATCTGGTACGACGGCAAGCTTGTTCCGTGGCGTGAAGCAACCACCCACGTGCTCACCCACTCCCTTCACTACGGCCTGTCCGTCTTCGAAGGCGTCCGCGCGTACAACACCGTCAAGGGCACGGCCATTTTCCGTCTCGCCGAGCACACCCAGCGCCTGATCAACTCCGGCAAGATCTACATGATGAACATTCCTTACACCAAGGAAGTTCTGATGGAAGCCCAGCTCGAAGTGGTTCGCGCCAACAAGCTCGAAAGCTGCTACCTGCGCCCGATCGCCTTCTACGGCTCCGAAAAGATGGGCATCTCCACCAAGGGTGCCACGGTGCACGTCGCCATTGCCGCCTGGCCGTGGGGCGCCTACCTGGGCGAAGAAGCCCTCGAGCACGGCATCCGCGTGAAGATTTCCTCCTTTGCCCGCCACCACGTCAACGTGACGATGCCGCGCGCCAAGCTGGCCTCCACCTACGCCAACTCCATCCTCGCCAACGAAGAAGCCGTCGAAGCCGGCTACGACGAAGCCCTGCTGCTGGACACCAGCGGTTTCGTGGCCGAAGGCGCCGGCGAGAACCTCTTCCTGGTCAAGGACGGCGTGATCTACGAACCCGAGATCGCCTCCGCCCTCACCGGCATCACCCGCGCCTCCGTGATCCAGGTCGCCAAGGAGTTCGGCCTCGACGTGGTTTCCAAGCGCGTCACCCGCGACGACGTGTACATCGCTGACGAAGCCTTCTTCACCGGCACCGCCGCCGAAGTCACCCCGATCCGCGACGTGGATGGCCGGATCATCGGCGAAGGCAAGCGCGGCCCGGTCACCCAAAAGCTGCAAAAGCGTTTCTTCGAAATCGTGAATGGCCAGGCGCCCGAATACGAGAACTGGCTGTCCTTCATCTAAGCCCCGGGGAGAACTACATGCCTGAAAACCAGGACAAGACCAAGCCGATCGAAGTCACCGCCAAGGATCTGCCGCTGCAGTGTCCGATGCCCGACGCCCCGCTGTGGGCGCGCCACCCGCGGGTTTTCCTCGACGTCGCCTCGGAAGGCCATGCGCGCTGCCCCTACTGCGGCGCCCAGTATGTCCTCACGGGCGAGCGCCCCAAAGGTCATCACTGACACTCCGATGATGTTCCGTTCAGCACGGGGGCGGCAACGCCCCCGTGCCGTATCCGGACACCCGCCGCGAAGGCCTGCCCCATGACGAACCCCATCTTCACCTCGCCCGAGGAGGCTGAAGCCGCCTTCTACGCGAGTCTCTCCCATGCCAACCTCGATGGCATGATGGCCGTGTGGTCTGAAGACGAAGAGGTCGTGTGCATCCACCCGGGCAGCATCCGCCTGGTCGGGATTCCGGCGATCCGTGAATCGTGGCGGCAACTCTTCGAAGCCGGCACCCGCATCATCGTGCACCCCACCCAGCCGGTGCAGTGGCTCAACGTGATGACTGCGGTCCATACCGTCCACCAGCGCGTCCACCTCGAAGGCGACCATCGCCTGCACCCGCCCATCATCGCGACCAATGTCTTCACCCGTGGTGCCGTTGGCTGGCGGATGGTCCTGCATCACGCCTCTCCGGCCCCCGACCTGGACAACCTGCGCGGCAGCGACAGCCCGCACATCATCCATTGAGCCCCGCCACACAGCCCGGCTCCGCCTACGTCGCACCCCGCTGGCTTCCCGGCGGACACCTCCAGACCATCTGGCCGCTGCTGCGCAAGGGGCCGCTGCCTGATTTCAGGCGCGAACGCTGGGACACACCGGACGGCGATTTCATCGACCTCGACTGGCTGCCCCACCGACCCGGAGCCCCGCTGGTCATCCTCTTTCACGGCCTAGAAGGCTCCAGCCGCTCCCCCTACGCCCGCAGCCTGATGCGCCATCTCGCCGCCAGGGGCTGGAACGGCGTGGTGCCACATTTTCGCGGCTGCTCAGGTGAGCCCAACCGACAGCCCCGCGCCTACCATTCCGGCGACGCCGACGAAATCGGCTGGATTCTCGAACGCCTGGCCGCCCTCCATCCCCGCGTGCCGCGCTATGCCGCTGGCGTCTCCCTCGGCGGCAACGCCCTGCTCCTGTGGCTGGGCACCCGGGGCAAGGCGGCCAGCCGCATCGTCAGCGCGGCCGCCGCCATCTGCCCGCCTCTCGACCTCTCCGCCGCCGGTCACAACCTGGGACGCGGCTTCAATCGCCTCTACACCCGCCACTTCCTCACCACGCTCAAGGCCAACGCAGCCCTCAAGCTGCAACGCCACCCCGACCTCTTCGACGCAGAGGCCATGTTGCGGGCCACCAATCTTTACGAATTCGACAACCTCGTCACCGCCCCGCTCCACGGCTTTCGCAATACCGACGACTACTGGCTGCGCGCCTCGAGCAAGCCCCACCTGCCTGGCATCCGGCTGCCGACGCTGCTCATCAACCCGCTGAACGACCCCTTCCTGCCGGCCCGCCACCTGCCCGGCGGGGACGAGGTTTCCCCCTGCATCCAGCTCGAGCAACCATCGGACGGCGGCCACGTGGGCTTCGTCAGCGGCCCCTGGCCCGGAAACCTGGATTGGCTGCCAAACCGGCTCGTGCGCTTTTTCACGGACACCGGCAATTGCCAAACGGCTTTTCCGCCAATTGCTTAGCCCCCTGCCGGGCTGTCATGAGCGACCGCGTATAATTCATCCTTCATCGTTTTTCGCACCGGAGTTTTCCGCATGTTCGTTCCCGCACCCGAGATCTTCAAGGCCTATGACATCCGCGGCATCGTCGACAAGACCCTGACCGCCGAGGCCGTTCGCGCCATCGGCCACGCCCTCGGCTCCGAGGCTGTCGCCCGCAGCCAGAAGGCCATCGCAGTCGGTCGCGACGGCCGTCTGTCCGGCCCTGAGCTGGCCGGCGCCCTCGCTGACGGCATCCGCGCTGCAGGCGTCGATGTCGTCGACGTGGGCTGCGTGCCCACGCCGCTTACCTACTTCGCGGCCTACGAACTCGGCACAAACTCCTGTGTCTCGGTCACCGGCAGCCACAACCCGCCCGACTACAACGGCCTCAAGATGGTCCTCGGCGGGCAGACCCTGTTCGGCGAACTGATCCAGGCCCTGCGCCAGCGCATCATCGACGGCAATCTCGTCACCGCCGCCGTCCCGGGCAAGCTCACCCACGCCAACGTCGTTCCGGCCTACGTCGAAAAGATTCTCGGTGACGTGAAGCTCTCGCGCCCGATGAAAATCGTGATGGACTGCGGCAACGGCGTGGCCGGCGCAGTTGCCCCCGAACTCTTCAAGCGCCTCGGCTGCGAACTGGTCGAACTGTTCTGTGAAGTGGATGGCAATTTTCCCAACCACCACCCCGATCCGTCCAAGCCCGAAAACCTCGCCGACGTGATTCGCGCCCTCAAGGAAACCGACGCCGAGATCGGCCTCGCCTTCGACGGCGACGGCGACCGCCTGGGCGTCGTCACCAAGGATGGCGAAATCATCTTCCCCGACCGCCAGCTCATGCTCTTCGCCGAAGACGTGCTGACCCGCGTGCCGGGCGGCGAGATCATCTACGACGTCAAGTGCACCCGCAACCTGGCCGGCTGGATCACCGCCCGCGGCGGCAAACCCACCATGTGGAACACCGGCCACGCGCTGGTCAAGGCCAAGCTCAAGGAAACCGGCGCACCGCTGGCCGGCGAGATGAGCGGCCACGTGTTCTTCAAGGAACGCTGGTACGGCTTCGATGACGGCCTCTACACCGGCGCCCGCCTGCTCGAAATCGTCTCCCGCCACGCCGACGCCAACCCGGTGCTGAAGAGCCTGCCCGACGCCATCAGCACCCCCGAGCTCAACATCAAGATGAACGAAGGCGAGCCCTTCGCGCTGGTGGACAAGCTCAAGGCCGAGGCCCGCTTCGAAGGCGCCGAGAGCATCCTGACCATCGACGGCGTACGCGTCGAATACGCCGACGGCTTTGGCCTGGCCCGTCCGTCCAACACCACGCCAGTGGTCGTGCTGCGTTTTGAAGCCGACACCCAGGCGGCCATCGAGCGCATCCAGGCCGATTTCCGCCGCGCCATCGAAGGCGTGTGGCCGGGCGTCAAGCTGCCGTTCTGAGCACCTGAATAAAAAATCGCCGGCACCCTGCAAGGGGTGGCCGGCGATTTTTTTGCTTACTGCGGCTGGATCAGAACGAATCCGGCACCGCAATCCCGCGCCCGAGCAACCAGTCGCGCACCGCCAGGCCGGTTGCCTGCGGCCACGGGCGCAACTTTTCGGGGGCAATCAGGCGGTATTCCGCCAGTTCCTCGTTCAGCACGATCTCGCCCCGCGCCTGCACGTGATAGGCGATCACCACCTCGTTCTTGCGCAAAAAGGGATAAACGCCAACCAGCTTAACCGCAACGGCCTCAAGGCTGACTTCCTCGTGCACCTCGCGCACCACCGCGGCTTCCGGAGATTCCTCCCGCTCGAGAAAGCCGGTGACGAGGCCGAAAGTTTTCTCCGGCCACGCATGGTTGCGGGCAATCAGCACGGCGCCATCCCGATCCACGCATTCGATGATTGCCGCGACCACCGGCAGCGGGTTGTCCCAGCGCACGAAGCCGCAGGGAGGGTTGAAACACAGCTGGCGCTGCTGCCCCGCCAGCTCGCCCCACTCGAGCGGGCTTCCACACCGGGGGCAGAAGCGCCATTCGTTGAAACTCATGCAGATCAGCCCAGCTTGCCGCCGACCCAGCCCGCTACCGAGGCCAGCGCGGCAGGCAGCGCTGCGGCGTCGGTACCGCCGGCCTGGGCCATGTCCGGGCGGCCACCGCCCTTGCCACCCACCTGCTGGGCGACAAAATTAACCAGTTCGCCAGCCTTGACCTTGCCGGTCAGGTCGGACGTCACACCGGCAATCAGGCTGACCTTGCCATCGGCAACGCTGGCCAGCACCACCGCCGCGCTCTTCAGCTTGTCCTTCAGCTTGTCGAGGGTTTCGCGCAGGGCCGTCACGTCGGCGCCTTCGAGCATCGCGGCCAGCACCTTGGCGCCGCCCACCTCAGCCGCCTGACTCACCAGATCGTCGCCCTGGCTGGCGGCGAGCTTGCTCTTCAAGCGGGCGAGTTCCTTCTCCAGCGCCTTCACGTTGTCCATCACCTGGGCGACGCGGGCCAGCACTTCCTGCGGCTGCGCCTTGAGGGCGCCGATCACGCCATCGAGCAGAAGCTGCTGATCCTGCACCAGCGCCACCGCCACGTCCCCGCAAACGGCTTCGATACGCCGCACACCAGCCGCAACGCCGCCTTCGAGCGTCACCTTGAACAATCCGATGTCGCCAGTGCGGGCCACGTGGGTGCCGCCGCACAATTCCTTGGATGAACCGATGGACAGCACGCGCACTTCGTCGCCGTACTTTTCGCCGAAGAGCATCATCGCGCCGGTTTTCTGGGCGGATTCGATGTCCATGACGCGGGCTTCGGTGGCGGCGTTGGCAAGAATCTCGTCGTTGACGATGCGCTCGATGCGGGCGATTTCCGCGGCGGTCACCGGCTGGGTGTGGGCGAAGTCGAAACGGGTCTTGTCCGGATCGACCTGCGAGCCCTTTTGCTGCACGTGCTCGCCGAGCACTTCGCGCAGCGCCTTGTGCATCAGGTGGGTGGCCGAGTGGTGCCGCTGGGTGCGGGCGCGGGCCAGGGTATCGACCTTGGCGGTGACGCCGTTGCCGACGCTCAGCTTGCCGGTGGTGACGACGCCGTGGTGGCCAAAAACGGTGGCCTGGATCTTCTGGGTGTCTTCGACGGTGAAGATGCCGTGCACCGAACGCAGCTCGCCCCGGTCGCCCACCTGGCCGCCGGATTCGGCGTAGAACGGGGTTTCGTCGAGCACGACGACGCCCATCTCGCCTTCAACCAGTTCATTGACGGCCACGCCGTCCTTGTACAGCGCCAGCACATTGCCCTTGGCTTCGAGGCCCTCGTAGCCGTGGAAGGTGGTGGCCGGGCCGTCGTATTCGAGGTTGGCGGCCATCTTGAACTTGCCGGCCGCGCGGGCCTGCTCCTTCTGGCGGGCCATGGCGGCGTCGAAGGCGGCGCCGTCGACGGTCACGCCGCGCTCGCGGCACACGTCAGCGGTGAGGTCGAGCGGGAAGCCGAAGGTGTCGTGGAGCTTGAAGGCGGTTTCACCGTTGAAAACGGCATTGCCTGCGGCAGCCATCGCGGCGAGTTCGCCTTCGAGGATAGCCATGCCGTTTTCGATGGTGGCGAAGAAGCGGTCTTCTTCCTGCTTGAGGATGTCGGTGACGCGCTGCTGCCCGGCCTTCAGCTCGGGGTAGGCGTCGCCCATCTCGGCAACCAGGTCGGGCACCATCTTGTGGAAGAAGGCGGCACGGGCGCCCAGTTTGTAGCCGTGGCGGATAGCGCGGCGGATGATCCGGCGCAGCACATAGCCGCGGCCTTCGTTGCCGGGAATCACGCCATCGGCGATCAGGAAGGAACAGGCGCGGATATGGTCGGCCAGCACCTTGAGGGACGGGCTGTCCATGTCGGCGTTGCTGGTCTCGCGGGCGGCGGCGGCGATCAGGGCCTGGAACAGGTCGATCTCGTAGTTGGCATGCACGTGCTGCAGAACAGCGGAAATCCGCTCGAGGCCCATGCCGGTATCCACCGAAGGCTTGGGCAGCGGATGCATCACGCCGGCCTCGTCGCGGTTGAACTGCATGAACACGTTGTTCCAGATCTCGATGAAGCGGTCGCCGTCTTCTTCGGGCGAACCCGGCGGGCCGCCCCAGATATGCTCGCCGTGGTCGTAGAAGATTTCGGTGCACGGGCCGCAGGGGCCGGTGTCACCCATCATCCAGAAGTTGTCGGACGCGTAGCGGGCGCCCTTGTTGTCACCGATGCGGATCACGCGCTCGGGCGGAACGCCGATTTCCTTGGTCCAGATGTCGTAGGCTTCGTCGTCTTCAGCGTAAACGGTGACGGTGAGCTTGTCCTTGGGCAGCCCAAAAACGCCGGTCAGCAATTCCCACGCGTAGTTGATTGCGTCGCGCTTGAAGTAATCGCCAAAGCTGAAGTTGCCCAGCATTTCAAAGAAGGTGTGGTGACGGGCGGTGTAGCCGACGTTTTCAAGGTCGTTGTGCTTGCCGCCGGCACGCACGCACTTCTGCGAGGTGGTGGCGCGGGTGTAGGGGCGTTTGTCGAAGCCGAGGAAGACGTCCTTGAACTGGTTCATGCCTGCGTTGGTGAACAGCAGGGTCGGGTCTTCGTGGGGCACCAGTGAGCTGGAGGCCACGATCTGGTGGCCCTTGGAGGCGAAGAATTCAAGGAACTTCTGACGGATTTCGGCGCTTTTCATCGGCGTGGGGGCTCCGGGTTACGTCGCCTGGCGACGGTCGGGGAATTCAGGTTGCAAAGCCCGAAATTGTAGCATTCAACCTCGCCCGCCCCCGCTGGCTATAATCCGCCCTTCAAGAACACACCAAAGAAGAGGGGCAAAACCATGGGCCACCGCCTGTCCAAGATTTACACCCGCACCGGCGATGCCGGCACCACCGGCCTCGGCAATGGCAACCGGGTTTCCAAGAACAGCCTGCGCATCCACACCCTGGGTGAAGTGGACGAGGCGAACGCAGCCATCGGCATCATGCTCTGCGAGGAACTCCCGGACGACGTGCGCGTGCTCTTGACCAACGTCCAGCACGACCTGTTCGACCTGGGCGGCGAAGTGTGCATCCCCGGCATGGAGATGATCACGACAAAACAGGTGGAACACCTCGAAGAAGAACTCGATCGCTTCAACGACGACCTGGAACCGCTGAAGGACTTCATCCTTCCCGGCGGCACCCGCGCCGCAGCCCTCGCCCACCAGGCCCGCACCGTTTGCCGGCGCGCCGAACGAATGATCGTGGCGCTAGGCCAGGAGGAATCCGTGAACGATGCGCCGCGCCAGTACCTTAACCGGCTGTCGGATCTGCTGTTCGTGCTGGGACGCGTGCTCAACCGGGCCGGCGGCCGCGGCGATGTCCTTTGGCAGAAGCGCAAGAACGCCTGAGAGTAAAAGCCAAAGCGCTCAAAAGGGCTGCCCGGTCTGGCAGCCCTTTTTTTTCAACACCCGGTCGAAACGGAGCACTGATTCAGACGCCGAAAAGCAAAAAAGCCCAAACACCGAAGTGCTTGAGCCTTAACGCCTGAAACTGGTTGCGGGGGCAGGATTTGAACCTGCGACCTTCGGGTTATGAG
>Ga0209277_10001141_pt1 | contig 13195 bp, 15 predicted proteins | sample JI81AbrownDNA_FD_187503 | JGI IMG/M metagenome (GOLD analysis project Ga0209277, IMG submission 187503) | Wastewater effluent complex algal communities from Wisconsin, to seasonally profile nutrient transformation and Carbon sequestration -... | ecosystem: Engineered > WWTP > Effluent > Algae... | reverse complement strand
TTCTTTTTCTTGAAACCTCCTTGTTTCCCACCACACGCCACTGCTCCTTGAGGTTTGTTGTCTGTACTATCCTTCATACTGAAGTGTTGATAATCTAGAAATAACCTAATCAAACTAAAATTAAATCATCCTCTAATAAAATTAGAAATTATGAGTGCAACGAGCGCAATCTCATAATCAAAGTTATATGCTCCAATGTCATCGGCATTTTTATTATAAGTCATGCATCTCCTGCTTCGGTCGATTTCACACTGAGCTTTCTTCCATTGATTTTTTCCGCTTATATATTTTTTCTTACCCAACAGTTAACATCTGTTTTCGTTGTTTTATGATCAAATCTAAGGATGTACTAGAAGAGCATGGGTATTTCACTCAAAAGATGTCTTGTGGCATTCAAAATAATTCTTCGGTTTTTAAATTTTGTTGCATTTTTAGCTATCATTAAGATGTGCCTTATTTGCATTATCTTCCACGCGACAATTGTTGAACAATTGTTTTTTAAGAAAAATCTGAAAAATATCCACACCTCCTATCCTATTCCCAACTCTCTTGATCCCAACTCTCTTGATCCCAAGGCTCGAGATCCCAAATTCTATCATCTATATCAAGGCCTTGTATTGATCCCTTAAGCCGCACATAAGTTCCAATTGCATATGCAGTAAGATTGGTTTTCAGACGATTGTTTGTTTCCGTATTGGATGAGAACCGTGATCTACGAGATGCATCATCCACCAAATAACGAAAGTGATTACATGTTGTCCTAAGACAAAACAAGCTTTTCATGTCACAAAACGAAATTATCTCCATCTGGCAAGTATCAGGTAGTCTAAATAGATGGGTTGTTTGTACAGTATTCTCATACTTCTGAAAGATGGATGCGGCGTAAAGATCAGACATATGCTTCTCCTCATCAGTCATTTTTGTTTCGATCACAGGAAAAAGTGAGCGCAATTTTCGGAAAGGTAATGTCTTCAAATGTCGACACCCTGCTTTCTCGAATCTCTCCTCTAGAATAAGTGGCGTAATAATAGATTCTTCAAAACTGCGTCCTTTTGATGACACAACAGATACAATTTTACTATTCACGAATCTTGCACCAAACTCCAGCAAGCCCCTCTCATTAATTATCTGAACATCCTCATCACGCGGCAAATAGTCGGCATTCATGTAAGTCACAACAAAGTAACCTTGTGGCATTAAAATTGGAACCAGGTTATCGAAAAATGCACTGATGCTTGCTTCTGAGTCCCAAAAATGATGAATAGCAAAATTACAAAAAATACTTGACTTTTGGCTACTAGATAGATTTTGTGGAACACTGAGGTCAACAGCTAGCACATCACATTTGAAATTTCTTGTTCTCGCTGCTCTAGCTTTTATTCTTTCTTTAGCTTGTGTCACCAACACCTTGTTCTTTTCCAGTGCTAGAATGTCTTTTATACCAGCCACAGTCCAGTTATCCATGTCGGGCAATCCACCGCATGCTGCATCTATGATTGAATTCCCACCATAAAGCCGATAGAGGATGCCCTTTATCCTATAGTGAATTTCTCTTAAGTTTAGAAAACATGATGTATGTTTATCTTGTGGAAGCCTGTAAATCAAAAAATGATTGAAGCTTTGAATTGCAATTGAACCGCTTGGATAATTCGTTGAAAACTTTAAGTCTGACAGTTTAATGGCAGACTGGATTGCAGATATAATTTCATTTGCTTCAGAGATGGAGTTTGCTTGTTTCCTATCCCTTCTTATTCTTTTAAATTGCATAGTTCTTTGCTGGATGTCCAGCCCACCTTCCACTATGGAAAAAGGAGCCCAAAGTGAATCATTTTTTGGAACTTTGATCTGCATGCTAGACTCTTCCGCCACTTCTGTAAATTGCAATGAATCTGATACAGTGAGGCCGCAACAAACATGTTGCGAATGACGAATTTTTTTGATACGATTTATCAGGATTCCCGGTTTTGCATATGGTTTGTACAAGTAAACATTAAAGTAACTTGTAGAATCATTGGATTCAGTCACATCACCAACTGCAACATCCAGTGTGAGATCTTCAAGTGGCTTCCACTTTAAAGTTGTGTACGAAGTGTATCTATAGTCGAGATACATACATTTGATCCTCTGTTTTTTAATCTGTTTGGATGGAGAAAATATCAAGCCATCAACAGGATAGGGAAACTTTTCTTTCATTTTCCAGACTTCCACACATTCATGTGCATTGTAAATCGGTTTGACAATCAAATTTGGTAGATCACTTTGAATGACGATAGCTTCAAGCAAACGATGCCGTTCAATGAACGAACCTATCAGTTTGGGCTTGCGTATGTTAGATAAATCTGATTTTACACAGTCAGTCATACCAAAATACGATAACGTTGCAAAGTCTATAGCCAATAGATCGTACGCGAGAAATACGACGCATCCAGGTGATATAACAACCTCCTCTGCATCAATTAAAAAACCACCAATCTTGCTTCTCGAGCCATCAATAGGGCCGCTTGAAAACTCGCCAAACTTGCGGGAAATTTTGTGAAATGATCCTGTTTCTATATCACAGAAAAGTGCAACTGGAGTTCCATCTGCTTTTGGAGACACATAGTATGTTTGCTTTTCAAGAAAGCGCGTATTTTCCAGAGTGAGTTGCTTTGGTACGCAATGCAGAGATTTCCACATTTTCTCGCATTCACTTGGCAACCAATTTTGATTTGGTTTAAGTAGTAGCTGGAGTTTCGAAACGAAAATCTCTTTTTTCTGAACGGCAGATGCTGAGCGGTAATCCTGAAGGCTAATTTCAGATGGAAGTGATTGTTCCATTTCTGTATGAGCAAATCTGCAACTCGAGCCTCTGTTGCATTTATTTCGGCTATCAAATCGACAAATAGTATAGGGCATGTTTAGTGACTGTTGAAATTCGAGCTTGGAGATTATTAATACGCATCGATTTGTCAAAGTTTTTTTTTGTGTAAGTAACTTTCTCTCTAGCATTTTGCTGATAACTTAAAACCGAAAATTTGATCTCAGTTTCTATTTGCTGCGAACTTGAGCATGTCGAAAACTTCATTATGGATCTTATGGGCTTGAATCATTTGAAATAAGTGTAGGCATGTGATCCTCGTACAATTTCGACAGTCTGTTCAAAATCTTTTTCACATTTCTATTCTCCCTGCAGAAAAAATTATGTGAACAGATTAAATTCGTTAGCTTTCAATCTTCCAGCTAACTTAGGTAGGTTTTGCTTGTAGATCTCTAAGTTATGGCTTTAATCCTCCTATTGAGTTATTAACCTCTAAATTATTTGGGGTATTCATAGGGGTTGTCATACTTTTTTTCCGAATCCTAAAATTTCTTTACAAGTGAATAAACGTCGCAACCCACATATGCCCTTGCATGCTTATGAACACTTTTCTCGCCAAATTCTTGGTGTACAGGTCAGAACTATTTTCGGTTCCTGCTTTCCATCTCACAGTCATAATCCCTTGTTCTTTTAATTCTCTCAGGTAATATTGCCTTGTTTCCATGTGACGTGTCCTGCCATCAACACTGTAATTGTTGATTAAAGCAACTGCCCCTTTGTTGTCCACCTCCAAAATCATCCACATTTCCACTCTCAAATTGATGGACTCCAAAAGTCTTTTTACATACTTCATATCTTGCACAGTTGTAGTTGCCACAATGAGCTCTGCTTCAGTTACTGATAGCACCACTATTTTCTGCCTGGTGCTGTGCTGGATTATAGGAGCACCACATAAGAAGGTACTTGTTCCACTCACACTCTTTCTTGTCTCTACATCCTTGGCATAATCTGAATCTGATCTTCCTGAGATTCTAAGCTTGAACTCCGGATTTCCACTCCACTTGGCATCTGGTCATAACTCCAATCGTCTATCTCTTGTGGTCAAACAGTAATTCATGACCCTCTCCATGGCCTTGACATGCTCATGCATTGTCCCTGCTGTCATATACCTTGACAGGTCTCTAACTGCATTGTAAATTTCTGGCCTTGACCAGACCATCATGTGAAGCAGTTTCCTGAATCCAATCCTGAAAAAAATGGGTTTTCACTCCCTCACTTAGAGTCTTCTCTTGATCGTTTTTCTTGATCAGTACCCCTCCTGTTTCTGTATGTACCATCACTTTACCGGCCTTGCATTTGAACTCATCTTCAAAGCCCTGCAACAACACCAGTTGCTAAACCTTATTGACTTGTCATCCCAATCAATCTTGCACCCAACATATTCATTCAGTAGTCCAGCATCATCACAATCAAACCTGCCCTTGATATGCTCCTTCGCCATCTTGACTCCTTTCCCATCTCCTGCAATCAGACAATCATCAATCCAGGTAAGCCATATCACTAAACCTGTCATGGTCCAACTGAAATACAAACAAGGGTCAGCAGGCAATTGCAAATAACCCACATCCTTCAGCACAGCAGTCAGTTCGCACCAAAATGCCCTGTTGCCTGCTTCAAACCATAGATCATCATCAGTAGCAGCAGGAACACATCCCATGGGTAATGCCTTTCAAAACCTTCTGGGACTTTCATGTAGATAGGCTTTTCATCTTGGAAATTGCCACACAAAAACACTCCTTTCAAATCCACCAACTCATTTGTTCACTTAAAGATAATAGAGAGAACAAGCACCACCCTAATTGTAGCTTTGTTAGTCACAGGTGAAGAAACACTGTCCGCATTATAATGTTCTCCAGCAACTTGCATGAACCCCCGTGCATTTACCCTTACCCAGAATGTCCCATTGGACTTCTTCTTCATTACCCAGGTAGTACTTATTACCTTAGCATCCTTGGGTACCTTGCTCTTTGGCACTGCTTACCAGACCCTAATCCTGATCATCCAATCATGTTCCTCTTCCACTGCCTGATCCCACTTGGGCTTATCAGTTGTCTTCATTGCCGCCTTGTAATTCATGGCATGCAACTCCATTGTGTTTTTGAATCCACCTCCCAATCCTGCTCCCACACAGGCCAACTTGAAGGGCTCTTCATCGTCTTCCTCCTCTTCATAAAGCAAAGCATAATAATTCTTGGATGCTGAGCCAGTGATTGCTGTAGCATTCATCTCTTGCCAAAATCTAGAGGGCAGCCTTGATGCTCTGCCATATCTCGTGGTAGCATTAACCCACTGAGTTGGCTCCTCTGCTTGGGAAACTGTTCCTTCCTCTTCCTCTGAATCATCTGGGTCTGAGCTCTCTTGTTCTGGTACCTCAACTATTTCTGCTGCAGGCTCTGGTGCCCCAGCCTCCTGAAAGCTTTGCTCCACAAGAGCCGCTTCAACCTCATGCAACATGTGAGGCACATCTTCCTGGACTCACTTTTGGAACATCATATGTTTCAGTCAAATGATATCCCGGGTCACATGTACATGCTCAGTCAACGGATTCCACATCAGGTAAACATCCCCATCATGATTCTCCGCGTACCCTACCATCATGCTCTGCACTCCTCTGTCAGCCAGTTTTGCTGATGTTCCGGTGGCTGTCTTGTCCATCCCTGCTTCTCCAAACAACCTCAGGTGCTTTGTCCACCAAGGGTTGCACCCAAACATGTGTTGGTACTGTGTGGCCCTATTGCCATTCATGGTCACCATCACTAGCGCCCAAAAATGTCAGTTGCAGTCTTTAATACCACCCTGTAAAGATGAAAGCAGTATTTCAAAGGCACATTAGCTCACACAAGCATCACCCTTCCTTTATATACTCCATTTGAATCCCCAGCTGCCAATCTTTGCTCCTTACCCTCTGCTTGAATGCTTGTTCTCCCCTGTATTATCCATGCACATGAACTTCGTTACTCTAACCTTGTCTCTCCAGGTCTTGAGCAGCTTGCATGTTGCCTCTGTCATCTGATCTTTCCTATGGAAGAAATGAGAAATTTTTAAGTTAGTGCTTTCATCCACCAAAATTATCCAACTCGAATTAGAAATTGCAGCCACTCAAACTGGTGCTCGTATGGAAGATAGGTCCAGAAACAGTCTCTCCCCAGGGACTTGACAATGCTCATGCAGGCTGAACTGCACAACATTCTTCTGCTTGGCCTTGGCTACAGTTCATGCCCAACAGGTGCCCATTGGCCCTGGCTGCATGTTCAAGTTCAATCCCTTCACAATCTCACATGTAACATCCTTCCCTGGGTGCCCTACCAGCTCATGGGCATCATTAATGCTCCATGGCCTTCTCCGTGTGATGGAGGGGCAAGCAATCTCATTAGACATTCAGTTTATATACAAGCAGTACACTAACGTGGTATCAGACCAAACTAAAATGTCAAAGACCAACTTGTGCCCTTTCTTGACCATCATGATACCCTTTGTGTCCCCTGTCATCTTCCATCCATCATCCATCATCCATCAACCATGACAAACTGCACAGATTGTACTTCATTTGGGGTGAGTACACCACATCATTCAAAATTGCAGTGCCAACACCAATAACATTTTTGTTAACCATCTGGCCCATTATGGTGCCATGCATTGTGGTATCTCTTGTGCCCAATTTCCCACTGTAATCGCCAGCCCTTTCATTTTGTCATCTTTGTTGGGAACCATTCCCTCCTCATGCGGGGTTATGTGCACAGTTGCTGCAGTATCCCCAATCCAAATACATGGGACTTCCAACAACTGCACAGCATCAGGAAATGACAGGAAGACCAAACCCAACATTGCTTTCTCAGCTTCCTTTGGTGCCTCATTGATCACCTCCTCTGTGCATTCAGTACTCAAGCAAACATGGTGAGGATCAATATCACAAAGCACAAATTTGATGCCCCCTCCTTGGCTGCTGTCCACATGGACATTTTTTACCTGCTCATTTCTTGCAGGGTAACTTGCTGGCCATTTTGCCACGTTTTCAGGCAGTTCTAAACAGTCTGTCTTTTGGTGCCCTTGCTTTCTGCAATGATTGGAATTTCCATAGAATCTCTTGGCCTTGTTGCCCTTGAACGCCCTTTTTCAACTCTTGCTTCCACCCTTGGCTTCCTCCACCCTTGGCTTCCTCCACCCTTGGATTCCTTGTTGGGACAGTGCATGGCCCGATGGCCCTTCTCCTTGCACATGTAGGAAATTCCTGTAAAGTCAGTTAAAACAATTTCGGTTCCTCTTTTTGCAGTGCTTAACCCATTGCTGCCTCCAGTTTGTCTCATGTTCCTCATTGCAGCCTCCAAATGACTTGGCTACAAGGTGGCTCCATGATTTTCCGCTGTCACATTCAGCATTGCCCTGTACTTTTCTGGAGCAATTGCAAAGATAGCACTGATCATGTTGTTATCTGTCAAATGACCTTGGGTGTTAGAGTATGCATGCTCAAGAGTGGAAAGTTTGGAAAAAACAGTATACTTAGATTTTCATCTGCACCCATCCTGATACTTGCAAGCTTGAACCTTCCTTCTGCAATCGACTGCACATCATTTGGCTGGTAGATGCCCTGTCTCTGCTTCATGACCTTCCACACTTCTCCCTCTGGCCATTTTGTTGTCACTGCTCTTGTTAACAAATGCAACAACTCCATAGGCTTCAGTGCCAATGCTAGGTAAGCCATTGCCTGATGATTGGCCTTCACTGCCAATTTCGCCTCTTTGCTTGTTGTCCCAGCCTTTTCTGTTTTGTTCAAGCTGCTTTCATAGTGAGCTTACCAGGCTTTCTACCTGCGCAAAAGCCTTCCACTGAATCTCCCATCAGTCAAAGTTTTCTTGATCACCATCAAACATGGGCACCTTGGCCTTTTCATAATTCAACATTTTTTTTCTTGAAACTTCCTATTTCCCTTTTTGCTGCTTGAGGATCTAACATTTCGCTCTCACTTTTCTTGCTCACAATTTCTTGATAATTTTTGCTGTACTTAACTATACTACAAATACAAACGTCTCAGGCCCTCAAAGAATGTGCGTTTAGGTGTGCGACCCTTGAGCAATATGTTTTTCCACAGCTTTTTAACTTGTCTATTCCATGTGCATAAAAAATTCTGTGGACAGCATTCATTCTTTGGGCACATTTAGTTTGGCAATGTAAGCCACATATTTTTTGTGAGTCTTGATATAGTGTAATGAGGAAGTTTAGTCACATCAAATATGAATTGTCTGAATATTATTACAAAACCATTTAATATTATTAAAAAGAGTTTGATCACATCAAAACATACAGGCATGACTGTGATACATGCATTATACACATAATGCTGTTTGATTTCGTCTCCTACGACTGAGTGGTCTTTAGAATCCCTTGCCTTAGTAAGAATGCATCCATCAACTTGCAGCCTAAAATGATACTGAGAAGCCTATTTATATTTTATTCAGGCATCAGTTTCATCTGCGTGATTCTTCATATGCTTGAATAAACGTGGCTGTAAAAATTTAAGCAATTTTCTTGCTCTTTCCCCTTTGACACAGATGTTTGTATATTAAATCTTCCACCATGATAAAATTTCAATAAATTTTGCGAAGTTGAGAGTTTTAAGCAGAGTCGTCTTATTCCTTTAAATACTTGTCGTAACTAAATTACTCAATTTCATATATTCTTCAGTGCATGATTTAGTGGCTAATTTGGACATGTTCATTTGTCACACTTTTGATTTGGGACTTTTCGTGATCCATTGCTTTTGCAGTCACTTGAGGATATTATGCATTAAAACCTTGTGAATTTGATTGCGATACTCCTGAGATTTGTCACCATCCTGTCTGTCAGGACATATATGACTTAACATTATCTCTGGGAATGGTGTCGCAGTAATCATTTTTCTTCCATGAAAAACATAACTACATATCAAGTAATATTCAAACATCTTGCCAAAACACCATCCACTCATCCAAAAACCATGTTGTAAATATAGCAGTATTTCTAATGTTTGGTGCGTGACAGATTTAAAATGACAGAAAAAAATAAATTTCCTCAGCAATGTGGAGGTGCCTCAAGTTGTATTAGCGGCAAGCATGAATTTTTTCAAGATATGTTTGCATGATGAGGAACTTACTTTTGATTGTAAAATACCTTCAGATATCGACCACAATGATAATTAGTAAATCCCTTGTTTGTACGCCAAATCTAAATCATGTAATAGAAATGAAGATTTAGATTTTCTCAGGTAATGAGCCTCAAAGGTGGCATCATATGAGTTAAATTTGTTTAATTAATGTCAAATGACTTAAAAAAATTACTGTCCTTTTGAGATGATTTCATTGAAGATGAAAGCCGACTTCATGTAGATGCATCGATAATTAACACATTTCTTTTTGAGAAACTAGAAGGCCGCGCTAGTTTACCATTGCTTCAGATTGTTGGTCTGCAGGTACCCTACATACTGCAGACCACAATTACATGTGAGCACACATCACAGGATATTTTGCCCAGTAAAAACATAGCTCATTTAATTTACTAAGCTATTCAGTTTAGACAATTAAACATGCTATTTGCTACATAGCTTAGTGATTAACCTTCCATTAGGGTTCATTGTCATTTGGCAATCAACCTGCTTCGTCAGCAGTTGACGATGGCTGATATTCGCATCCCTGATGTGCAAGTCATCTACTTCCAGCACTAAATGCTATCATGCATTGTCGGGCAACCACACTTTGGCTCTCTCTGGGTGCTGAGAGGAACTCAAGGCTAATGCCAGCTCAGTTCCCTCAACTCTAGGTGGTGGTATGTACGGTCACCTCGGCCTCCTACTCACTTTGAAACAATACACAACATTGTTGGAGGAGAGTTCACATCCCCAACCAACCCTGGTCCGTATCAAAGCAGCATGTGAGGTATGGAAGGAGGTTCATTAATTGTTCCATCTGTGCCAAGCTGTTGAACGAGCACTTATCACCCACATGGTAGAAGCAGCAAAGTCACCCTATCTGGCTGCCCTGCAGAACACAAATACAAGCCAATATGAGGACAGTATTCTTAAATTACTGCATCTATCGACAACATATGGTTAAATAACTCCACAACTACTAAAGGCCAAAGAAATGGATATTTGCAATATGCAATTCAACATGTCCCATCCTGTAGATATTGTCGTTAATGCAATTGACCACCTCATCAAAATGTCTGAGTATGACTTCATGCTGATCTCATCTAGTCAGGCAGTGAAGCTAGCTAATGTAGTATTTGCAAACAACCCAATCCTACTACAAGATCTCCAGGCATGGTACCACCATTCAGCAGAATTTCACACATGGGATGCCATGAAGATACACCTTCATGAAGCTCAATGTGACCTACTATCCCTCCCAGTAGCAGGATAGATGTACAATCAAGAATTATAACAAGCAAACTTGGTGCAACTACCAGGGAGTGTCCTATACAATGGATCATTCCCCATGCCAAACATGTCACAAATACCCAACAACTATTATGCAACTCTTGCCCCAACAGACACATCTTATTCAAATGCTTCCGCAATGAGCCCTGCTGAACTTATTAGAATGGCAAACTATGTACAGCAGCATGCAGCTGAACTTCAAGCACGAGAAAATCAGATGATGACTCAGTTCCAAGAGGTGATGTGCCCTTGAAACAAGCAAATAGCACACACAACTGGCAGAAAACCATACGGTGCATGACAAGAGAGTATAGGAGTACAGGATGGGAGAGTTAATTAAAAACAAAAGAGTCCTCAAGGGCAATCTGTACAACCTGTTAGCTATAACTATGTCGTTATGCAATTCTGAGGTAAAAAAGTAGAGAGTTGTACCAAGTAAATCTATTGGACTACTAACCATTATCAAGAAACTTTTGTACACTGGAGGTACTAAAAACTAAATGTCAGGCATAACAAGGCTATGGCGCACATGAAATTAATGAATCTCTACCAGACAAATTCCAAGACATGCAAGAAATCAGAGACCAGTACATGGCTATGCCAAAAGTATGCAATGAACTAAGACTTAAATTTGGAAGATAGATCGATGACACAAAGGCAGTACTAAAGGATAAAGAAATGACAAGCCATAAAGTGCCCAGCTGAAGAAGGCTATTGATAAAATTGAGTAGGAACATTGTGCAATCATTTTCGTATACAAACCAACAAATCACGCTATGTAAAGCTCATCGAATAGCTGGAGAATCATATGCTACAGCAACAAGATCCTCTTCCAAACAGCAAAAAGATTCTTTCTAAAAGACAGTTGTTGAAGCCTGTTGGATCCTATCCAGTTAGAAAGTATGGCCATAGGGATAAAACACTAACTGCGGCAAATGAATGAGTGGCATGTGCACAACAGGTACTGAAGACAAGAAAGGCAATATGAAAATAGAAATAACATGTTATAAGTGTAAGAAAATGGACCATTAAGCAAATGAATATGAAGAAGATGGAGAAAACATGAAGACATTGAACAAAAAATGATCGAATTTTCTAGTACTTAACAAGGATCAAGAAATCAGTTCAGAAGACCAAGCAAATGTGACAACTAGCCACAAACACCTGGGTGGCAATATAGGAAGAGAAAGAGATACCAAAAGTGACTCAGAAGATGATATGGCTGAGGAAGAAGGCACTAGTACTGATGACGAGAAGACAGAGAGTGACGACGATGACGACGACTACGAAGGCTTTGAATTTTGGCGAAAAGATATATTATGTTCTATTCAAGATAAACCAACAATACCAAAGAGCTGGATACTTCTTGACAGTCAGCCCATCGTTGATGTGTTCTTCAACCCAAAGCTACTGAACAATATTCAAGGTCCTAAACATACTCTGGCACTGTACTGCATCACTGGGAAGACTATTATTAATAAGAAAGGAAACCTAAAGAGCTATGGTACCATATGGTATCATGCAGATGGCATCGTGAACATTCTGTCCTTGCACCATGTGCAGAAAATACACAAGGTGACCTATGACAGCTATCAAGGGACATGCTTTGTAGTTCACAAGGTAGACTGTAATTGCCGTGTATTTATGCCTTCTAGCAAGGTTGCTTTGTCTCTGTTGTTAAAGGCAGTATCGCCCACATCCTAATTAACCAAGTGGATAAGAATAAAAATAAATACACTGTTAAGCAGTAATCTGATGCTTGTAAGGCTAGATTGATTCAAGACATAATGGGCAGGAAAAGTGACCTGATTCCAAACTGGGGAAAACAACATGTAAGAGCTCAGAAAGGGTTATACTTAAGACACTTGACAATCTGCCAAATGGAATGCTTGAAGAATACAGCGATATTACTATTCCTGTCAACATCATATACCTTTCATGATGAAAACATCACAAGCAGTACATTTCGGCACTGCAGAGATGATAAAGAATGAGACAAAATCGACAATTATAAAATCAGTACAACAAATTATCAATACATACCATGGCAGAGGTTTCAGAATAAAACACATACTAGGAGATCATCAATTTAAATGTAAAAGAAAATACATGGAACTGCAGGGCATAAACATAAACATCACAGGGGAAAGATCGACATGTGCAGAGGGGAAAGATGCATTAGAACGGTTAGAAAGAGCAAGAACAACAGTCAATACACATCCTTTTGTAATGCTGCCCCACCACTTAATTGTCCAAATAGTATTCAATGTCGTATTTTGGTTAAACTGCTTTCCATACAAAAGTGGTATACACCCTAAACTTAAGGCCATTCTTAACAGGGCTAAAAAGGGGTAAATTCAGGTAAAATCTGTGCATTTCTGGCATTTTCGGCAGTTACTGACCCTTTTGGGGCGTTTCGCAGAATCAATGGTGAACCGGTAGAAGCACAGATTTTCTGACGTCTAATCATATTTTACACAGCTGTTGTTTTTGCATATAAACCTAACAACCTAACAACCTAACAAGGCGAACACGCAAAATAGAGATGGATCTTACCAAGGTCTTTGATGATGTAACTTGGGCCAATGGGGTAATTGAGCAAGATGAGCTCAAGTCCATTCAAGAGTTCTCAGTCAAGGAGCGTAGGCGCAAAGATCCCCATGCAGTTTGCAGTTGACTGAAGATTGAGCTTCTAAAACATGATATCCAATCCGACATCATTGCTTTAATTAACAGAAAAAACGTGCTTGCCAATAAGTTAAACTTTAATTAATCAAATAAAGAAGATACTTGCAAATAGATTAAACTTTAATTAATCAAATAAACCAGTTTAACTTTACTTAACATTTAAATGACATATTAATTTTTATAAAAGTGAGTTAAATTTTAATTAGCATTCCTTATATTATTCAGCCCAAATAATTGTATGT
>Ga0209277_10001134_pt1 | contig 13244 bp, 12 predicted proteins | sample JI81AbrownDNA_FD_187503 | JGI IMG/M metagenome (GOLD analysis project Ga0209277, IMG submission 187503) | Wastewater effluent complex algal communities from Wisconsin, to seasonally profile nutrient transformation and Carbon sequestration -... | ecosystem: Engineered > WWTP > Effluent > Algae... | reverse complement strand
AGCCGTAACTGGCAAGTCGCTTGACCCAGCGCAGCGTCGATTCCGACAGCTGAAAGATGTCTGAGTAGAACAGGATTCCGGGGTACCGCTTGTCGTCAGCCGGTGCCGCAACGAATGTGCGCATCACCTTGCCCGCAACGGCGACATCCACATATGAGGTCTCAATCTGCATGGCCGAGAGCCTACTGCGATCGGGGTCGAGGAGAAGTAATCCGTGAAAGTTGCGCGGCCCCGGTTTAAGTAGGACAGCGTCCGGGTAAATCTAGGTCATCGAAGAAGCACCAGCAACCGAAAGGAGCAAGTCATGGACTTCCTGTTTCGCCGCCTGTGACAACCAAGTGTTTGGATCACCCGCTCGCCCTCTAGAAGAGAGGAGTCAGACCATGGAAATGCTCGTCTTCGTTATGTAACGACAGCCAACCAATCGGCCACCCATTCGAACTCGCGAAAGGAACGAGACATGATTTGGTTCATTCGTATCCTCCCGTAGTAGCAGCCACGACCTCATCAATGCAGTCTCCAAGAACCGAAGGTGCTCGTTCCTGATTGTTACTACCCCTCAGTCAGGAACGAGCATCTTTGTGTTCGGATTGGTCGGTGTCGGCCAGCGATGGCCAGCTGACCTCGAAACATGCGCCGACTGGCGAGTCGACGATCTGAACGTCCCCGCCCGAGGCAATTGCTGCCTGCCGGACCAGCGCCAAGCCCAGGCCCGTACCGCCCGGGACGGACTGGCTACCCCGCTTAAATCGCGTAAACACACTCTCGCGCTCATCGATCGGAATACCCGGTCCGTCGTCTCGCACAACGAGTCGAACATGTTGCCCATCGTCTGTCACGTGGATCTGCACTTCGGCGTGGGCGTAGTCCAATGCGTTGCCCACTAACTCGTCCAAGATTCGCTCGACCTCACCGATTGGCGTACGAACGGGCGCGGAAACGTAGTCGCAGAACAGCTCGACCCCGCGCGCCGCAGCAAGACCTTCCCAATCGATGGTTCGGGTATGTGCGCTTTCACCGACGTCAACGATGACGGTCTGCGCCGCAGTTTCTGCCGTGGCCAATGCGAGGACCTGATCAACCCTTCGCGTGAGGCGATCGACCTCGAGCGTGGCCGCTTCGGCCTGGGCGGCGGTATCTGCGTCGTGTGTGGTGTCGGCGATGGTTTCCAGTCTCAGGCGCATCGCTGCAAGCGGGGTTCGAAGATGGTGCGAGGCGTCGGCAGCAACAGCTCGCGACCGATCGAGCATCGAGTCCAGTTTCTCAGCGGTTTCATCGAGTGCGTCGGCCACATCCTGAACCTCGCGTGGTCCCTTCACGTTTCCGACCCGCGCCGATGGATCTTCACCAACTCGCGAAGCGCCATCAGTGAGCCGGGCGAGTGGTCGAGACAAGGCTCGTGCGAGCCCCCACGACGCGAGCAAGGCAGCCACCAACACCAGCGCCAAAATGGTGATCAAGGCGAACACGAGTGCACGAACGTCCTGCTGGACCTCCGTTTCGGGAACCGATAGACGAACCGCGCCAATTACTTGCGATCCGTTCTTGATCGGGACGGCCACGTACCGCAACTCGGTATTCAAAGTCGTGGAGTAGCGAACTCCCGCTGCGATTCCGCCCTTGAGGGCAGAGGTCATTTCGGTACGTTGGAAGTCCGAGCCGACTACCGCTCCTTCACTGTCGGTGAGGACCTTGCTTTGGGCATCGACCACCGTCACGCGCACGCCGGTACGTCCTTCGTATGAGTTGACGAGAGCGGGCCACTGAGTCGGCGGGATGCTGGCTAGGTCACCGCTGATGACGAGAGCATCGCGTTCCAACCCAAGAGAAAGTCGGTCATATTGATAGGAGCGGAACACCACTATCAACGGGATCGACATCGCGACGACCAACAACCCTGTGAGGAGGGTCATGGCCAGGCTGATGCGTCTAGTCACTGGGCGCGCTTTGCTCGGCTAGTCGGTAGCCAACTCCTCGCACCGCTTCGATGGCGATAGTCGGTGGCAGCTTCTTGCGTAGCGTTGTCACGTGTACGTCGAGTGACTTGCCGCTGCCGACCCATACCGGGTCCCAGATGCGGGCGTAGAGCTCAGTTCGGGGGACAACCCGACCTGGCTCTTCTGCCAAGACCGCCAGAAGTTCGAACTCCTTGGGTGTCAGCCCGAGTTCGGTGCCCTCGTGGGTTGCCGAATGCTGGTCACGATCGATGGTGATCCCGCCGAACTCCATAGCTTCGTTGGCGGCGGGCCTGCGGCGGACGTTCGCGCGAATGCGAGCGGCGAGTTCCCGCATCGAGAATGGCTTCACGATGTAGTCGTCGGCTCCGAGTTCGAGGCCCTGCACCCGATCCGATTCCTGCCCGCGCGCGGACACGATGAGGATCGGAACCTCAGAGCGCTGCCGGATCGCCGTGCAGACCTCGAGGCCGTCGATGTCGGGGAGGCCGAGATCAAGCAGAACCACGTCCGCGGCGCGCGCATCCTCAATCCCCTGAGTGCCCGTGTTGGCCCACTGAACCTCAAAGCCATGGCGGGCGAGCCCCTCGATCAAGGGCTGTGCCATGGACGGATCGTCTTCGATCAGCACTACTCGCATGGGTAGATGGTGACACGTCACCCGCACGGAGTACCCGTTTCCAAAGGCTCCAATGGGTGGGCAAAGAGTCCTTAACGTCGCTTAACCGTCTTTCCCTTCATATCTGCCGATACACCCAATACGTTGCAACTCAACGCAAAGTAGTCAGCTTCATGTGAGGGGAATTCAATGGAACGCAGCACGATAATCGCCGGATTGGCATCAGGAATGCTGGTGCTGGTCGCTGGGGCGGGCGCGGTTGCCGCGGTTGGCTCCCTGCAAGACGCAAGCCAGGAGTCGCTGGCCATCGGCCAGGCGCAGCCGCAGGCATCCATCGCAACGACCCCCGTCGATGCAGCCACCGTGCTGCCCACGCCGGTTCCGCCTCCGGCCGTCAAGGTGGCCAAAACGAAGGCCGCAGAGGCAGCGGGTGGATCAGCCACGCGGAGTTCGTCGGGCTCAGGGTCAAGTTCGGGCTCGTCGTCGGGTAGCTCTTCATCCTCGAAGCACAAGAGCACCTCCAGCAGGCCGACCTCCAGCAGCAACTCGAGCGGACGTCACCGCGAAAACGACGATGAATCAACGTCCGAGAACCACAGTTCAGAAGACCACTCCAGTGGTGAGAATGAAGGAGCAGAAGACGATGACTAAGCCGACCACACCTGATACCGCGCCAAAAAAGCGACGGTCAGGCGGCCCATCTGCTGCTACCCGAATCACCACGGCTGGCCTAGCGGTTGCTATCACGCTGGGACTCGGCGGCGCGGTGGCTGCGCGCGCAGCAGAACAGAAGCGGGCAGATGCCAAACTCGACAACCCCGACGCGGCAACAACCGACGACGCGACCCAGAGTGCGATCGCTGCCGAGGTTGCTGCAGCAACGGCAAAGGTGAAGGCTGAGGATCAAGCCCGCTTCGACAAACAAATCAAGGCTTTGACGAAGAAGTACCAGAAGGCCGTTGATTCTGCTGCCGCTGGCTACGCAGCAAAGTTGAGCGCGAGCAGTTCGAGCAGTTCGAGCAGTTCGTCTGGCTCGTCTGGTTCTTCGGGTGGTTCTTCCTCATCTTCGGGCGGCGGCAGCTACTCAAGTTCCAAAGGAAGCAGTTCATCCGGATCTTCGAGTAGTAAGGGCAGTTCGAGCTCGTCGTCTTCTGGATCATCAGGCAGTTCAGCCTCAGCGCCCAAGGCGCCATCGAAGTCAAAGGGCAGTTGACCGGCGGTGGTGATCACCACTGCAAGGTCTGACACCGCAGGCCAGCCACCCAAAAGGACATGCGATCTCGGTTCTGTGGGCGCCACCGCGTACGCAACTGGTCGCGCGATGGGGACTGATTGTCAGGTTCGGGCAACCTGCGACTCGGCTTCGGAAGCCCTCGCCGCAGTCGGAGCCGGGTGGCAAGGGATTGTTGAGTACGACCGCAGTTGGACTCGATTCACATCCGACAGCGAGCTCACCACGCTGAATAACTCCGCATCCCACCAGCAAACGACGACAGTCCTGTCGGACTCAATGGCGGCACTAGTTGCTGGCATGGTGTGGGCGTTTGAATACAGCGGCGGGTGGGTGGATGCGTCATTGCTCCATGCGGTGGTCGCTGCCGGGTATGACCGCGACTTTGCCGAAATCGCTGCAGCACAACTCGAGAATCAGCCTGCGCGAAACAACGGAGTCCCCGGGCCGAGGGATCGGTCCGCACAAGGAATGGAATGGGTTTCGATTCACGGGAATCGACTGACTCGCACCCAGTACGTCACGTTGGATTCCGGCGGCATCGGTAAGGGTTTGGCGGCGGATTTGGTTGCGGAGTCGATCGTTGCAGCCGGTGCGAAGGGTGCGCTGGTGGATCTTGGCGGCGACATCCGTGCCATCGGTGTGGATCAACACGGACGGCCCTGGTCTGTGCAAGCGGCTGATGAACGCAATCCCAGTGCTCCGGAAATTGCGGAGTGGGACGTCTCCGATGCAGGCATTGCCACGAGCAGTGTCGCGCGGCGCCGCTGGAATGGTGGACACCATCTGATCGATCCCCGAACTGGACTCCCAAGCGAAAGTGATCTGCTCGCTGTCACCGTGCTTCACCGCAATGCGTTAACGGCCGAGGTCGCAGCGAAGTCGGCGTTGCTCATGGGGCGCCGAGGTGCGGTTGATTGGCTGCGCGACCGCGCGGCGACGGCGGTGCTCACTGGTGTCGACGGCCTCATCACCCGTATCGATCGCACCGAAGACTGACGCGGGGGATCCCGCCCGAATTCGCCGCTAGCGACGCCCGCTAGTCGCCGGGCTTGCGGATCAGCCCGTGGTCGATTCCGCGACGGCGGGGAACAAGGTGGAATCCCTCCGTGGCGCCGTAGTCGACAACCTGACCGTCTTGCTCTAACCGATCGCGGAAGTTCTCGAACCTTCGACGAGCCAGTTCCGGCACGGTCGGATCGCCACGGTTGATGCGAGCCCAAGTCCGCAGCATGGTCAGCAGATGGTCTTTCTGATGTTCTCGAGCAATCGGCGACCACGGAATCTCTTGCGGGTAGCTGGGTCGCTTGTCGGCCTTGTGAGCACGTGACAGTGCGACAGAAATTGCCGACCGAGTGACCGGCGTGAAGTCGTCGCCAAGTAGTGCTCGGTTGTTGTCATTGATGAGGTCCGCCATCTGCTGCTGGGTCATTCCGGCATTGCGCCACCGCAGCAATTGATCAACTGGAGGCAATACTCGCGCACGGCTCACACTGCGAACCCTAATCCCGAACCGCCGCCGGAGACGTTGGCGGAGATCATTTGGTTCCCGACGCCTTGCGTGACGTGTTCGTTCGAGCAATCCACGCCACGCCGCAGCAGGTGCGGATCATCGCCACGTGCGATTCCTACTCTGGGTGCTTGGTGTGGATCAACGCTTCCCCACGCCCCAATCGAAGGGACACAACATGAATCCGAACCGGCTCATCCTCGCGGGGACTGCGGCAGCTCTTGTCGTCCCGTCGCTTCTGGTGGCTGCCGTTCCCGGATCCGCCGCAACGATCGATCTAGGCACGCGTGCTGGCGACGTCGTCAATATCTCGGCACCCGCCACCGCCAAGCGCATGAAGCTGTTCACGATCAAGTGCCAAGCGCCAACTGACCTTTCTGGTGGCCGGGTGCACCTCTATCAGAACGGCAATATCTTCAAGCTCAGCAAGGTCAAGGTATCCACCGCGGGTGCGTGCAACTTCAAGGTGAAGTCGGGCGTCAATGGCTTGAACGTGTTTGACGTGGCGATTGTGAAGTCCGGAGTCACGTATCAGTCCAACAGCGTCACCGTCCAGGTCGGCGCGAAGACGACATTGGCGAAACAACCCAAGGGCGCAATCACTCTCAAGGGTGCCAAGACCACAACCTTGTGGGCGAAATACAAGATCAAGTGCCAGGCCCCGAGTTCGCTTGCTGGTGGCAAGGTGACGCTTTACCAAAACGGTGCAGTCCTGCCGCAGAAGTCAGGCTTCAAGGTCGGCGACGGCGGTAGCTGCAACTTCTGGATCAAGTCAGGCCTACTCGGCCTCAACACGTTCGACATGTCCGTGGCCAAAGACGGCCGCACCTATCAGTCGAATGCTTTGAAAGTTACCGTCAACAGCTAGATGCTGATCGACTGCGCGGGCCCCATGATGATCTGGGGCAGCGCAGTCGGTTGCATCCAGCGCAAGGTTGTGACGAGCTGCGACTTGGTGAGGGACACACATCCGCGGGTTGACCCCAGTCCGCGCTGATGGATCCAGTAGCCGCTGCCGGTCGTGCGATCGGGCTGGTTTGTGTTACGCGGGGGCTTCCCGATTCGCCTGTTGTAGTTGATCGCGATTACGTAGTTGTAGAGCTGGACTGGGTAGCTGATCTTGTATCCACCGCGCTCGTACTTCTTAGGGCCATAGTGGTAGCGCATGGCGGTTCCAGGGTTGCGCAGCCTGCCACCGGCGTCGGTCAGGCTGAATACCCCGATAGGTGACCGAAGGCTTCCCGTCCACGGCCGCTCGTGCCAACCCTTGAAGCCGTTGAGGGACCACCAAGAACTCAATTGAACCCAACACCCGCCGGACTTCTCCCACCGCGAGAAAGTGTTCTCGTCGGTGTTACGACGTGTTGATTCGGCCACGATCAGTTGGGTGGTTGCTGCGGGTACTCGAGACCAAGTCACTGGGCCGACACCAGGGACAGACTCCAGGCAGACCGGTGTCGGCGGGTCAGCCACGGGATCTCCCGAGTCAGCGTGGGCGCTTGCCATCGGAACTGAGGTCAAGAGGAAAGCGGCGGCAAACACTGTGCCGCGCGACATGCTGCCGCGCGAAATGGTTCTCTTCACGCGGGTAACTATGCGTGCGGACCCCTGGGATTGCACGTCCATTTGACCAGGATTCGGACTATTTACCAGCGATTCTTTGCTTGTTCCGCCCATCCGACCAAACCGTCGAGCGAATATTCCTGCCCGGATCCATCGACAGCGGTTCCTGACCACGTGCCGAAGGCTTGGTGGATATCTGAAGCCAGCACTCCGAGGTTGGTCGTTGAGTTCCTGACGTGGAAGGGGGTCATCACGGCATCGACGAACTCACCCGTGATGCGCCACGGTTGATACCAGTCGGTGGTGTTGTAGGCCCATGTCACGGGTTCGGGCCAGTAAGTGAGGTGGCCATTCACGAAAAGCCCGTTCTCGGTTGAGCCGGTCCCATCAGTCCACTTGCCACCAAGCTGAACGCCAAGTTGGTCCTCGCCGACGATGCCCGCGGCGGCCGCCCAGTTCCACGTCAGGGAGTACGGCCAACGGCCCCGACCTCTGTCGAGAGCCGCGAACGCGGTACCCGGCGCAATGTCGAAGGACTGCCCATCGACTGTGATGGATCCCGTCACCGGCCGGGCGAGATCCTTGACCGTGTACTGAAATCTCCTGTCATCCCAGGGGACGACGACCGCCAGGCAATCGCCGCTTAAAGCGGCCTCAAATTCGAGTTCAACCCGATCCGACCGCGCTGTGAGGGTTGTTCCACCTGCGTGGTCGCTGAACTCCATGGTCAGTTTGCGTCCGTCAATCCGAGCGACAAGTGGCCCCGGAGCGTCCTGGAGCGTCGCACCTGTGAATCCCACACCGTTGACGTCGGTCACGATTTCTTCGCCGGTAGCTCGGTCGAGCACGTACAACTGGTTGACCGCGAGATAGTCCAGGTTTGAGATCGTCATTCCGATTGCGTGAGACTCGGTAACGACCCCCCAGTACTCCCAGCGCTTGTTACGTCCCCAGCGACGCAGATTTGTGCGGTGGAGGGGGCGGCGTGAATACCCGACCGCCGATTTGTTGAGACGCCCATTCGCCTGGCAGAGGTCAGTGGGTTCGGTGATTTCGGGGAGCACGGGACTTACGCGTTGCGGAAGTCCGGAGCCGTCCAGCCCAGGTATGCCAGGTTCCACCGGGCTTGGATCGTCTGGAAGGACACGATCCACACACGACCGGTGCCAAGTACGTCATTGCTGGCGATCATGTTGTTACCCAGCGAGATAGCCACGTGGTTGGGTGCCCAGAACATCAGTGCACCGGGAGGGGCGACGGTGTTCGGCGAATGACGAAGGTCCTCCGGCATGCTGTTCCACTGGTCGATCGCATTCGGGATCGTCTGTGGTGCGCCGTAGGCGATTGTCACGAGGTTCAAGCAAAGGTTGAACCAGCTCTTTTCCGGCGAGGTGACCTGGCTGAGCACGTACCGCATTGCATCTGAGCAAGAGCGGGTCGTCTTGTTGCTGTCTTCAGGCTTGAACTGGCAATCCGGGACCGGGTAGGTCTTGAAGAACTCTGTGACGTCCGCGGCGACAGGTCCATCGTTGGAAAGTCCGAGTGAGAACCGAGCGGCACGCACGTTCAAGGTGACTAGGTCGTACTCCGCCTTGGCACCGGCATATTCGGTATCTGCGTCCTTCTTTTCCTTCTCCGCGGACTCGATCAACGCGATCGCCTGGGCCATCCGAACACTTTCGGTGTCGCCGACCATCTTCAGCATCCGTTGGGCGTTCGACCACGAGGTTGCGTCGGCCGCTTCGAGGGTCACAACCTGTGCGAGCGCAGCCGGGTCGACTCCGGTGATGTATGCCTGGCGCGCAACCCGAGCGACTGTCATGCGGGCTTCCTGGATCTTGCCATTCAGGCCATCAAGGCGAGCATTTGCTTCCTTGCTGCGCTTGGTCGCGGCCTTGAATCGTTTCGTTACTCGAGGAAGGTCGGCCTCCGCCAGGTGCAGTGCCTCCGTTGCGGCGGCAGCGGCGGCAGCCTTCTCAGCGGCGTCCTTCTTCTCTTTCTCGATCTCTTCCTTGGTCTTCTTCTTTTTGCCCTTGCCCTTGGCCTTGTCTTTCGCCTTTGCCTTGGCGGCATCGGCCTTGGCCTTGTCCTTCGCCTTTTGGGCGTCAGTCACTGCCGGATCGGCCGTTGGCGTTGTTTCGTCCTTCGGGCAGTCGTCCTTGGTGGTCTTGGTCTCTTTGGTCGCGTCGCACTTCTTGGCTGCGGCAACCGTGGGAGCTGCAGCGCTCGGGGAAACAGGCGCGAACATCAGCAGAGCGCAGGCGGCAGCAACTGCTGGCGTCACTACGAGCCGAGTCAAGCGCACTGCGAACATTCCTCCAAGTCGGCCTGGGGCATCAGACTACTGGTGACACCAGTAAGTACGTCGGCCCCCAGGACACCAGTTCTTTAACCTCAACGAGCTACAACGAGCTGTTAAGACCAGACGTTGCCACAGGATCCGATCTGATGCATCACGGTTAGCCGATTACACCTGTTTGTATGAGGATCGGTGCCGATCCGTCACGCTGTGCAACGTCATTGGTGCCGATGCTACCCCCAGCGTCTAGCTGGGACCTGGCCGTTTCCACACGGTTCACCCAGGCTTCGCCCGGGGGATTCCTTAGCTGTAGGTGAAGCGGTTTGCCTTGCCCGTTCTGCCCTCGCGTGGCATCGGGCCCTCAAGCAGATTGAGGTAGGTCACCGCCTCTTCGATGTCTTTGAGAAGTAACTCCGCCGTACCAGGAAGCATTCCGAAACGAACCACAATCCGAATGACCCAGATATCGGCAATGCTGTCGGGCATCGGATACGCGGGGATTTGCCAGCCTTGGTACCGAAGCCGGTCGGAAAGGTCCTGCAGATCCCACTTGGTGGTGTACCCGTCCTTCATGCGCCACGCGAACACCGGGATGTCATCGCCCTTTGTCACCAGCTCAAATGGTTCCATGGCGCCGATCTCCGACGACAGCATCAGCGCGATGTTCTGACTCATTTGGTGGACAGTTCGGTAACCGTCCATGCCAAGGCGGACGAACAGGTAGTACTGCAGCAGGACCTGCGCACCCGGGCGGGAGAAGTTCAGAGCCAGAGTTGGCATGTCGCCGCCTAGATACGACACGTGGAAGATCAAGTCCTCGGGGAGGTACTCGGCGGAGCGCCAGACCACCCACCCAAGTCCGGGGTACACCAGCCCGTATTTGTGGCCGGAAGTGTTGATGGAATGCACCCGTGTCAGCCTGAAGTCCCATTCGAGATCAGGCTGCAGGAAGGGGGCGACCATCCCGCCGCTGGCAGCATCGACGTGAAGTGGGACGTCTCTGCCAGTCCGCTCCTGTAAGTCGTCGAGGGCGGCAGCAAGCTCTTTGATCGGCTCATACGACCCCGTGTACGTGACACCGAGGATTCCGACGACGCCGATCGTGTTCTCATCGATTGCCGCGAGCATTCCCTCGGGGGTGAGGTTTGGCTCGTCAAGCGTGATCGGCACGTACCGCGGTTCCACTTCCCAGTAGTTGCAGAACTTCTCCCAGACAACCTGGACCGCAGAACTCATGATGAGATTCGGCTTGTCTGTCGGCAGACCCTTTGCCTTGCGGTCGTGTTGCCAACGGCGCTTGAACGCCAACCCGGCGAGCATGCACGCTTCGCTCGAACCGATCGTCGACGTGCCGATGGTTTCGCCGGGAGCGTTCCAGAGCTTGGCGATCATCTTGGTGCAGTGCTTCTCGATGGCCGCGGTCTCGGGGTATTCGTCCTTGTCGATCATGTTCTTGTCGTACGACTCGGCGTAAAGGCGCTTCGCGTAGTCGTCCATCCAGGTGCTGACGAACGTCGCGAGGTTCAGGCTCGCGTTTCCATCCAGTTCCGCCTGGTCGTGAACGATCAGGTAGGCAACCTCACTGGCAAGGGGCGACTCCGGAATCTCATCACTGTCGATTGCCTGCTGGTTTGCGGCGGGCAATAGGTCCCACAACGCTCCGGGCTGTCCGGGCGGAACCTTGTTGCGGATCTTCTTGCTGTTGAGGTCGGTTCCGATGCGGTGCAAGGCCACGAAGCACTCCTGAGTAGTAGCAGGTTTGTTGGAGCGAACTTACTGCGATTGAGAGTCCGAAGCACAAATGGCTACGCCGGACGCTGCTCACGGTCGAATTGGCAATCGGTTGGCGGTGGCGCTTCTGGGATACCTGGGTGACAATGCCATGTGACCCAAGATTCGCCGCCGCCTGTTGCAGGCCCCGAACCAGAGCGGGGCGTCGGACGCCGGTTTGGTTGGCCCGCTGCAGCGGCGATCGGGCTGCTCTGTGCAGTCGTCGGGGTGTTGGCCGTTGTTGTCGTCGCTTCAATGAACAAGGGCGAAGGTGTGCAAGCCCAGGTCATCGAATCGCACGGGCACAACACGGCGGCCGTGGCGCCGGCATCGGCACCGCTGCGCAGTGGCGAGCGGTTCGCGACGCTGGGACTGCCCGACGGTGGGACGTATGAACCTAAGGCACCCAACGGTGGAACGGATGACTACCGCTGCTTCTTACTCGACCCGCAACTGGCCAACGATGCGACCCTCAGCGGGGTCCAGGTGCTCCCCGGGAATCGGGAACTGGTCCATCACGCGATCTTGTATCGGGTCAGTCCAGCGGAACTCTCGGCAGCGAAGACGCTCGATGCGGGCAGCGCCGGGAGCGGGTGGACCTGTTTCGGTGGCACGCTGATTCCTTCACCTGCCGGGGTTGGTGCGATTGACGCGCTTGACGATGCGCCGTGGCTGGCGGCTTGGGCGCCCGGAGGCAAAGAGAGCGTCTACGACGTCAATTCCGGAGTGAAGTTGGAAAAGGGCACGCAGATCGTCCTGCAGATGCACTACAACCTGCGCGAGTCTCAAGGCGTCGACAACAGTCAGGTGCAACTACGGCTCACGGACCAGACCAAGGGCATCGAAGGTGTGCACACGATGCTCCTGCCTGCCCCCGTTGAGTTGCCATGTGCCGCGGGCGAGACAGGTCGGCTCTGCGATCGCAACGCAGCGATTTACGACGTGACTCAACGATTCGGAGAAGATAGCCGCAGCACCATCGCGGGGCTGCAAATTCTTTGTGATGGCAGTCCGTTGCGGCCGAAGTCCGGAGACACGCAGTCATGCACCAGGACCATGAAGCAGAACACGCGGATCGCCGCAGCGGCGGGTCACATGCATCTGCTGGGGAAGTCGATATCGATCGATGTGAACCCGGGGACGGCACGAGCACGAACCGTGTTGAACATCGACCAGTGGGACTTCGACAATCAGGGTGCCCGCAGGTTGCCGAAGGCTGTCGATCTGAAGGCCGGTGACACAGTGCGGGTCCGCTGCACTCACAACGCTGGGCTGCGTTCGCAGCTTCCTGCCCTGAAGGGCACCGACCCGCGCTACGTCGTATGGGGCGAAGGAACAACGGACGAAATGTGCCTAGGCGTTCTGGTAGTCACGCATCCCAGATGATTCTTGATCAACGGCCAACTTCGCTTGGCGCAGTGATGGGCGCGCAAGGTACTTGGCGGCGATCGCTCCGAACCCGAGGCCAATCATGTAGCCGGTCACGTGGCCGAGTGCGGTGAAGTTCTCAGGGACTTGGAACAAGCCCATCGTGGAGAGCCAGGCGATTCCAAGAGCGAGGTACACAGCCCGCCACGCGAGGTTTGGAATTCGCCAGAAGACCATTCCGAGCAACGTAGCGACGACGTAGCTGACGCCGTAATCGTCTGTGGTCCTGATGGATTGGTCGTACCAACCGACAGCCAGCCCGTAGTTGATTGAGGCCATCGTGATCAAAGTCGGAATCGTGTTGCCCAGGAACGCGAAGAGCAGGGCCCACTTCGCGCCGATCCATCGCTGAAGGACGATGAGCAGAACAACCGTCATGGTCGTCCACAGCACGATCGAGCCGTCAGCGACGAGCGCGCTGGCGATCAGCACCATCACCGGATGGTGCTCCATGTTTGACATGTTGGTGGAGATGGTCTGGCTGAGGCTGTCCCACTGGGCTTCGCTGAGGCTAGTTGTGACGAAGTAGGTGGAAATCAGGATTGCCCCATATGCCAACCCGAGCCAACTTCGGCTCAAGAACTGCCCGATCGGGCGCAGGGTGGCATCGAGGTACATAACGTTGTGATGCCCGCCGAAACCTGCGGCAAACCGGAACGTGAGCTATCCAACGCCGATCAGTCTGCGGTGGTAATTCCTAGCGTCTTGGCAGTGGGCGATACCGGCACATCGTCCTTGTTCGGGAAGGTACCGAGGACGTGGTCGCCGAGGTGGTTAGTCACGCCCATCCAGTAGTTCTCATTGCGGTAGTGGTGAAGGCGGTGCGCGCGCTCGATATATGCGGCGTAGCGGTTCTTCGGTTTGCATCC
>Ga0209277_10001126_pt1 | contig 13278 bp, 13 predicted proteins | sample JI81AbrownDNA_FD_187503 | JGI IMG/M metagenome (GOLD analysis project Ga0209277, IMG submission 187503) | Wastewater effluent complex algal communities from Wisconsin, to seasonally profile nutrient transformation and Carbon sequestration -... | ecosystem: Engineered > WWTP > Effluent > Algae... | reverse complement strand
CTTTATCAATTCTATAAGTGGTGATTTCGTAAGGACATTTCTCAAGTAAGATCGTCACCGTCCCATGTTTGATTCCAGTTTCAATGACAGACTTAAAAAGCGATTTAATCAATTCAGGCCGAGCACTCGTAGTGAGGTCATATTCGGCGGGAATTTTTCCCATATACAAATCTCGAACTGATCCACCGACGAGAAAACATTCATGACCAGCAGAAGCGATTCGCGCCTCGATAAACTTTAATTGGCTAAGAAAAGGTTCGGGAATCGAAAGGGCCAAGTTCATTGGCAGGATTTACATAATCCTCTAAAAACGATTTCAACGGATTGGGTTTGGAACCCTTTTAATTGTTTGGTGCTAGGAATACCGTTCCATGGATCATCTATACATTCAATTTTCCCGCATGAGTTACAAATCAGGTGGCCATGCGCAAGAGAGACGGTTCGACCTCCCTCTTCTTTTAGTTCGAAGTAAGTTACACGATCCGTCGAATGAAGTGAATTGAGTAAATTTTTTTCCTCTAGGTCGGCTAACGCACGGTATATGGTAACTCTGTCCCAAGATTCATCTTTTGGAAGTTTTTCCATGATTTCTTGGTGGTTTAATGGCCTGCGCGACTCTTGAAGGATTGAAATCACTTTTTCGCGGTTTTTTGTAACTTTCAGACCGATTTTTTTTAGGATTTGAGATGGATCTCCAATCTGCATAATTTGATTTCCTACCTATCTTGCAGATTGTCTATTCTAAAATCACAGATTGTTTCCAGATTTCCAGATAGCGAATTCCTAGTTCCGTTTTGATTCGCAGCAATTGTTCGATTTCCTCTCCCGTTTCCTTGGGAAGAATTACTTTTGTGAGAGCTAAATCCATTTGGCGATTGATGATCAATTCAATGTTCTCTATACTTTTTGTTAGCGCCTCTTCGCACTCTAGTTGTCTTGAAGCAAGGAGGCTCGGATTTTCTGAGCAGAAAATAGCTTGTTTAAAGATAGAACTTGTTCTTCGCAATTCATCAAATGCATCTTCAGTGGACGGTTTACATGAGAATAGTGTAAGAGAAAGAAGGAGGTAAAAGATAAAACATTTCATACCAATTTGTTGTCTTGGGCTTGATTGGCAAGAGCATCGGCTCTCGAGTTTTGTTCTCTAGGGATGTAAACGATTTCAAAAAATTCAAAGTTTTCTTTCAGCTTTACGCATTCTTGTTTGATTGCAAGAAGACCAGAATTTTTAACTTTATACTCACCTTTCATTTGTTTTACGACGAGCTCGGAGTCTAATTTAAACTTAACCTTTTTTTCATCGCGGGCGAGTGCCTCTTCCATTCCTCGTTTTAAAGCACTCCACTCTGCAATATTATTGGTCGCATTTCCAATTTTTTCGGCGATGTAAAATATTTCTTCCCCGTCATGCGTCTGACCGGAGACACCGATAGCAGCTGGGCCTGGATTTCCTCTGGAAGAACCATCACAGTAGATAAACAGAATCTCTTTATTTCGCACTCTGCGTTAGTTTTTCGTAATTTCCTATGGGCTCAAGGATAAAAGTGCGAATTGTAATGAAAAAAAAGAATGTAGTTTCGAAATGGGAAAGACAGCCCGTAAATTCCGTGGTATGGGGAAGTTATGGGCGGCGGGGGGCTTCCCCACCCTATCAAGGGCGGGGATATCTCATTCCCACCTAACAAATATTTACTTTAGGAAAACCCATGACGATCCCATCTGCTCCCCAAACGGGTGCCCTTTTAATGTTTCTGAATCGATTGAAAAAATTGAAGAAAGAAAAAGAAAAATGGGCAAAACGTACTGAAATCGAAGCTTATCGAATTTATGATGAGGATATCCCTCAGGTTCCTGTGATCCTAGACAGATATATTGATAAATTTGTGTTATATGATAAGAGTTCTCTTCGATTTCAAACTGAGGAAGAAAAGGAAATTCGATTTCAGTCTATTGCGAGTATCGTGTCCGAAGTATTTCAAACAGAATCTGGAAATATCTTTTTAAAAACTCGGAAAAAACAGAAAGGCAAGGAGCAATATGAAAAATTAGATAGATTGAGTACCGAAATTGAAATAAAAGAAAACGGTATTAAATTCTTAATCAATCTTTCTGATTATCTCGATACGGGTCTTTTTTTGGATCACCGTCTCACTCGAAGCTGGCTTTCAGAAGTTGCGCGTGGTAAACATATTCTTAATCTTTTTTGTTATACTGGTTCGTTTAGCGTTTACGCAGCATTAGGCGGTGCGTCCTCTGTCACTAGTCTTGATATGTCAAAAAACTACATTGATTGGGCAAAACGCAATTTGGCTCTAAATGGTATCGCGGGCAAACAATATGAATACCTTACGGTGGATGTATTGCAATGGATACGAGATGAAGCAAAAAATCCTGAACGTAAAAGATATGATTTAATCATTCTCGATCCACCCACCTTTTCCAATAGTAAAAAGATGACGGAAGAATGGAACGTAGAGGATAACCATAGAAATTTTATCCTTACCTTACTAACAAAGTTTCTGACTGATAATGGAGAAATCTGGTTTTCTACAAATTTCAGAAAATTTGTTTGGGCTATCCCAGAGGATGAATGGAAAGAGCGAGGTTATCAATGCATCGATCGAACGACTCAAAGTATACCTGAGGATTTTAGGGATAAAAAAATCCATAGGTTATTTCAAATAAAACCTTTGTCTGAATAAAAATCAACGCTCGATAAATGGTTCAATTCGTTCGGCAAGTATTCGTCGATTTTCGCCAGATTGCAATGCCAACACCCCACGAAGTATGGCTTGTCGTTCATTGCTTTGTCGTCTAGCATTCGTTTTGAGTTGGTTGGAGAGGGGGAGAAAAATTAAATTTGCAAAAGAGATACCGTAAAATGTGGCAATAAAAGCCGTTGCGATTCCTTGGCCTAGAGCTTTTGTTCCACCTTCCAGATTCTCAAGGACAGTGACTAAACCGAGAACGGTCCCGATGATACCGATAGTAGGCGAAAACCCGGCAGCAGTCTCGAATACTTTGGCCGACCGAAGATCTTTTTTTTCTTGTTCCTCATGTGCTTCCCATAGAATCTCTTCTATGGTTCTCGGATCAGAACCATCTACAATCAATTGAACACCTTTCTGTAAAAAAGGATTCTGTAATTTTTTCGCATCTTCTTCTAAGGAAAGTAAGCCATCTTTTCTCGCCTTCTCCCAAAACCGGAAGAAAATATTCTGTAAGTCCAGGGGTTCATTCTCAAAAAGACTGTTTCGTAAATCTCGAATAGCAGCTGATATTTGGGATAAAGAATAGGATGCAACTGTGGCACCCAAGGTTCCACCAGCTATGAGTAAAAATGCCGGGAGATGGAAAAAAGACCTAAGGGAAGCGCCTTCAATTAGAATCGCAACAATGACGGAAAGTATTGCGGCTAAAATGCCTAAAATGGTAGGATGCATTATTGGATACGGGCCTCTCTTTGTTCTGGACGAGCATATACTCTTTTAGAAGATTCTTTTTTTTCTGCTACTTCATTTTTAAGACGTTCCCAGATAACAGATTGGGGATTCTCCTTTACACGACTCAGTATCAAAGGCTCCGCATCTTTCCAATTCTCTTGGTTCAAATACAACCTAACCTTGACTAATTCTAATTCACGAGCGAGTTCTAGTAAATTTTTACTACGATAAAATTTTTCCAATTGGTCCATAGTTCTGAGTGCATTATTCCAATCTCCAAGGGATTCAAACATTGGTAGCAGTGTATTCCAAGCGAATTCTTGAAATTCTACTTCATTTGACAAATCTTCCAGAATTGGAATAAAATCTGGCTCGGGAGTCGTATACTTTAGACTGTTAAATGCAATTTTTAATAAATCTTTGTCTGGTGATTCAAATTTTCGAGCAATAGCAATGGCATCCAAAGCTAGTTTGTTTTGACCGATTTCATAATAATAATTCGCGTAACGAGCATAGGAAGTGTAGTAGATGTGTTTTATCGACAAAGCATCTTTTTTTAAATCAACGCCAGAATATTTTATGATATTTTCTAATGTATTCCAAGTTTCTTCAACGGAAACATTTTCTAGCCGCTCATGAAAATATTTAAATTTCCAATCCTTTATTAGTTGTTCTGTGAATAACAAAGGCTCAGGCATATACGGCGGATAATAAACATCGAATCCCCAGAAAGAGGATCGGCGGAGAAGAGAGAGGGCATTTATATGAGGTGTCGGATTGTTTTTTTTTCTAGAAAGGAATATTAGAAACTTATGTTTTTCTTTTGTTAGTCTTTCAACATAAGAAATAATCTGTGACTGGTGATTTTTTAATCCTAATACCACTATTTTTCCTTCAATTTCTGACTTTTTTGGCAAAAAGGGATTAGAAACGAATGGCAATATGGAGCCATAATAAACATAAGAATTTTCAGTTTCTTCTAGATTTGATATGCGAAAAGGAATTGGGTCGTAGATCTCTTTTTTTGAAAACGGTATGTTGGTTCGAATCGAGGGGGGATAGAAAAAAACAAATGCAGTTAATGCTGTTATACCAAGCATGATGAACTGCGGATATCGGATGATGTGTTTTTGGAGAAGATAAGGGTATGTCAAAATCGGCGCGAACACAATTGCCACTACCGACCGAATGCCAACCATGATGTTCCAATGATATAGTAACAACGAAATTGATACATAAGCACTCGTTTCTAGAGCGACAAATACGTATTCTTTTTGTTTCGTCTCATTAGGTTTGAAAAATCCAACCATCCCAGCTAACAGAATACATAATGCAATATAAAAATAATTCCAATAGGACTGGTAGATAAAAAAGAAAAAGGATACTACGAGCATGATACGACCTATCAGATAGATCGCCTTCGTTTCTTTTTTAATACCAGTTAACAAAGATAAAACCCTGCCAAAAAAAACTGCAAAAGAGATCGAAAGAATTAAAGGAATTTTAGGGCCGGGCTGAAAGTAAACATGTAATATGCAATAAGCGAGTAACATGGAAAGGGACGAACGATAAAATGGAGCGAATAGCGGATGTTTGCCTATTTTCGATCTAATTTTATAGAAGCGAAGTGAGAAAGCGGATTTTCGTAAAAAAGTACTGAGTAGATAAGATTCTAATAAAACAAATAATATGATAAGGATCGTTTTTAATGAGGAGTTATGGTTCGGATCAAAAAGAGAGTGAAACGTGAAAAAAGTAATCCCGAGTGCAAAACTAAGAAAGCGATAGTCCTTAATCGAACCACAATAAAGACCAGTGACAAATGCACCGATACCAGCGCCAAAAAGAATCAATTCGAAAGAAAAAATATAATCAATGAGAAAGTCAGACGATCCTTGCCGACCAAACCAGAATATCTCTGCAGCCAATAGAAGCACCAGGCTGACCGTTAAAGAAGTGGGAATCGCTTGGGAATACTTTCGAAATAAAAATCCAAATCCGAAGAACAGAATTAAGATTCCTTGTAAGACAGGAAAAGCAGAATCGCTCGTATCCACTAAGTTCAGTTCACTGGAAGAGACATAAAAGAGCAGGGAAAGAAAATAACCCAAAGAAAGACTGAGCGCAAATTCCAAAAATGGGAAAAGGCCTGTTTCCCAAAATCGTTTCCATTGTGATTCCATTCCTGCTCCATTGATGGGAATCTTTTTTAAAATACAAGGGAAATGAAAGAAAAAGGAAATTCATTTGGCGGTGCACAAAAGAATTGACCGAAATCAAGTGTCTCTCGAAATTGGTAACAACCATGCTTACGTTTTTATCCTTCTCCTTTCTTGCTATTTATGGCATCGATATTTTACTGCTCTTCTTCTTTGGATTGCATACCTACCTCATGATTTATCTTTACAGCAGATATAAAAACAATTGTGCGGAAGACAAATCGGTCCTTCTGAAAAAATCAGACAAAAAACTTCCGGTCGTCACGGTTCAATTGCCCATTTTTAATGAATTTTATGTCATCGACCGCTTGGTCGACGCCGCCTGCCAGCTTAGTTATCCGAAGGAAAAACTTCAAATCCAAGTCTTGGATGACTCTACCGATGAAACCATTGAAAAAGTGCGCGGACTCGTTCGTTCTTATCAGAAAAAAGGGATATGGATCGAGCATTTGCACCGAACCAATCGCGTAGGACACAAAGCGGGGGCGCTGGAAGAGGGGATGCAGAAGGCAAAAGGCGATTTTATTGCGATCTTTGATGCCGATTTCACTCCTGAGCCAGATTTCCTACTGAGAACCATGGGATACTTCCAAGACGAACAAATCGGAATGGTCCAAACTCGCTGGGGACATTTGAACGAAGATTACAACATCCTTACGAAGGCACAAAGTTTCGGTATCGATGGTCATTTTATGATCGAACAAGTGGCAAGAAACGGCTCGTCTTTGTGGATGAATTTCAATGGAACGGCTGGAATCTGGAGAAGAGCTTGCATCGAGGATGCTGGTGGTTGGGAACACGATACCTTGACTGAAGATTTTGACCTTTCTTACCGCGCGGAATTGAAAGGATGGAAATTTCGTTACATCAAAGACGTTGTTTGTAAGGCAGAAATCCCGGCTACCGTGAATGCTTATAAGGCACAACAATTTCGATGGTGCAAAGGATCCATCCAAACGGCAGTCAAATTGCTTCCTCGGATCTGGAATTCCAATGAATCTTGGAAAATCAAAGCGGAAGCCATCACACATTTGATCAATTATTCTGTACATCCACTTATGATCTTGAATATTCTTTTAACGGCTCCTTTGCTCCTGATGGAATATTGGGCAGGTTACAAAATGGATGACCTTCCTATGGAAATTCTTTTCGGTTCCGCAGCTCTTCTCTCGATCGGATCCCTAGGTCCAGTGATCTTTTATGCGTATTCCCAAAAGGAAATCCACAAGGAATGGAAAAGCAAGCTCGTGTATCTTCCCGTTCTCGTCATGATCGGGACTGGTATCGCCGTAATGAATACGTATGCTTGGATGGAAGCTGTTTTTGGCATTCAATCCGGATTCAAACGCACTCCAAAACTACGCATTGAAGGTGCGGGTGACAATCTGAAGGAGCGGATGAAATACACGGTTCCGGTGGATTATCGTGCAATTTTAGAATTTTTTATGGGCGCGTATTGTCTGCTTTGCATTTATTTATCCTTTCTCGTCGGAAAGCCGTATGTTGTTGGATTTATGGTTCTGTATTCGATCGGATTTTTCTATGTTTCCTTTCTTTCCATAGCTGAGTCTTACTGGAAATTTAAGCCCGCGACGAAAGAAGAGAAAGAGGCGAGTGCCCTCGCTTAGAACAAAGCAGGGGGTACTTACTTGACGAAACGAGCATTTTTTAAAAGCTGTACATTCAACTTAGGTTAGGGGTCTTCCATGAGTGAAAAAGTCTACTGTGCGAACTGTTTGCATTGCGTTGTCGTTCGCCAATATGAATCAGAACAAGACAAATACATTCTCCGCGTGAAATGTAACAAAAAAAAATGGTCTAAACGTTCTGGAGAGGAAAAGCTCTATAAATACTTTACCGTAGCTAGAAGGATGCAGACCAATTGCGAATTCTATGAAGAAATGGGAGAGATTTTGCCTTACATTAAAAATCTCAAAAAAGAACTCCCAATCAAAGACGAAATCTATATGGTGAAAGCTGTTTAGATCAAGTGGTTTTTCCAAGGCTTCCTCGCTCGTTCACACGGAAGTTTCACAAAACTGAAAACAAACGTGAACGGACGATTCAAGGTAACTTCTTAATCCCCGTTCCGACAGGAAGTCAATTTTTAGAAGATTTCCCTAAGCGTGTCTTGCTTGGGGAAATGATTGCCAGCACACAGAATCTGCGCATTTTATCCCCCGTCAATGGCCTTGCGAGTCTATCGGAAGATCGGAATTTTTTCCAAATCAAACAAGACGGAGCTTGGCATACTACCTCTCCTTTTTTAAGAAGAGTTAGTTCCTACGAGACTTTCCTTGCGGACTGTAAAGAGGGGGCATTGGCCTCTTTGGATTTTCCGAATTTAGCATTAGATAAATACTTCGGAAGTTTTTACAAAACAGATCCATTTGAAATCTACTTAGCGCCATTTACTCGTTATAATAATCTTCCTTTTTTAGAAATCATCGCATCGGAAATGAAAGAGGCTGTCAGTGAATTTGTCCTGACTCTTGCTGAAATTTTTCCCAATGCGAAGATTCACAATTTTTTGAATTCTGATGCTTCTCAATATACTCATCCAGATGGAATTCCAGAATATTTTATTTCTAAATTTCAAAAGTCGAATCTGAAAAAGATCACCTCTGAGTTAGAATCGCGTAAGATCATGTACATTGGTCCTGAGACTCTTTATCATATCTTACGAATGGTTTATTACAGAGAACCATTTACCCGAAGGCACCTTTACGTATGTCTCGTGGATAGAAAAGGAAGAATTGATACCGAATCTCGTTACTTTCTTCTTACAAATGGCCAATCATTAGATTTTATAATCCAAAACTTTGATAAACGATACAAAGTCGCTAGTTTTCAGTCGATGTTTGAAGCTGTATCACCGCATGATATCCGTTCGCTTGGGAATTTCAATATTTACGAGCATAACATTTTATTGTTATACGAGAGACTGCCGGTTATAAGAAATGCGTTTCCGTGTATCGATTGTTTTGAATGTAATGCGTATTGCCCTACCGGAGCGAATCCTTATTCCATCGTAAGAGGTCATTCAGAAGACTTTATCAGCTCACAGTGCATCGAGTGCGGAATTTGTACTCTTCATTGTCCTTCGGGAATCGACATTCGTTCAAAAATAATCGGAGCAAAAAAAAGCGATCATGCTTCGTAATCTTTATATACTTTCTGAAGGGAGTTGGGCTATAAAATCAGCTGAGATATTTGCCGATTTATTTTATACTTTATCTTTGTTGGTTTTGGTATCAGTTTTTTTTGTTTTGCGGCCAGATCTATATGCTGTTCCTGCACTTGTTTTATTTGTATTATTAAGTATTTATTATTTTTATCTCTATAAAAAAAAATTACCGATTTATACCTTCGCTCTTCTATCTCAATACTTGTTATTTTTACTCTTAGTTCCGATCGCTTTTTTGCATCCATTGGTTCTTTCTTTGAGTGCACTGACGGCCTGTGTTTTTCATGTTTTTTTGATCAGACAGTATGGCGTTAGAATTCAACTGACTTTTTATCTTTTGTTCTTTGTTTATCTATGGGATGCGCTTTTCTCGCTTGTTGGTTTTCCCATGCACGCGACCACTCCTGAGAGTTTTTTGTTTCCGGTAATCCAGAAAATTGAATCGAATGCTCTTGGCCCATTATTTTCAATGCCATGGTTAGTTGGAAAAGATTTTGATGTACTCACATTTCGTTCTGGGTTTGAATATTTATCCACCTTCGTATTGATTGGAGTTTCTTGGGTTGCCTTCAGACGACCGGTTTTAGTTTTATTTTTTATCGGTTGGTTTTTGGCATTTTTTAGTTTCGGAACTCTCTCTGCTAGGTTACCGATTGCATGGGTAGTTAGTTTCGCCTCCATTGCCTTTGTTCTGCACATTGCACCTGGTCGAAATTTTTATGGGTCCTTTTTCTTAAGTATGATTAGTTTTTTATTTTTAATGCCGATAGCTTGGATAGTGGGTAAAGTGGGCGGACAGCCTGTAATGCTCCTACTTATTTTTTTCCCTTTGGAAGCTGTCATGGTCAGGGTTTTTCTTGGAAAATAAACTAGTGCAAAAATTATGGAAGTAATAACACTCCTATGAATCAACTCCTGGAGATTCTCGAACCGCAAAATATAATTTTCGATTTCACTGCTTCCTCGAAAGAAGAAGCAATTCGTAAAATCATATCGCATATGGTTCAAAACGCTACAATTGATGCTTCTCATGAAGAAGATATCGTTGTGTCCTTACTCAATCGAGAAAAATCAATGTCTACTGGAATAGGCAGCGGAGTTGCGATTCCACATTGCTCCGTACACTATGTCAATGAGTTGAAATGTGCAATGGCAATTGCCCCACAAGGAATTGATTTTGAATCCTTAGATCATGCCTTGGTCCAAATTTTTATTATGCTCATCGTTCCAAAAAACAAATTTCAGGATCATATTAAAACTCTAGCCCTCATTGCAAAAACACTGAATATTCCAGATGAAAGAGAGAAACTCATCAAATCTAGAAATTTTGATGAAATCAAAAAGGCATTTCTCTCGGCAAATTAAGCCGTGAAATCGGAAGCCATTCGTTTTTTTTCTTTCTTAATCCTCCTAAGCATTTTTGCAAGTTCGCTTGCCAGTTTTCGTTCTCGAGACAAAGCTTATACCTTCGCCGATGGCGGTTTGTCGCAAGCGATGGAAATAAAACGTGAGTCAAGTATCGGAAGTGTGTTCTCCGACTATCTTGCTTTTTGTGGATCTTTGTTAAATGGTGAATCAAAAACTTCAGCTGGCGAATCAATTTACTCGCACATAGCAAGTCGTTTACTGCCAACATTTCATTTAGCTCTATTTTCAATCTTATTCGGATCCTTGCTTGGTAATTTTTTATCTCTCTATTCTTTGTATAAACGAAACAAGTATCTGAATTTTTTTTTCATTCGTATCTCCGAAATTATACTATCAACACCTGTGTTTGTTTTTGCCATTTTACTATTGATCGTTTTTTTCTATCAATTGGATCTTTTTCCACCAGGAGGTTATGAAAACTTTCAAACTTATTACGTCATTCTTCCGGGAACTGCACTGGGAATGAGGGTCTTTGCTCGAGTTTATATATTTCAGGCAAAAGAGGTATGGGCTGAGGCAAACTCAAGTTATGTGCGACTTTTAGAAACTCGAGGTTATCCTTGGAAACATATCGTTTTTAGAGAGATATTTCGCAAAGTAATTCCACTCACTCTTATAATAATAATATTGGATTTTGGTTCCTTAGTATCAGGGGCAATGATTGTGGAAGAAATTTTTTTCTTCCCTGGGATAGGTAAATCGTTATTTTATTCCATTAAAGCCATGGATTCTCAGCTGCTCGCCACCTTATTATTGTATGCTGGAGTAGTCTTTTATATTCTGAATCGGGTCGCTTATTATTGGCAAAGTTTATTATTGGGAGAGAATCGTGAAAAAATTTAAGCTCTCCACTAGAAATTTTATCCGTCTTTGTTTTTTTTCAATTTTTTTTATCGGACTGGTCTTGTTTCCAAAACCTAATTCCGTTCACCTAGAATTTGCGAACTTATCTGCCTTAGAGAATTGGGAACATCCATTGGGATGCGACCGACTTGGGAGAGATAATTGGGCGATGTTTTCTTATGGCTCTTTAGCTACGATTCTAGTTTGTATCCCGGCAAGAATTCTAACATTATTCTTTTCTGGATTTGTTGCATTTATCGGGTATTTAAATAAAAGTAAATTGAGTGCTTTTACGGATTTATTATCGTCTGTATTTTTGGCACTGCCTTCTTTGTTAGTTGCTTTGGTAACCTTAGCGCTTTTACCCGATAGCCAAATTATGGTTTTATTTGCCATTGTCTTTTCAGATTGGGCTATGAGTTATGAAACTCTCCAAGGAAAGATTAGAGAAATAAGAAGGAGTGGTTATGTTTCCGCATCGATCGCGATAGGTGGAAAATCTGCTCACGTTTTTTTATTTCATTTGATTCCTGGGCTCCGTAATACGATCGAATTTTTATTTTTGACCGGGATACCTTCTGTTATCATGACTATCGCATTGTTTTCTTACCTGGGAATAAATACAAATATCTTTGATTTGGGGCCAGGACTTGGGGAACAGATATCCTTTTCGAAAGATTATTTTAATAAGACACCAGTTTCGGTTTTGCTTCCCATCCTTTGTGTGATAGGTTTGGTATATTCATTCGGAAGGGATGAACAATAGAATCCATGTTGCTTAGACTTTTTTCATTTATTCTGATATTTACATTCCTTCATATGAGCATACTCCCGCTGCTTGCAGTTGATCAGTATTATCACTTTCCTGAAGTTTCAGTGAAAGGAGATGCTACTTTTGAAAAGAAGCGAAAAATTTGTGTTTTCCCTTTTCGTACGAACCAGACCGATCAAAAGTTTCTTTACCTCTCAAAAGGAATTCCCTCGGTATTGATTTCCGAATTGCGAAATCTAGAATTCATTTACGTAGAGTATCCGCATCCTGAAATTGTCTACCATTCCTTCGGCAAAAAACCAGAAAACACGATGCAAGAATTGATTGATAAAAGAAGTGAAGGTTATAAACGGAAAAAAAAAGAAATCACAAGTGAGGAAGATTTGGAAGATGTTCGAAAAGGAAAAAGAACTGTCCTTCCATCACAAGATCCACGTTATGTGAAAGTTGAATTGAAACAACTTACAGAAATTAAGGCTCCTTTTGTAGAAGATATATACTCCCTCTCTGCTAAATTTGAATGTGATTTTTCCGTTACTGGAGATTACATTGCATCCGATACCAAATTAAATGTGAATGCTGAATTGTTCGATGTATTTGAAGGTAAACTGTTGAAGTTTTCTGATGAAACAAGTTTTATCCGAGCATACCAAGAGTTAGCTCCTTTGGGAGAAAAAATTAGATTCGCTTTGCAGGGGAAAGAGACTACCCTTGTTCAATTAGAGGTTCAAGGCATAGATTCGTGTTTGGTTTATTTAGATGGAGTTTATTTAGGTAAGACTCCAGTTACATCAAAAAAATTTCCGATAGGCAAACGAGAGTTATTTGTTTTTAAGGAAGGATATTTCCCTTATAAACAATCGGTGATTCTAGAACAGGGGAAAACACTCTCGTTAGATATAAAATTAGAAAAGATCGAGAATACCTCTTTTATTAGTGTAAAAACAGACGAAGAAGGCGCAGATGTTTTTTTAGGAGTTACCTTTTTAGGAAAAACTCCTTTAGAACGAGTCTCCATCCCTGCCGGTCAAAATCGATTAAGGGTTTCCAAACAGGGGTTTGTTGATGCCTTTCGTCCGGTGGATGCAAAGGCTGGTCAGAATTCAATTTTTGAAGTTTCTCTTCGCGAGGGGAAATCGGAAATTTATTACCCGAATAAACAATTTGTATTTCTTGACTATACTTATAAAGATTTTGCGACTTATTCGTTATATGGGTCTCTATTTTTTTATGCGAGTTACCTTTATTTGAATGTTGCTTCGCGAAGAGCTTATGAAGACAGCAGATCCCAGGTCAATCTAGTGAATGCGGTTTCGATTCAAACATATTATAATAATAATACGACAAATGAATTTTTAGGTTGGTATCTATACCAAACACAGATCA
>Ga0209277_10001124_pt1 | contig 13293 bp, 1 predicted proteins | sample JI81AbrownDNA_FD_187503 | JGI IMG/M metagenome (GOLD analysis project Ga0209277, IMG submission 187503) | Wastewater effluent complex algal communities from Wisconsin, to seasonally profile nutrient transformation and Carbon sequestration -... | ecosystem: Engineered > WWTP > Effluent > Algae... | reverse complement strand
GTTACGACCATTGCATATACTGCTATCGATGCAGTTGGAAATACAGCTATTTGTACATTTACAGTTACAGTTGTAGATAATCAATTACCTGTATTTACTTCGTGTCCAACGAATATCACGGTTGCATCCAATCCGGGATTGTGCTCTGCCGTTGTAAGTTGGGTTGCTCCTGTTGCAACTGATAACTGTCCGGGATTAACATTGGTTCAAACTACCGGTTTGGTTAGTGGTGCTGCATTTCCAGTTGGTACAACTAATGTTAGTTTTACTGCCACTGATGCTTATGGCAATGCAAGTATTTGTTCATTTACTGTGACCGTTACGGATGCGCAACCTCCGGTATTCACGTCATGTCCGGTAAATATTTCGGTTAATAATACTCCGGGAAACTGTTCTGCTGTGGTTAGTTGGATTGCGCCTGTTGTTTCCGATAATTGTTCGGGTGTTTCATTTATTCAAACTGCAGGATTGCCAAGTGGATCAAGTTTTCCAATTGGTACTACCAATATTGTTTATACAGCTACCGATGCAAGTGGTAATACAGCTACCTGTAGCTTTTTGGTTGTGGTAACCGATAACCAAGCCCCTACATTTACTTCCTGTCCGATTAATATCTCTACAAACAATAATCCGGGAATTTGTGGAGCAGTTGTAAACTGGGTTTCGCCAGCTGCAAGTGATAATTGTCCGGGAGTCTCAGTACTTCAAACATTAGGGCCACCAAGCGGATCAACGTTCCCAATAGGTGTTACAAATATTTCTTATACCGCAACTGATGCATATGGTAATACAAGCGTATGTGCCTTCACCGTTACTGTAGCAGATATTGAAAGTCCTGTATTTACTTCATGTCCATTAAACATTATCATAAATAATACACCTGGTTTATGCAGTGCAATTGCTAACTGGGTTCCTCCCAGTGCGAATGATAATTGTGCAGGTGTAGTTTTAACCCAAACAAGCGGTTTGCCAAGCGGATCAGCATTTCCGGTAGGTGTTACCAATGTGGTTTATACAGCAACCGATATTTATGGTCTTGTTTCAACCTGTTCGTTTACGGTAACCGTTATAGACAACCAATTACCGGTTTTCACATCTTGTCCTGCGAATATTGCGGTAAATACAACACCAGGTTCATGTAATGCTGTTGTTTCATGGGTAGCACCTATTGCCAGCGATAATTGTCCAGGATTGGTGCTAACACAAACCGCAGGCTTGCCAAGCGGATCATCTTTTCCAATAGGTTCAACAACTATTTCTTTCACTGCTACAGATGCCAGTGGAAATACAAGCTTATGTTCATTTACAGTAACTGTTACCGATGTACAGGTACCAGTATTCACATCATGTCCAACAAACATTAATGTTGGAAATACACCCGGAAACTGTTCAGCTGTTGTTTCCTGGGTAGCACCAGCTGCAACTGATAACTGTCCTGGCTTAATAATTACCCAAACGGCAGGTTTCCCTAGCGGTTCAACTTTCCCGATTGGCGTTACAACAATTTCTTATTCGGCTACTGATGCGAGCGGTAATAACAGCGTATGTTCGTTCACCGTTACGGTAACTGACAATGAACTCCCTGTATTTGTAACGTGTCCAGCCAATATAAGCGTTAATACGAATGCTGGAACATGCGGTGCAACGGTTACATGGGCTTCACCATCCGCTACAGATAATTGTCCTGGCTTGGTTGTAAGTCAAACAGGTGGATTATCCAGCGGATCTTTATTTCCAGTTGGAATAACAACGGTTACATTTTTAGCTACTGATGCAAGTGGTAATACAGCCTCGTGTACGTTTACGGTAACTGTAACAGACAATCAGTCACCTGTATTTACATCGTGTCCGAGCAATATTACGGTAAACAATACACCGGGCTTTTGCAGTTCGGTTGTAACATGGATAGCGCCAACGGCTAGTGATAACTGTGCGGGCGTAAGCGTTGTACAAACAACAGGATTGGTGAGCGGATCAGCATTCCCAATAGGTGTATCAACGGTATCATTTACGGCATCAGATAGCTATGGTAATACATCAGTATGTACGTTTACTGTAACAGTAGTAGATAATCAATTTCCAACATTTACCTCATGTCCAAGCAATATTACAACTAACAATACACCGGGAAGTTGTTCTGCTGTGGTTAGTTGGGTTGCACCAGTTGCAAGCGATAATTGTCCGGGAGTTACGTTAACACAAACAGCAGGTTTACCAAGCGGCTCATCCTTCCCTATAGGCGTAACCAATATTACCTATACAGCAACCGATGCAAATGGTAATATAACGCTTTGCACGTTTACCGTTACGGTAGTAGATAATCAAGTACCGGTATTTACATCTTGTCCTGTTAATATAAACGTAAACAATACTCCTGGTAGTTGTGGCGCAATCGTATTTTGGGCAGCACCGGTTGCAAGTGATAACTGTGCAGGTTTAGTATTAACCCAAACAGCAGGCTTGCCAAGTGGTTCAACCTTCCCGATAGGAGTAACCAGTATATCGTATACAGCTACCGATGCCAGTGGAAATACAGCCACCTGTTCATTTACGGTTACAGTAACCGATAATCAATTGCCTGTATTTACCTCATGTCCTGTTAACGTTACTACCAATAATACACCGGGCATATGCGGAGCCGTAGTAAACTGGGTAGCACCAGCTGCAACGGATAACTGTCCTGGATTGGTGATTACGCAAACAAGCGGATTACCATCGGGCTCAACGTTCCCTGTGGGAGTAACCTTGGTAACGTTTATAGCAACGGATGCCAGTGGAAACTCAGCTACGTGTTCGTTTAGTATAACCATTACAGATAATCAAGCACCAACGTTTACGTCATGTCCGAGCAATATAACGGTGAACAATACACCGGGCTTATGTAGTTCTGTCGTAACATGGGTAGCACCGGTTGCCACAGATAACTGTGCGGGCGTAGGAGTAGTACAAACGGCAGGCTTACCAAGCGGCTCGGCCTTCCCGATAGGAATATCAACGGTAACGTTTACAGCAACCGATGCCAGCGGAAATACAAGTTTGTGCACGTTTACAGTAACGGTTATCGACAATGAATTCCCTACATTCACTTCGTGTCCTTCTAATATAAGTGTTAATAATACGCCTGGTTCATGTTTTGCGAATGTCTCATGGACTGCACCAACAGGAGGTGATAACTGTGGAGGTTTAGTGGTAACGCAAACGGCAGGTCTTGCGTCAGGTAGTGCTTTCCCAATTGGTGTTACAAATATTATTTATACAGCAACAGATGCCAGTGGTAATGTTACACTTTGTTCATTTACTGTTACAGTTACCGATAATCAATTACCAATCTTTACTTCATGCCCTTCTGATATAATATTAAACAATAATGTCGGTTTATGTAGTGCAATTGCAGCTTGGTCGGCTCCTGCCGCGAGTGATAATTGTCCTGGATTAGTCATTAATCAAACTACTGGATTACCTAACGGTTCAGCATTCCCTATTGGTGTAACTACAGTGACTTATGTGGCTAGTGATGCGAGTGGAAATATTGCAACATGTTCGTTTACTGTAACTATAATTGATAATCAGCTTCCGGTATTTACCAGTTGTCCTGCTACAATAAACACGAACACAAGTCCAGGTGTTTGTTCTGCAATTGTTACTTGGTCATTACCTACGGCAAATGATAACTGTCCGGGCGTTGTGGTTACACAAACTATTGGTCCGCCAAGTGGATCTACTTTCCCAGTAGGAACAACTTCTATTTCTTATACGGCTACAGATATACATGGAAATACTTCAGTATGTTCATTTAGTGTTAATGTGACTGACAATGAAGCCCCAGTATTTACTTCGTGTCCAGGAAATATCACTTTAAGTAATACGCCTGGATTATGTAGTGCCGTTGCTACTTGGATACCACCGGCAGCTTCCGATAACTGTTCAGGCGTTGTTACCATATCACAAATTTCAGGATTGCCTTCAGGTTCTGATTTCCCAGTTGGTGTAACATTGGTTACGTTTAATGCAATTGATGCAAATGGTAATGCATCTACTTGTTCGTTCAACGTTACTGTTACTGATAGCGAATTACCTGTCTTTGCTTCTTGCCCGTCAAACATAAATGTAACCAACGATCCAGGATTTTGTAATGCTATAGTTAATTGGGTTGTTCCTGTTGCTAATGATAATTGCTCAGGAGTAATTGTAACTCAAACAACGGGATTGCCGGTTGGATCAACGTTCCCGTTAGGTTCAACAACTATTACCTATACGGCATTGGATGTAGGTGGTAACTCAGCAATTTGTTCTTTTGTTGTTAACGTAACAGACGCTGAGGCTCCTGTATTTACTTCATGTCCAACTAATATTACTGTAAATAATAATCCGGGATTGTGTAGCGCGCTAGTTTCATGGATTGCTCCTGTTGCTTCAGATAATTGTGCAGGGGTAGCCATTGTGCAAACTACCGGTTTGGCAAGTGGGGCGTCATTCCCCGTAGGCGTTACGACTATCACTTATGTTGCTACAGATGCAGCAGGTAATAATGCGACTTGCACATTTACAGTAACCGTAATTGATAATCAACCGCCATTATTTACAACATGCCCTGCTAACATTACATTAAGTAATGATCCAGGTTTATGTTCAGCAATAGGAACTTGGATTGCTCCAGTTGCAACAGATAATTGTTCAATTGCTTCAATGGTCCAAACAGCAGGATTTGCATCTGGTTCGGCTTTCCCTGTTGGTGTTACTACAATTACGTATACGGCCACTGATGTTGCCGGAAATATTTCACTTTGTACTTTCACGGTTACAGTTAATGATAATCAACCGCCTGTATTTAGTTCTTGTCCTGCAAACATAAATGTTAATAACGCTGCGGGAATATGTTCTCAAGTAGTTACCTGGACTGCGCCTGTCGCTACAGATAATTGTCCTGGTATTGTAACATTGGTTCAAACTGCCGGTTTGCCTAGTGGATCTTCGTTCCCAATTGGTGTAACCAATATTAGTTACAATGCTATTGATGCTGCAGGAAATATCTCTGTATGTGCATTTACGGTAACAGTAACAGATAATCAATTACCTGTATTTACTTCTTGTCCGGCCAATATAATTTTAAGTAGTACCCCAGGATTATGCAGTGCTGTTGCATCATGGGTTGCACCAGTTGCAAGTGATAATTGTCCGGGAGTTACAATTACTCAAACAGCAGGTTTGCCTAGTGGATCGGTATTCCCATTGGGTATCACCAATATTTCATATAATGCAGTTGACGCCAGTGGTAATGTAAGTGTTTGTTCGTTCACAGTAACAGTAACAGATAACCAAGCACCTATTTTCACATCATGTCCTGCAAGCATAAGTGTTATCAATAATCCGGGATTATGTGGGGCTGTTGTTTCATGGGCAGCGCCAATTGTGAGCGATAACTGTTCAGGTGTTGTAATAACGCAAACCGCAGGTTTACCTTCAGGTTCTCTTTTCCCGGTTGGTGTGACACCTGTTTCGTTTACTGCAACTGATGCTGGTGGAAATACGGCTACTTGTTCTTTCACGGTAACAGTTACCGATAATCAAAATCCAGCATTTGTGACTTGCCCATTAAATATTACTGTTTCTAACAATCCGGGATTGTGTAGTGCTGTTGTAAATTGGGTTGCTCCAACAGCAAGTGATAATTGTGCTGGTGTTACCGTTACACAAACGGCAGGACCAGCAAATGGGTCGGTTTTCCCAATTGGTGTAACCAATATTACCTATACAGCACTAGATGCTGCAGGAAACATTGCCATTTGCACCTTTACAGTTACAGTCAATGATACAGAGGCACCATTGTTTACCTCGTGTCCTTCAAGTATAACTGTTAGCAATACGATTGGTTCTTGCAGTGCAATTGTTTCGTGGATTTTACCAGCAGCCTCTGATAATTGTCCTGGTGCTGTAACCATTTCTCAAAGTGCTGGATTGCCAAGTGGGTCGTCATTCCCCATTGGTGTAACAACCATTTCTTATACAGCAACCGATGTTGCCGGTAATACCGCGGTGTGTTCATTTACAGTGACGGTTAATGACAACGAAGTTCCTGTATTTACTTCTTGTCCTACGAATATTACTATAAATAATAATCCAGGTTTATGTAGTGCTATTGTAAGTTGGATAGCGCCATCGGTTTCTGACAATTGTCCGGGAGTGTCATTGGTGCAAACTACGGGATTCCCAAGTGGTACTGCATTCCCGGTTGGTATTACTTCAGTTTCATATACGGCTACCGATGCAGCAGGCAATACTTCTACTTGTTCATTTACTGTAACTGTTATTGATAACCAATTGCCGATTTTCACTTCTTGCCCGTTGAATGTTACTGTAAATAGCAGTCCTGGTTTATGTAACGCAATTGTAAGTTGGGTAGCACCAACGGCAACCGATAATTGTCCTGGAACTACGATAACCTTAACAGGAGGATTACCTAGTGGTTCTGCATTCCCTGTTGGTACAACTACTGTTATTTTTACAGCAACTGATGCTGGTGGAAATTCTTCAACCTGTACGTTTACTGTTACCGTTAACGACATTCAACCGCCTGTATTTGTTTCATGTCCTTCTAATATTATCGTGAACAATGACGCAGGAAACTGTTCGGCTCTTGTAACATGGACGGCTCCTTCGGCAACGGATAACTGTTCGGGCGTTGTGGTTACACAAACATCAGGACTTCCAAATGGATCGGTATTCCCATTGGGTGTCACTAATATTGTTTATACCGCAACAGATGCTTCCGGTTTATTTGTTACGTGTTCATTTAGTGTAACGGTTACCGATAACGAAGCTCCAGCGTTTACCTCCTGTCCTGCTAATATTACAGTGAATAATACCCCAGGCTTATGTAGTGGTGTTGCGACCTGGGCACCTCCTGTTGCAAGTGATAATTGTCCGGGAATTGTGACAATTACTCAAACAACAGGGTTGCCAAGTGGTTCTGCTTTCCCGATTGGCGTTACCAATGTTACATTTACGGCAACCGATGTTTTAGGTAATACTTCGGTTTGTTCATTTAACGTGACAGTATTGGATGTTCAATTGCCTGTATTCGCAGGTTGTCCTGCTAATATTGCCGTAAGTAATACTGTTGGTACTTGCGGTGCTGTTGTGAGCTGGATTGCTCCAACCGCAAGTGATAACTGTCCGGGCGTTGCTGTTTCTCAAACAGCTGGTTTGCCTAACGGGTCAGTATTCCCAATTGGTACTACAACAATAACATATACTGCAACGGATGGAGGTGGAAACATTGCTACCTGTACGTTCACAATTACGGTAACAGATGTTCAGGCACCTGTATTTACATCATGCCCAATTAATATTACAGTGAACAATAATCCCGGAGTTTGTGGAGCTGCCGTTTCATGGACGGCACCTGCAGCAAACGATAATTGTTCAGGATTGATCATTACTCAAACTGCAGGTCTACTAAGTGGATCCACCTTCCCTATAGGCACAACTAACGTTTCGTTTAGTGCTGTTGATGCCAGTGGAAACAGTGCTATTTGTTCGTTTACTGTTACTGTTATTGACAATGAAGTGCCGGTATTTGTAACTTGTCCTTCAAATATAAGTGTCAATAACAATGCAGGTTTTTGCAGTGCTGTTGTAACATGGGCTGCTCCATCGGCTACAGATAATTGTCCTGGTGTGAGCATCGTTCAAACAAGTGGTCCTGTGAGTGGCTCCGCCTTCCCAATAGGATCAACCAATGTAGTGTTTACGGCTACTGATGCAGCCGGTAATACTTCAACCTGTAATTTCACAGTTACTGTTGCCGATAATGAATTACCGGTGTTTACCTCTTGTCCTGTTAATATTACGGTTAATAACGATCCAGGTTTGTGCAGTGGAGTTGTGAATTGGATAATTCCTGTTGCAAGTGATAATTGTTCGGGTGTTACATTGGTACAAACAACAGGCTTGCCTAACGGATCGGCATTCCCGATTGGTGTTACCAATATATCATATACAGCGACTGATGCTAGTGGAAATACAAGTATTTGTGCATTCAGCGTAACTGTTAATGATAATCAATTGCCGGTATTTACTTCATGTCCTCCAAATATTACCGTTAACAATGCAGCTGGATTCTGCAGTGAAGTTGTAACATGGGCTTTACCGGTTGCGTCTGATAATTGCGCAGGTGTTTCAATTGTGCAAACTTCAGGATTAGCAAGTGGTTCATCTTTCCCTATTGGTGTTTCTACTGTTGTCTACACCGCAACAGATGCTGTTGGTAATTCAAGCACATGTAGCTTTACTGTAACTGTAACAGACAATGAAGCACCATTGTTTACTTCATGTCCGGTTAATATTACAAGCGTGAATGATCCGGGGGTTTGTGGTGCAACCATTAGTTGGGCACCTCCTGTTGCTTCAGATAACTGTCCTGGACTAACGTTAAGTCAAACGGCGGGACTTGCAAGTGGATCAGTATTCCCAATAGGAACTACAAACATTACGTTTACTGCAACTGATGCAGCAGGTAATTCAACTACGTGTTCTTTTGCAGTGACGGTTAATGATAACGAATTACCGGTATTTAGTTCATGTCCGTCAGATATCTCAAGCTGTAATCCTGTTGTTACCTTCAGTGCTCCGATCGCAAATGATAATTGTACAGGTATGACCTTGGTACAAACAGCTGGACTTCCAAGCGGATCAACATTCCCATTAGGAAATACCTTGAATGTATTTACGGCAACAGACGCAAGTGGAAATGTTCAGTTATGTCAATTCAATGTTACCATCGTTTCACCAGTAGTATCGTTATTTACTGCCGCCATGCCTGACACCTTGTGTGTGCTGGATGCAAACTTAAACTTGGTTTCAATGGTCGTTCCAAATGCCGCATCAACTGATTCGTTCACGGTTTCTGCCGGTGGAGTAATTCCTGTTAGCTGGCAGTTTAGTCCATCACTTTCAGGTGTTGGAACCTATACCATTACGCATTTTGTTACCAATGGTGTTTGCTCTGATTCATCGTCACATACAATTGTTGTAGTTCCGGTGGCTAACGCTTCTTGGACTTACGCAGATACAATATGTCAAGCAGCAGGAGCTATTACATTAATTCCCACAGGAGATCCCGGAGGAGTGTGGAGCGGAATCGGTGTATCGGGTAATACGTTTGATCCGGCAATAGCTGGACCGGGTGTTCATGCTATTTCTTATATTGTTGGGTTTGGAATTTGCAAGGATACCGTTATCAGAAATATTTATGTAAGTCCGGATGTAAATCCAGCATGGGCATTTACCACTACAGGATTATGTACTTCCAGCGGAAGCATTTTAATGGATACGTTGGTGAGTGGAACGCCTGGAGGAACGTGGAGCGGACCTGGAATTACCGGAAATATCTTTGATCCATCCGCACTAAGTGGAGTTGTCAACGTTACCTATACTGTTGGTGAAAGTTTCTGTTCCGAATCATCAACCCAATCGGTTAATGTGCTGATACAACCAGTAACATTTGCCGGTAATGATACATCCGTTTGTGGATTGGTGGATACCTTAAATGCTACAGCTTTCATAGGAAATGGTGTTTGGAGTACATCAGCAACTAATATTACATTCGCAAATATCAACGATCCTTTGAGCGCAATTACTTCTACAATTGAAGGAACTTTTATGTTAATATGGTCTGAATCTATTGGCGGAACCTGTTTTGCAGACGATACTGTTTATATAACGTTCTGGCAAGTGCCTGTTTCAAGTGCCGGTACCGACCAAAGTATAGATGTTACAAGTACAACTTTTAATGCCACAACACCTCCTTTTGGATCTGGGGTGTGGATTATTCAAAATGCAGGTTCAACCGTAGTTACACCATCAAGTGCCACATCACAGGTAACCAATTTGGTTGTAGGAGACAATACATTCACCTGGTATGTTACCAATGGAACATGTCCTCCAGCTACTGATGATGTAGTAATTACTGTGAATGATGTTATTATTCCGGCCGGTATATCGCCTAACGGTGATGGTCTTAACGATGTTTGGGTCATTGGCGGAATAGCTTCCATTAAAAATGAATTGCAAATATTTACCCGTTGGGGTGAAAAAGTGTATGACAAAGAGAATTACAACAACGATTGGGCAGGAACTAAGACTAATGGAACTGAGTTGCCTAATGATACGTATTTCTATATTTTAAAAGTTGAAGGTTACGAGGATTTCACCGGATATATAATTATTAAACGATGAGGGTAATACGCATTATAATGTTGCTCACGCTTGGACTTTTTTGTTCAAACTTGTTTGCGCAATATATTCCATTAACAAGTCAATACTTGACCAATGGATTAGTCATAAATCCGGCATATGCAGGTTCACAGGACGCATTAAGCGTATCATTGTCACACCGTAGCCAATGGGTGGGATTTGACGGAGCTCCAAATACCCAAAATTTATCGTTTCACGGTCCACTTAAGAATGAAAATATTGCCATTGGTGGTATGTTCTACAGGGACGCAATTGGTGTAACAACTGAGAATGGATTTTATGGTTCTTATGCCTACCGCATGCGTACCCGTAATAAGGGTTTCTTTTCATTGGGCCTAGGCGCAGGTGTGTCTATGTATAACTCAAAATGGAATAAAGTAGCAGTAAATGACCCCAATGATCCGCAGTTTAGTGCACCTTCGCAGGTATTAATTAAGCCAAACATGAGTTTTGGGATGTATTTTTATAATAAGAAGTTCTTTGGAGGATTATCGATCCCGTTTTTGCTTTCTCATAAGTTGGCTTTAACTGGCACGCGTTATAAAATTTACAATGATTTTAATAATTATAACGTCCTGTTGCAAGCAGGAACATACATAAACTTTACCAAGAAATTCGTTCTTAAGCCTTCAATTCTTGCAAGCCGTGGCCCAGCAAATTCCTATGATTTGGATGCCACGTTGCAGGCCGTTATACAAAATAAATACTCTATTGGCTTGACATACAGGACCACACAAGCAATAATTTGTTTGGCGCAAATGCGTGTTAATGACCAATGGTTTGTAGGATATTCCTATGATTACACGCTTTCGGCACTAAGAAATTACCAATATGGCTCACATGAGGTGCTTCTCCGCTATATATTCTATTACAGGGTGAATGCCCGAAGCCCCCGTTATTTTTAGTCGTAATTCAGGTTTTTATTTCGTGTAAGGGTCCTCAAAACGACCATTGTAAATTTTTATTGTTTTCTTTGTATTATATTGGGTTAATACTGTATTACCCATTGATGAATTGATACAAAGAGTCAAACATATTATTTGGATTTTGCTCCTGGCAATTAGCAGCTTTTTAAAGCCTGTTAAGGCGCAGGAATTATACCATGTCAGGCTAATGCCCTGCAATACCAGTGATAAAAATGAATTTTCAGCCGTGCCGTATGAAAAAGGCTTGTTATTTTGTTCAGACAGGTCAGACCCATCAGCCATAAAATTTGAAACTACTAAGGGGGCAAAACCGTTAGTAAATGTTTTTTTTGCAGCAAACGACTCAAGTACCAAAGCAGTTAGCGCAGCTGCCTTCAGCAGTATTTATGCTCACGATGGTCCAGTTGCATTTTATGACAATGGAAACCGAGCCGTATTAACCCGAACTCAAAGCGATAAGAACAAGTTTAAAAGTCTTTACAAAGACACTAAATTGGGATTGTTTTTCTTTGAGAAAAAAGAAGGTAAGTGGAGAGAAACAGGATCTTTTCCTTTCAATGACCAATCATATTCCTGCGGTCAGGCAACAATCAATAACGATGGCACGGTAATGGTATTCTCATCTGATATGCCCGGAAGTAATGGTGGAACGGATTTATATTATTCAACGTTTAACCCGGATGATAGTAGTTGGATATTGCCGGTGAATTTAGGGCCTGTTATTAATAGTTCTAAAAATGAAATGTTTCCTTTTTTACATCCTTCAGGAATTTTATATTTTTCAAGTTCTGGAAAAAAGGGTAAAGGAGGGTTGGATGTATTTCATACCGTAGGTGGATATCCATATAGCCGAATTGTGCATGAAGTTGATGAAATCAATTCAGAGCAGGATGATTTTGGTTTTTGGGCATCGGCTGATTTTTCTAAAGGTTATCTAACCAGTAACCGCGCAGGGACAGATGATGTTTATTCGGTTTCCCTAACACCACCTGAATTTCAAGACTGCGTGGAGTATCAAGATGTAAGTTACTGCTATGAATTTTTTGAAGAAGCTTCAATTGATGTAGATACTATTCCAATGGTTTATGAATGGGATTTTGGTGATGGAATCCGAAAGAAAGGATTATCAGCCTACCACTGTTATAAAGAGCCAGGAATTTATACTGTTCAATTAAATGTTTTTGACACGGTAGTAAACGCTTTATTTATGAATGAAGCCACGTATGAATTAGAAATTGCCGATAAAAATCAACCGCTCATGCAGGTTCCCGATTCTGCAAATCCAAATAAGCCGTTTTTTGTTTCTGCAGGTCAGGCACGATTTAAAGATTTTATCATAGGTGGTTACTATTGGGATTTTGGTGATGGAATTCACATGAAAGGTGAACGGTTTCCAGTGACGTTGGAAAAAGTTGGAACGTATGATGTTGTATTGGGTGTAACTAGTATTCCTGATAAGAACGGACGAACACAATCAAAATGTTTCAAAAAGAGATTGGTTGTTTGCAACGACAGTATTCCACCGCAATTGGTTGATGATAGCAGTGATCCTGCAGTTGAAAAATTACCGGGAGGAACACAAGGAACAACGTATGTATTGGTTGAAGAAAGCGAGGGTTTTCATGTTACACGTTTGAAAGGAGATGGAACAAATACATCCGATATAAACCATTTACCGAATTCGATTTATTATTTGAAAATCGGAGAAAATGGTGATACGCTTGTTAAAAAGCATTCAAATGATCCGGAGTCAAGAAAATTATTAGAAACGTATTTGGATCAGGCCGAATCTCCATATGAGCAACGAAAAAACGGTTTGGTTTCCTATAATGCATTTTTGCCAAGCGATTCAACCAAGTATCCTGTATATGCAATGGACATTAAAAAATTCTATGGTTCTATTGATAGTTTAGTAAAATCGCCATGGCAATTTACATTGTTACCATCCAATATTGCCAATGCATTAATGGAGATGAATTCAGATGAAGCAGGATTAAGTTTAGTGAGGAATAACGATAAAAAATATTTACCGCAATACAATGCCAATGTGAACGTGCGCATCGACGGCCACACCGACTCCCGCGCATCGCACAAGTACAACGAGGGCCTCTCC
>Ga0209277_10001120_pt1 | contig 13312 bp, 13 predicted proteins | sample JI81AbrownDNA_FD_187503 | JGI IMG/M metagenome (GOLD analysis project Ga0209277, IMG submission 187503) | Wastewater effluent complex algal communities from Wisconsin, to seasonally profile nutrient transformation and Carbon sequestration -... | ecosystem: Engineered > WWTP > Effluent > Algae... | reverse complement strand
GGTGGCGGCCGGGCACCGTGACGATCTGGCCGAGATGTACGAGCAGTGGCACTTCTTCCGCACGTTCATCTCCAACGTCGAGATGACGCTCACCAAGACCCGCATGGACGTTGCCCGTCACTACGTCGCCTCCCTGGTGGACACGCAGTTGCATCACGTCTTCGACACCATCGCGGAGGAGTACCAACGCACCGTGAACGCCGTGCTGGCGATCACCGGCGAGGGCGAGCTGTTGCAGAGCCAGCCGCTGTTGCAGCGCACCCTGAGCGTGCGGGACGCCTATCTCGACCCGGTGAGTTACCTGCAGGTGGCGATGCTGGCCAGGTTGCGCGCGGGTGATCGTGAGCCGCAACTGGAGCGGGCGCTGCTGCTGGCCGTGAACGGTGTCGCCGCCGGCCTGCGCAACACCGGGTAGTCACTCACCCTGCCTCTGTTTCGTGCGGTTGCCCGCGGGCAGGCGTGCGAACAGTCCTTTGCGGCGAGTGGACGCTCGTCCGATGGCGCACGTCCGCCGGCCGTTCGGGCGGTCGAGTGAGCGCCGCCCGGGTCCGAACATCCCCTCCGAACGAGTTGCCGTATGCCTGTGGGCATACCTGGGAACACCTCTCCACCGGCAGACGCGGCCCCCCTGGCTGAACAGAGATTGTTTACCCAAGGGGAACACCCCGGGAGGAAACCAGGCACAAAGCCACTCACCGAAAGGGTCACAATGACTCTCAAGAACACCCGCCGCATCGTTGCCGGCGTCATCGCAGCCGCCGCACTGCCCATCGCGGCCGCCGGCAGCGCCCAAGCGCACACCACGTCCGGCTGCACGATCAACCCACTCACGCCCGAGTACGCCTACACCCAATCCAACGGTGTGAAGGTACTGAACTACAAGATCTCGGTCTCGTGCTCATCGGGTCGCACCGCCCACATCACCCAGGAACGCTGGGAAGAGGACGACTGGCCCAACGGCGACGACCACCTCGGCACCACGACCTTCACCCAGCGCGGCGTCACCACGCTGAACAACTACCGCACCCTCGTCGACGGCGAACTCGGCCAGGAGGAGGTCTACCAGAAGATCCGCTTCTACGTGGTCAGCGACAACGGTGTGGTCTCGGCATGGACCGGCTGGCACAACTCGGCCACCCGCTCCTTCTACAACTGAACAGCAGTTCCCACAACGCAACGCCCCCACCCGCTCCGGGTGGGGGCGTTCCGTATGCCTACCGGCAGAGCCGCCCGAATCCATCCAAGGCCGGACGCATCACCCCTGGCCACAGGCACATTCTTGGGTCGTGGGCAGAAGACCCACAGAGGATCCAAGGCACCAGCCACTCACCGAAAGGAGTCGCCATGAATCTCCAGAAAATCGCTCGGCGCACCATCGCAGCAGGCATCGTCGCCGCCACCGCTGCGGTCGGCTTTGCCGGTTCGGCCCAGGCCGTCAGCCTGGCTGGTTGCACTGCCACGCCGTTCGCACCGGTGTTCAGCCATATCAACGCCGCGGGCAACAAAGTGCTGAGGTACAGGGTCGTGATCGTCTGTGCCGGCAACCGCACGATCACCGTTCAGCAGCAGCGCAAGGAGCAGGACGGCTTCTTGAACCCCGACGATCTGGTCGGCACCGCCGTCTTCTCGCGCGCCTTCCCCGTCGCTGGCGTCCAAACGGTCAACATCTTGGCCACACTGCCCAACACCGAACTGGGCAACGAAGAGCTGTACCAGCGGATCCGCATCCGGGTCGCCAGCGGTGGCGTCGTCTCCGCCTGGAGCGCTTGGGACAGCTCCGGCGTCCGGTCGTTCAGCAACTGATTCCCACCCACCCGAAGCCCCGTCCGAGCGGACGGGGCTTTGCGGTGTGCGGAACAACCCGCCGGTCAGGGTGGTTGCACACGTCATGCGGGTAGAGATCTGGTCGGACGTGGTGTGCCCCTTCTGCTATATCGGCAAGCGCCGGTTCGAGAACGCCCTGTCTAGCTTCGAGCATGCCGACGAGGTACAGGTGGTGTTCCGCTCCTTCGAGCTCGACCCCGAGGCCCCGCAGCAGCCCACCGAGAAGGTGCCGACGGCGCTGGCGCGCAAGTACGGCATCACCCCCGAGCAGGCGCTGCAGAACATGGCCGGGGTCGATCGGATGGCCGCTGGTGAGGGTCTCGTGTTCAAACAGGCCGACGCTCCGCACGCCAATACCCGCGACGCCCACCGGCTGCTGCACCTGGCTCGCGCCGAAGGCGGGCCCGGCGCCCAGGCTCGGCTCAACGAGCGGTTGCTGCAGAACTACTTCGTCGACGCGCAGAACCCGGCCGATCAGGCTCTGCTGCGTGAGTCTGCCGTCAGCGTGGGCCTGGACGCCGACCGGGTGGACCAGGTCCTGGCCGGCGACGAGTTCGCTGACGCCGTTGCTGCCGACGTCGAACAGGCTCGTGCCTACGGCGCCACCGGGGTGCCGTTCTTCGTCATCGATGAGCGCTACGGAATCGCCGGTGCCCAGCCGACCGAAGCCTTCACCCGCACTCTCGAGCAGGCCTGGAACGACCGCGAATGAGCGCAGCCATCACCCGTTGAAGAGTGGGGGCAACGTCTCGATCGCCAGCAGGTGCGTGCGCACCCGTTCGGCGAACACAGGACATCCTGCCTTGCGCAGGTTCTGTGGCAGATGCGGCTCCTGTCCCCTGGACAGCCAGTACGCCACCTCTTGGAGCACCGCTGCCCGTACGTGCTCGGGAGCCGAATCGTCCACGAGAACGAAGAAGTCGTCCGGGGCGTAGACGGTATACGGGGCAGATTCTGATTCGAAGTCCAGCACGTTTGCGGTGAGCAGCACGTCTGCCCGACAGGCGAGGGCGGCCGAATGCACGTGGCCATCATTGGAATCTCGACCCTGCCACGTTTCGTCAATGGGAAAGTCGGCCACCCGTCCCACTTCGAACGTGGCAGCGATCCGGTCTCGGACACTACTGAGGCGCACCCCCGGCCACTCCGGATGCGAGCGACGCAAGTTGTAGAGCGTCTCGGCAAGCACGTCTTCTGACCAATAGACCTGAAAGAGCGGATATTCCGGCAGCGTGTAGAGCAGTCCCAGCCAATCGCGCAGGGTGCGGGAGTAGAGCACATTGGCGTCGACGAAGACACCGTGCGGCCCAACTCCCAACATGTCGTGACACTACCGTCGAAGCTCGCGAGATTCGGCTCAGTCGTCGGACAACTCCCGGAGATGACGAAAGGCCTCGCGCTCGCGCTCGCGACGCGCCGAACGTTCGGCTAGCACATCACGAGAGACGAACCGAAGGTGGCTGCCGACCTTGTGCGACGCGATTCGGCCGTCACGCGCCATCTTGATCAGAGTCGGCCTCGATACGCCGAGCAGAGCTGCGGCTGCCGAAGTGGTCAGCTCCTGCGGAATGGTCATGATTGTCACGTCCGAACCATTCGCCATCGACTCGAGAACGTGCTGAAGTAGCCGGCCGATCTCGACGGGCAAAGGTTGCGGCGACTGCTTGGGTTCAGTGACGAATAGTTCGCCACCCGGACCACCCAGGCGCTCGAGAACGTCGCGCGCCAGTTCGACCTCTGCCTCAGTTGCGAGGATACGGTTCGTCGTTGGCACCACGGTGGACATCAGTCACGCCCTTCTCGGACTTCAGGATCAACCGATCCTATGCACTTGCACTTGTAAGTGCAAGTAGCGGCCCTCGAGATACCGCTTCGAGGACGCCGCAGCCCCGCCGCTACAGCATGAACCGCCCCTGGCGCAGTAGCTGCGCGAGAGGCGGTTCACATGCTGTGTGGCGGAGGTGGCGAGATTTGAACTCGCGATGGGCGATAAACCCAAACCCGCTTAGCAGGCGGGCGCCATAGACCGGACTAGGCGACACCTCCCCGACCGAGAGTTGAGCCTACTCCAGGCGGCGTGGCGGCGGCAAAGTGAGCCGCGGCACCCACCCTCGAGTGACACGCGAGCCCCGCGGCGACGCCGCCGGAGTCAACAACTACACTCGGCGTGTCTCGAAGTGAAACAGAGGATCCACATGTCCGAGCCCCAGCGCGCGCTGCCCACCCCAGCGAACGATGCCGACCTCCCTGACGCGTCCCGCGGTGCGAAGCGGATCGGCGGCCACGGACGCTTTCGCTGGGCGGTCGTCTGGACGCTGATCGGCACCCTCATTCCCGGCCTGGGCCTCTGGCACGCCGGACGTCGAGTGGCCGGCGCGGTCGTGATGGGGCTCTTCGCCGCGTTGGTTCTCGCGGGCGTGTACCTGGGCACGGCGGGCAGGGATCGGGTCACCACCCTGGGTACGAACGTCGGCGTGTTGAGCGGGCTCTCCATCGGTCTACTGGTGCTGGCCGTGGTCTGGGTCGCCGTCATCGCCACCAGCCACCTGGCGCTGCGTCCGCTCCGCGCCTCGGGGGCCCAGCGGGTGACCGGCGGCATTCTGGTCGGGGCGCTCTCGCTCGCGATCGCGACGCCCCTCGCCGTGGGAGCCGAATACACCTGGTCGGGCGCCCAGTTGCTGGGCACCGTGTTCGCCGACGACCCCACTGATCCGGGCGGCACCACGTCGACCGATCCGACCACCGCGGCCAACCCCTGGGGAGCCAAGGAACGGATCAACGTGCTGGTGATCGGCGGTGATTCCGGCACCAATCGTGACGCCAGCCTCGGCCTGCGTGCCGACGCCGTGATGATGGCGTCCATCGACACACGCACCGGTGCGAGCACGCTGTTCTCGTTGCCGCGCCAGACCGCCCGAATTCCTTTCCCGCAGGATTCGCCGCTGCACAAGTACTACCCCAACGGGTTCTACGACGGGGTCAACGGCGGCAACGCCGAATACTTCCTCAACGCGATGTACAACAACATCCCGAGCCGCATTCCCAAGAATCTGCTCGGCGACCACGTCAAGAACGTCGGCGCCGAGGTGATGAAGATCGGGGTCGGCGAGGCTCTCGGCCTGGGCAAGGCCGACTACTACGTGATCATCAACATGGACGGCTTCAAGTCGTTCATCAACGCCCTCGGCGGTATCACGCTGAACGTCAACTACCGCATTCCGATCGGCGGCAAGACCACCGAGAACGTTCCGCCGATCGGCTGGATCGAGCCCGGGCGCGACAAGCACCTGAACGGACGGCTGGCGCTGTGGTACGCCCGCGGTCGCTACCACGTGAAGGGCTCCGACTACAGCCGCATGGAGCGGCAGCGTTGCGTGATCAACGCGGTCGTGCAGCAGGCCAGGCCGGACGTGGTGCTGGCCAACTTCGAGAAGATCGCGGCGGCCGGTGCCAAGACGATCCAGACCGACATTCCGCGCAACAAGTTGCCCGCGATGATCGACCTGGCGCTCAAGGTGAAGAACACCAACCTGCACAGCGTGGTGTTCCAGCCCGGGGTGGCCGGGTGGGTGAGCGCCAATCCGCCTTGGCCTGCGGTTCAGCGCCGGGTGCAGCAGGCCCTCAAGGAAGCCGACAAGGCCGAGGGTGGCAAGACGTCGACCCCGTCCGCCAGCGCGGCGACCTCATCGAGCGCGAAGCCGACCAAGTCGAGTTCGAGCAAGTCCGAGGACCTCAGCGACTCCTGCGCCTACAACCCGGCGAAGTAGCTTCCGGCCGGCTCGGGCGAGCGGTCAGAGCTGCGCGGTGTAGCCGCGGCTGGCGTCCAACCGACGAGCGAGATCGCCGGTCAGGTGCACCAGCTCAGCCGTCACGCCACGCTGGCTGACCAGTCGAACCCGATGGTCGGGGCCATGATGCAGCACCAGGGTCGTCGGCGACTGGGTGACCTTGGTCACGTCCGTCCAGACACCCTGCTCGTGGGAGTCCGGTCCGTCGATCGTGTAACCCTCGTCGGACAGTTCGACGCGCACCCGCATGCGTCGCCAGGTCGTCCACGCCACCACGACCAGCCCGACCGCCCCGGCCAGCAGGATCCAGCCCACCACGGCCATCGCCATCGTCAGCCGAGCGGCCGAACTGACCACGATCAGGGTGGCGCCGGCCACGGCGAGCAGGGCTGATAGAGCAACCGCGCGCAGCGGCAACGGCGGAGTGAGCACATGGACACGGGTCGACACGCGGCGAGGGTGGGATTCGAACCCACGGAGCGTTTCCACTCGGCCGCTTTCAAGGCGGCTGCACTAGTCCACTATGCGACCTCGCCCGGCCCCACAGCTTAGTGGCTGTCGACCGACACGTGTCACCACCGTGATCGGGGCCCGAACCGACGCGTCGAGGTGCCAGTCTGGACCCATGCGCGCGATCGTGACCGAGACCTTCGGAGGGCCTGAGGTACTCAGCCTGACCGAGTTGACCGATCCGGTTTCCGGGCCGGGCGAGGTGCTGATCGAGGTGGTCGCCTCTGGTGTCAACCGGGCCGACCTGATGCAGCGGCAGGGCCTCTACCCGCCGCCGCGGGGGGTGACCGACATCCTCGGGCTGGAGGTGTCCGGACGGATCGCCGCCGTCGGCGAGGGCGTCGACGGTTGGCAGCCGGGCGATGCCTGCGTGGCGTTGCTGGCCGGCGGCGGGTACGCGACCGTCGCGGCCGTGCCTGCGGGGCAGGTGCTCCGTCCGCCGCACGGCATGGATCTGGTCACCGCCGCCGGGCTGCTCGAGGTGGCCGCCACCGTCACGTCCAACCTGACCCGAGTGGCGCTCGCACCCGGCGAAGTGCTTCTGGTGCACGGCGGAGCCGGCGGCATCGGCAGCTTCGCGGTGCAGTACGCGGCAGCCCTCGGCGCCCGGGTGTTCGCCACCGCCGGCAGCGCCGACAAGTTACGGCTGTGCCGCGAGCTCGGGGCCGAGGCCGCGTTCGACTACCACGACGACTGGCCGGGGGCGCTGCAGGGCGCGACCGCCGGGCACGGTGCCGACGTGATCCTGGACGTGATCGGGGCGGCTTACCTGGAGTCGAACGTGGCGGCGCTCGCCGACGACGGCCGTCTGGTCGTGATCGGCCTGCAGGGCGGCCGCACCGGCACCCTCGACCTGGCGAAACTCCTGGCCAAGCGAGGATTGGTCAGCGCGACCAGCCTGCGCGGACGTCCGCCGGAGCAGAAGGCCGCAATCTGCGCCGACGTCGCGCGCACCGTGTGGCCGTTGCTCGAGCAGGGCATCGTGCGCCCTGCCCCCGAGACCCGGTTTCCGGCGTCCAGCGTCCGCGCCGCCCACGAATACCTCGAGTCCGGTGACGCCCTGGGCAAACTGATCCTGACCTGGTGACCGCCCGGGGTTGAGGTTTCGACAGGCTCAACCAGCCGGACCGGTTTCAGGAGCGCCAGGTGTGCCACAGCCGGGCGTACTCGCCGCCCCGGTCGAGCAGTTCCTGGTGCGACCCGAGCTCCTGGATGCGGCCGTCGATCACGACCGCGATCCGGTCGGCGTCGTGCGCGGTGTGCAGCCGGTGCGCGATCGCGACCACGGTGCGTCCGTCGAGCAGGGCGGCCATCGAGCCCTCCAAATGCCGAGCCGTGCGCGGATCGATCAGCGAGGTGGCCTCGTCCAGCACCAGCGTGTGCGGATCCGCCACGACCAGCCGGGCCAGTGCAACCTGCTGCGCCTGCGCCGGGGTGAGCTGGGTACGGCCATGGCCGAGCATGGTGTCCAGCCCGTTCGGCAGTCGCTCCACCCACTCCAGAGCGTCGACGGCACGCAACGCGTTCACCACCGCCGTGTCACCCTGCTCGGGGGTCAGCTGGTGGTCACGGGCCAGCACGATGTTGTCGCGGACGGTGCCGACGAACACGTGATGCTCCTGGGTGACCAGCGCCACCTCGGTGCGCAGCACGTCGAGCGGCAGCGTCATCAACTCCACCTCACCCACCCGGACGGTGCCGGTGCGGGGGCCGTTGATGCCGGCCAGCAGGCGACCCAGGGTCGACTTGCCCGACCCGGACGGTCCGACCACTGCCAGCCGCTCGCCAGGGCTCAGGTCGAGGTCGATGCCGTGCAGCACGTCGCGGCCCTCGCGGTAGGCGAACCGTAGATCGCGACCCACCAGATGCTCGTCGATCGGACGCGCAGCCCCCTCCACCCGGTCCTGCGGCACCTCCGAGATGCCGAGTAGTCGCGTGGTGGCAGCCAACCCGATCTGCAGCCGGTCGGCCACCTGGATCAACCGATCCAGCGGCTCCACCAACTGCTGCACGTAGATGGCTGCGGTGGTGATCTGACCGATCGTCACCCAGTCGTTGGCGTAGCCCCAGGTGCCCAGCACCACCACGGCCACCAGCGGCAGCTGGTAGCTGGCGTCCAGAAAGATGAAGAGCAGATTGCGCAGCGTCATCGTGTAGCGCTCGGCCTGGTTCGAGAGGTCGATGTCCTCCTCGCCGAGCTGGATGCGCCGCCCTTGCAAACCCAGCGCCTCCACCGTGCGGGCACCCTCGACCGTCTCGGTCATCGTCGAGTTGATCTGCGAATAGGTACCCGACTCGGTGATGTAGCCCGGCATGGCGCGGCGCAGGTAGACCCGAGTCACCGACACCAGCACCGTGATCGACACCACCAGCGGCAACGCCAGGAACCACGAGTTCAGCACCATCGCCACGATCGTGAGGCCGGTCACCACCAGCGACATGACCAGCTGCGGAAACGCCCAGCGCACCGACTCGCTCATCTTCGACACGTCGGAGGTGATCCGGGTGAGCAGGTCACCCGAGCTTGCCGACTCGACCCGACCCAGCGGCAACCGCAGCACGGTACGGACGATGGCCTCGCGCGCGGCGGCCAGCATGTCGTAGCCGAACACGGCGGAAGCGCGCCGAGCGGCGAACGTCAGCAGCGACTGAACCAGCACCACCGCCGCGACTGCGACGACGATCGCGTCGACCGTAGCCAGTGGGGTGTTGCCGGCGGCAACCGCATCGACCAGGTCACCGAGCATGCGGGGAACGATCAGCCCGGCGATCGCCGCCAGCACGTTGAAGGCGATGACCGCGCTCAGCAAGCCACGACGGGTCGACAGCAGTGATCCGACGAAGGCGAAGGCCTTCTGGTTGTGCGCCACAGGGAGGCCGCGCTCCGGATTGCGCGAGGCGGCATAGAACGCCTCCGCCGTTGCCTCACGCGTGCGGAACCTGCCCCGCAGGCCCGGCACACCACGCATCGGACGCGCCAGGTCGGGCGGCAGTTCGACCCGATTCGGCTCGTCCGACCAGGTGGACGCCGATGCGGAGACCAGATCAGTGCTCATCGTCGTCCTCCATTCCTCGGTTGATGACGGACCGGTAGCCCGGATGGTTGCGCACGAGATGGTCGTGCGTGCCGGTGGCGACTTGTCGTCCCTCGGCAAGAAAGGCGACCCGGTCGGCGCGGTGCACAAGCAGGGGTGAGCCGGTCATCACCACGGTCGTCCGGCCTCGGCGATGGTCGGCCAACCGCCCTGCGATGGCCTCCTCCGTGTGCGCATCGACTGCGGACGTGGGTTCGACCAGCACCAGAACCTCGGGATCTGCCAGCAGAGCCCTGGCCAGCACGACCCGCTGGCGTTGCCCACCGGAAAGGCCGCGGCCCTTCTCGTCGACCCGGCTGGCCCAGCCCTCCGGCAGCGCTTCGAAGACGTCCTCGGCGGCCGCCGTCCAGAGCGAATGTTCCGCCTGCTCGCGGCTGTGCGCCCCGAGCGGGTCGACGGCCTGCTGGAACGTGCCGGCGAACAGTTGGCTGCCGGCGTCCGAGACCAGTACCCGTTCGCGTAGCGAGGCCATCCGGTAGTGCTGGTAGTCGACTCCGTCCGCGGTCACGCCCCACGGCGCGTTGGCGGTCTCGGCGTCCTGGCGGGCGACCTCGGCGCGACGGCGCTCCTTCTCGGCGCGCGCCAGCCTGGCGGCGCGACCCTTGAGTTCGTCGTCGTCCGATTCGTCGGAGGGAGCACCGCTGTCGGTGGCCAGATAGCGGCCCAACCGGTCGGCCAGGGCGGCCGATTCGTCCGGGTCGGCGCTGACCACGACCAGGAACTCGCCCGGCTCGACGGACAGGTCGGAGCGCACGTCGTGCAGCCGCGGACGAGCCGCCAGGTCGAGGGAGCCGTCGGTCCACGGCAGTTCCGCGCCAAGGAGAGCGATCGTCTTTCGGGCCGACACCAGCCCTCGCACCCACTTCTGCGCCACCTCGAACATCGTCTGCAACGGCCACACCATGAAGATCGCGTAGCCGACGAAGCTGATCAGCTGGCCCAAGGTGAGCCGTCCGGCCAGCATCTCGTGCGATCCGAGCCACACCAGGATCACCAGCAGCAGGCCCGAGAGCAGCACCGAGAGGGTCTCGACGACCGCCTGCCAGGTACCGGCGGTGACGCCCAACCGGCGCACCCGCTGCGACTGGCCGGCGTAGTTGTCGCCGAAGGTCTTCTCGCCACCGATGCCACGCAGGATGCGTAGGCCGGCCACGATGTCGGCGGCCATCGAGGTGAGCTCGCCGTTCTGGGTGCGCTCAGCTGTCTGTGCTCGGTTGAGCGGACGCAGCACCGGCGTCGCCGCTGCCACCAGAACGGGCGCGGTGACCAGCACCACCAAGCCGAGCGGCCCCGAGGTGCCGAGCATCAACGCGGCCACCAACAGGAATGCGCCGAGGGCGCCGAGCGCCCGGGCGACCACCTCGAAGGTGGCGCCGAAGATGTCGGAGTCCGACGACGAGATGCTGAGCACCTCGCCCGTCGGCAGCCGACGGTTCAGCACGTGGCCGAGCTGTGCGGACTTGCGGGTGACCAGCTTCTGGGTTCCGTACAGAGAGATCAGCCAGCCGCGAACGGCGAAGGTGTGCATCACGATTCCGCTGGCGGCCCCGACCAGGATGACGAGCGCCAGGAGCGAGGCCCACAGGGCCGTGGCAGCCCAGTCGCCGACCAGGATTCCGGCGTCGATGGTGCGTCCCAACAGGTACGGACTCAGTGCACTGGGCAGAAACCACGCCAGTCCGGCGATGGTCAGGGCTGCGAGCACGTCGGACTGCACGCGCAGCGTCCACAGCAGAAATCGTGCTGGGCTGCGCGTGTCCGGCCGGTCGGTTTCGGCGCGCGTGTAGGCGTCGATCCGTGGTGGGAAATCGTGCATAGCCGGACAACGTTACGCCTCGATCCCGATGATGTCGACTCGAGCGAATCGATCACCGGCGGGTCTGGGTGCCTGCGGCCCCGGACCGGGGCATCATGGACTGACCGCGTGAGGCAAGGAGGCTTCCGATGATCCAGGTGGTTCCGATTCTTCGGGTCGCCGACGTGGACGCGTCGTTGGCGTGGTGGCAGCAGATCGGCTTCGCACACGACTTCACCCATCGCTACGGGGGCGGCACGACGCACCGTTTCATGGGCATCCGCCGCGACAGCGCCGACGTGTTTCTCAGCGAGAACGTTGCTGACGCCAGCGGGCCGACGCTCGTTTTCGTCTGGGTACCCGACGTGGACGCCGTGGCGCAGCGCTTCGGCGCCGAGGTGGAGCAACACCCGTGGGCGCGCGACTTCGAGGTCACCGACCCCGACGGCAACCGGGTTCGAGTGGGCAGCAAGATCGTCGGCCAGTCGGCCTGAAGGCCCAATGGCCTCCGCGCTTCGCCGCGGGCCGGCTCAGCGCAGGAACAGCGCCCGCAGCCTCATGGTGCAGAGCGCGACGCCCACCACCGACATGACCCCGAAGTAGGCCAGGTGCACACCGGTCATCGGGCCGAAGGCGCCGATCGACAGCTGCCGCATCAGTTCGACCCCGTGCCACAACGGCAGCGCTTGAATGAACCATTGGATCGGCTGGGGGTAGATGTCGATCGGAAACAGGGTCGAGCTGAACATGAACATCGGCAGCAACACGATGTTGATCAGGTCCATCTGCTGAAAGCTGGTGAACCAGCTGGTGACAGCCATGCCGACCGCGGCGAACCCGAGCGCGATCAACAGGGCCACCGGCACCATGGCGAGCGCCCACCACGAGGTGGTGATGCCCAGCGCCGCCATCACCCCCAGGAACGCACACGCGTAGAGCAACCCGCGGAACAGTGCCATCGCGATCTCACCGGCCGCCACGTCGAGCGGGCCGAGCGACGTGGAGAGCATGGCCTCGTAGATACGGCCGAACCGCATCTTGAAGTACACGTTCCAGGTGGAGTCGTAGATGGCGCCGTTCATCGCCGAGGTGGCGAGCAGAGCCGGCGCGATGAACGCCACGTACGACATCGGAGCACCGCCCGGGCCGCTGACCTGCCCGACCAGGCCGCCGAGACCGTACCCCATCGCGAGGAGGTAGAACACCGGCTCGAAGAAGCCGGAGACGAGAATGCCCCAGTTCTGGTTGCCGATCACCTTGAAGCCGCGCTCGAGAACGGACCGGACGTTGCCGGCGTACAGGCCGGCCAGCACGCTCATCGGGTCAACCTGTCGGTGAACACGCGCGCCGCCACCCAGGTGCCGACGGCGACCGCGGCCACCAGAACCGCCACGTGCAGCAACGTCAGCCACCACGGGTTCGGCATGCCGAAACACACGATGCGAGCCAGTTGGGTGCCATGCCACATCGGCGAGATCCAGCCGATCCACTGCAGGTAGACCGGCATCGCGCCGAGTGGGAAGAACGTGCCTGCGAACAGGAACATCGGCATCACGACGAACCGCTGGATGAAGGCGAACTGGGCCCCTTCGTCCTGTTGTTTGGCGGCGAAGGCCATCAGGGGCACCCCGAAGGCCAGGGCGGCGAGCGGCGCGATCAGGACCACCAGCCACGAGTGCGGCGACGTCACCGCACCGAAGGTCAACAGTGCGAGCCAGAAGACGAACGCCTCGGCGGTGAACTTCAGGCCGACCGCAACCAGCTCGCCGAGCGCCACCTGCTTCGGGCTCAACGGCGACGCGCTCGCAGCGAAGAAGTGCTTCTGCCATTTGAAACCGCTCATCACCGGATAGGTGAACTCACCGGTCGCCTCCATGACCACCGACGACACCAGCAGCGCCGGCGCGACGAAGACCAGGTAGCTGACGCCGTCGACGCCGCCCGCACCGGAGTCGACCAGGGCGCCCAGACCCAGGCCCATGGAGGCCAGGTAGAGCAGCGGCAACCCGATCGCCCGGATGACGATGGTCTGCAGGTAGGCGCGCATGGTGGTGAGCCGGTACTCGGCATACAGCAGCCAGCCCCAGCGGCGGCTGATCACGGCCTGCTCGGTCGGCGACAACGCCCCACCCGAGTAGGCGAGACGGTTGGAGTCGGCCTCGGCGGCGATCGAGACGGGTGCCCGGTCAGTCAATCAACGACCTTCCCGTGAGCCGGAGGAACACGTCCTCCAGGGACGAGCGGCGCACCAGCGACGTGACCGGCGCCAGCCCCCGGCTGGTCACTCGCTCGAGTGCGGC
>Ga0209277_10001119_pt1 | contig 13319 bp, 10 predicted proteins | sample JI81AbrownDNA_FD_187503 | JGI IMG/M metagenome (GOLD analysis project Ga0209277, IMG submission 187503) | Wastewater effluent complex algal communities from Wisconsin, to seasonally profile nutrient transformation and Carbon sequestration -... | ecosystem: Engineered > WWTP > Effluent > Algae... | reverse complement strand
CCTGGACGACCCACCGCTGGGACACCCGACCCACCCGACGACCCTGACCTATCCGCGCGATCTCTTAGAAAAGTGAGTTGGCGTGATGCGTTGTTCGGCATCTACCGTCCTCGACATGGAGTCGCCTTGGGCCGCAGTCGCCGCCGGTTTCCTCACCGGAGCCGCCTTGATCATCGCCATCGGCGCGCAGAACGCCTATGTGCTGCGCCAGGGCATCCGCCGCGAGCATGTCTTCCCGATCGTCGCCATCTGCGCGCTGTCCGACGCCGTGCTCATCCTCGCCGGAGTCGGCGGGATGGGCGCGCTGGTCGAGGCCGCCCCCCGGCTGATCACCGTCGTGCGCTGGCTGGGTGCCGCCTTCCTGATCGGCTACGGCCTGTTGGCGGCGCGCCGGGCGATGCATGCGGAGCGCTTGGAGGCCGTCGGTGGCGGCGCGCCGGTGAGCCGCCGCGCCGCGATCTTGACGGTCCTCGCCTTCACCTGGCTCAACCCGCATGTCTATCTCGACACGCTTGTCTTCCTCGGGTCCGTGGCCACCAGCCACGCGGACCGGCGGTGGTGGTTCGCCGGCGGCGCGGCGAGCGCCTCGCTCTTGTGGTTCACCGGACTCGGGTATGGCGCGCGCCTCCTCGCCCCGGTCTTCGCCCGCCCCCTCGCCTGGCGCATCCTCGACGCCCTCATCGCGGTCGTCATGATTACCCTCGGCGTGACCCTCCTGCGCTGACCCCCGTGTCCTTTCGACGGGGTCAGAGTGCCCACTCGACGGGGTCAGAGTGCCCACTCGACGGAAAAGCGCGTCGAAAGGACACTCGGGGGTCGTCGAAAGGACACTCGGGGGTCGTCGAAAGGACACTCGGGGGTCGTCGAAAGGGCAATCCAGGCCCGGGTACGGGCCGGGAGTTGGATCAGATGACGCCGAGCGCGACCATCGCATCGGCCACCCGCATGTAGCCGGCAAGGTTCGCGCCGAGCACATAATTGCCCGGCTCGCCGAACTCGGCGGCAGTGTCGACACACCGGGTATGGATGTCGGTCATGATCTGCTCGAGCCGCGTCTCGGTCTCATCGAAGTGCCACGAATCGCGGCTGGCGTTCTGTTGCATCTCCAAAGCGCTCGTGGCCACGCCGCCGGCATTCGAGGCCTTGCCCGGGGCATAGAGGATGCGCGCCTCCTGGAAGAGGTCCACGGCCTCGGGCGTGCACGGCATGTTCGCGCCTTCGGCGACGAGCTGAACACCATTGCGCAGCAATGTTTTTGCCGCCTCACCTGGGAGTTCGTTCTGGGTGGCGCAGGGCAGGGCGACATCGCACGGCACATCCCAGAGGCTGCCGCCGTCGTGATGCTGGGCGCTCGGGCGCGCCTCGGCATACTCAGTCAAGCGTCCGCGCCGAACCTCCTTGATCTCCTTGATGAGGTCCAGGTCGACGCCGGCCTCGTCCACGACATAGCCATTGCTGTCGCTGAGGGCGATGACCGTGCCGCCGAGCTGGTGCACCTTCTCGATCGCATAGATCGCGACATTGCCGGAGCCGGAGACCACGACGCGCTTGCCGTCGAAGGACTCCCCGCGCGTGGCCAGCATCTCCTTGGCGAAGAAGACCGTGCCATAGCCGGTGGCTTCCGTGCGCACTTGCGAGCCGCCCCAGGCCAGGCCCTTGCCGGTCAACACCCCGGACTCATAGCGGTTGGTGATCCGCTTGTACTGCCCGAAGAGATAGCCCAGCTCCCGCCCGCCGACACCGATATCCCCGGCCGGGACATCGGTGTATTCGCCGAGATGCCGATAGAGCTCGGTCATGAAGGATTGGCAAAAGCGCATCACCTCGGCGTCGCTGCGCCCCTTGGGGTCGAAGTCGGAGCCACCCTTGCCGCCGCCGATCGGCATACCGGTCAGGGCATTCTTGAAGATCTGCTCGAAGCCAAGGAATTTGATGATCGAGAGATTGACCGAGGGGTGGAAACGCAGGCCGCCCTTATAGGGCCCGAGCGCGGAATTGAATTCCACCCGGAAGCCGCGGTTGATCTGCACTTCGCCGGCGTCGGTCACCCACGGCACCCGGAAGATGATCTGGCGCTCCGGCTCGCAAATCCGCTTCAGGACCGACCACTGGGCATAGGCCGAGCGCTTGCCCGCGATCGGGTTCAGTGACTGCATGACCTCGAAGACCGCCTGCTGAAACTCCGGCTCGCCGGGATTGCGGGCGACGACCGTGTCGAACTGCGGTTGCAGAGTGGGGTGGAGGGCAGAACTCATGGGGGACAGCGTGCCATGCCTCCCGCGGGGCCTAGGCTGGCGGATCGTGCAGCGGACAATGGATCGTCAGCAGGCGCAAGGACGCACGCTGCGCACCCTGATGATCACGCAGGTTCTCGGCGGGGTCGGCCTTGCCGCCGGGGCCACCGTCGGGTCGTTGCTCGCCGAGCGGATCAGCGGCCGAACCGACCTCGCCGGCCTCGGCGGCACCTTCCAGACCCTCGGCTCGGCGGCCCTTGCCCTGCCCATCGCGGCGCTCGCCCATCGCGCCGGACGCCGGCCCTCCCTGACCATGGCGTATGTCGTGGCCGCCCTCGGCGCCCTCGGCATCATCGCCGCGGCGGCCCTGAGCTCCTTCGCCCTCTTCCTGCTGGCCTCGGCCGCCCTCGGATCAGCCACCGCAGCCAATAGCGCCGCCCGGTATGCCGCGGCTGACCTCGCCCTGCCGCAGCGCCGCGGACGCGACCTGTCCCTGGTGGTCTGGGTGACCACCCTCGGATCCGTGCTCGGCCCCAATCTCGCCGGCCCGGCAGAACCCATCGCGCGCACACTCGGGATCGACGTCCTGGCCGGGCCCTTCGCCATCAGCGCGGCGTGCCTGGTCCTCGGCGCGATCGTCATGACCATCTGGCTGCGCCCGGATCCGCTCCTGCTCTCGCGGGAGTTGTCGCCGCAGGAGAGCGCACCGCATAAGGGTTCTATCTCCCGCGGCTGGGCCGCCATCCGCCGGCATCGCGCCGCGGCACATGGCGTCACCATCATGGCCCTCGCGCATGTCGTCATGGTCGCGGTCATGGTGATGACGCCCCTGCACCTGGTCCACGGGGAGGCGAGCCTGGCCGTGGTCGGTTTCGTGATCAGCGGTCATATCCTCGGCATGTTTGCCTTCGCGCCGATCTTCGGCCTGGCGCTCGACCGCTTCGGCGCCCCCGTGGTCGCCCTCGTCGGTGGCGCCATCCTCATGCTCGCGGCGATCACGGCAGGTATGTCGAGCGCCGGCTTCTCGGTGCGCCTGACCGTCGCGCTCTTCCTCCTCGGGCTGGGCTGGTCCGCCGCCTTCGTCAGCGGCTCCACCCTGCTCGTCGGGCCCCTCACCGTGGCCGAACGACCGGGCGGCCAGGGTCTGGCCGACCTGCTCATGGGGCTGACCGCGGCAGCCGGCGGAGCGCTCGCCGGGGTGGTCGTCCAGCATTGGGGGTATGCCTGGCTGGCGCACCTCGCGCTCATCGGCGCCATCGCCATCACCGTGATCGCAGCCATGACCCACGACTGCCGCCGGCCAGCATGATGGAGGCGTCCAGGCCGCGTGCGCGCGTCGATTAGCCTTGCCCCGTGACCCCCGCTCCCGCCTCCCGACCCGGTTCCGCGGAGACGGTGGCGCAGCGGGTGGCGGCCTGGCGCGCGGAGCTGGTGGCTCACTCCGGCCCCAACACCTTGTTGTGGTCCGATCAGGCCATTGCGCTGGACATCACCCACGCCCACCCGGGCGGCCTGGCCAAGCTGCTCGCGGGCAAGACCACCCGGCTCACCGAGCTTTATCGCGAGGCCTCGGCGCGCGAGCGCGCGATCTCTCTCGCGCGCGTCATCCGGGCCAAGGAACGCGAGCTGGACCGCGAGCGGGGTGTCCCCGGCAGCTTTCTCGCGAGCGGCCGGGCCACCTGGACCGAGCGGCGTGGGCCCAAGGCGAGCGCTCCCGTCTTTCTGCGCCCGTGTGAGGTGATTCCGCACGATCCGAGCCTGACCGAGTTCGATGTCGTCGCCACGGGGGAGTTGGAGTTCAATCCCGCGCTGCGCAGCTTCCTCGAGACCACCGGCGGCAACGAGATCCCCTTCGATGTGCTGGTGCGGATGTCGATGCGCCCCCACGGCTTCGACCCATCGAGTGCGTATGAAGCCCTGAACCGGGCGTGGGCCGGCCCACCGGGTTGGAGCATCAGCCCCGACATGTGGCTGACAACCTTTCCCTATGCGAAGCTCTCCGCCATCGCCGACTTCCGGGCCGCGATCGCCGGACTCGATCAGCATCCCGTGCTCCAGCGGCTCGCGCAGGGCCCGGCGATGGGCCCGGATCAAGGCCGGCACTTCGCTCCGGCCGAACCGGAACTGGTGACCGTGCTGGACGCCGACCCCGGGCAGATCGCCGTCATTGAGGCGGTCCGGGGCGGGCGGACGGTGGTCGTGGACGCGGCGCCCGGCACGGGCAAGTCGCAGACGATTGTCAATGTCGCCGCAGACCAGGCGCGAGCCGGCCGGCGGGTGCTGGTTGTCGCGGCATCGGCCGGCTCGCGCGCGGCGGTGGCGGGGCGCCTGCGGCATACCGGCCTCGGGGCCTTGCTGCGCGAGCCGGGTCAGGCGCCGCTGGAGTCGCCGGCGGTCGGCGCTCGGCGCGCGGCGGCGGTGCAATCGGACTGGAGTTCGGCCGGGCGCGAGTTGCGCGAGCATGTCGCACGGATGCACCGGGTGCGCGATCCCTGGCAGCTCAGCCTGCATCAACTCCAGGAGCGCATCGCGGCCGTATGCGAGCGGCCGGTGCCGCCGCGCTCCAAGGTCCGCCTCAGCGGGGAGAGCCTGGCCGCGATGGGCCCAGAGCAACTCCAGTCCTGGGCGGCGGTCCTCAGCGCCGCCGCCCAAGAAGGGGCGTGGCCCGGGCCGGACGATCCGGAAGATCCCTGGTGGGGCGCAAAGATCGGCGATGCCCACGCGGCCGCCCGCGCTCGCGCCGCGCTACGCGGACTCGGCGCGCCGGCGCTCTCGGACTTCGACGCGCTCTTTCGCCGGATCTTCGACGGCGTGACCTTGCCGCCCCTGCCCACCCTCGCGGCCTATGGCGAGTTCGTCGATGGGATGGGCAAGCTCACCACCGTCTTGGACAGCTTCCGGCTGGGCATCTTCGAGGCCCCCTTGGAGGAGTGGACGGGGGACTCGGACACGGGCGCCTTCGATCGGTGGAAGCATGATCGCGCCATCAAGGCGCTGCTTCGGCCCGGTGCCTCGCCCGCGGACACCCAGGCCTTGCTCGCGGATGCGCTCGCGGTGCGGCCGCTGTGGCAGCACGTGCGCTCCTCGCGGGTGATGCCGGGCCAGGTGCAGGGCATCGAGCAGGTGCACACGGCATACGGACTCCTGGTCGAGCACGTGCGCTTTCTCGGTGAGCACGCGCGCGGGGTGCCGGATTTGCGGGAGCGGCCCCTGGCTGACATCGGGGAGCACGTGAGCCGGCTCAAGGCGGCGCAGGAGCGGCTGGATGTCCTGGTCGAGGTCAGCCCCGATCTCGATCGAGCCCGGGCCGCTGGCTTGGGCGAGCTGATCGCTGACTTCGCCGAGCGACGGCTCACGCCCGAGGCCACCGCCACCGAGACCGAATTCGTCTGGCTGGCCTCGGTTCTCGCGCATGTCACCAGCGGTGACCCGGGCTATGCCCGGGTTGGCGGCGAGCAACTCCGGGCGGCCCGCTCCCGGTTCCGGGATGTCGATCGATCCCTGCAAGCGGGCTTCGCTGCGGGCATCGCGGCAGCGGCCGATCCGAGTGATCCCCCGATCTGGCTGTGCAGCCCGTATGCCGTGGGCCTGCATCTGCCGCCCGGGCTCACCTTCGATGTGGTGATCGTCGATGACGCCCAGGCGTTGAGCAGCGCCGAAGCCGCGTCCGCGCTGGCGCGCGCGCCGCAGGCGCTCATCCTGGGGGACGCCAAATTGCCAGGCCCGACACCCTTCACGGCGACCGCCGGCGGTGCCGTGCCGCCCGCGGGGCGGGGTGCCCCGCTCCTGATGGAGGCCGCGGCCCTGTGGCCGGTGCACCGGTTGGAGTGGCACTACCGATCGCAGGATCGGCGGCTGATCGACTGGCCCGCCGAGCATGCGTATGCCGGGCGGTTGCGCACCTTCCCCTCTCCTCGCGATGTCGGGGCCTATCGGGTCGAGTCGGCGCCGGTGACAGAGAACGACCACGGTCTCGTGGCACAAACCGTTCGCACGATCCTGCTCGCCGCGCGTCTGCGGCCCAAGGAGTCGCTGGGCGTCGTCACCCTCACGCCCGATCTCGCCGACCGGATTCGGTCGGCTTTGGCGCGGGCGATGGATTCCTCTGTGGAGGAGTTCTTCGGCGACCTTGCGGCGGAGCCTTTCGTGGTGCTCGATGCCGCCCACACGACCGGCTTGGTCCGCGATGCCGTCTTGGTGGTTCTCGGGCAGAACAGCCCAGCGGAGGTGGCCGGGCCCAAGGGTGCGGCGCTGCTCAATGCCGCGTTGACCCGATCGCGGGCGCGAACGACCGTGATCCACTCCCTGGATCCGCGCTCGGTGCGCGGCGACGCGGGAGAGGGGCCGGCCCGGGCGGGGCTGCGGCTGCTCGCCGACTCGCTCTCATCGGTGCCTCCGCCGGCGGCGGCAAGCACGCCCTCGGTGCTCATCGCTGATCTGGCTCGCCGGCTGATCGCCCGCGGGTTGTCCGCGAAGCCGGGCCTGGCCCCGGGGATCGTCGATCTGGCGGTCAGCGATCCGTTCGCCCGTGGCGCCGCGGGCCTCGCGGTGCAGGTGGACGGGCCGGGCTATGCCGCCCTGGGCAGCATTCGGATGCGCGATCGCCTGGTCCAGGAGCAATTGCGTCGCCTTGGCTGGCGCCCCTTGAAGATCCTCGAGGTCGACCTCTTTCGCGACCCCGCGCGCGAGGAGGCCCGTATCGTGGCGGCCATGGAACGCCTTGCCGCAGGTGACGTCCGCACCGGCCCGATCCCGCGCCCCCGGCGCGCCGTGCGGGCGGCGACCGGTGGTGCCCCGGATGCCGGTGCGCCACACGGTGCTGCAACCGCCGAGGGTGAGCATGGCGCGACGGCAGATGGCGGGGCGAGTGACGGCGCGGCGAGCACTGGGGGTGGCGGCCCGCGCATACCTGCGGTGCTGGAGCAGACCCGTGATGACACGGACGCCGGGTGGGGCGAGGCGTCCGGCGACAACGGGGCCGCGGCACGCGAGCGATGGCTCACCGATAACCGCCCCCCGCACTGGGGCTGATCACCCCGGACAATCGCACCGCAAATCGCCCCGAACGATCGGCCGGCACGATGGCGCCCCGTGGGCCAACCCGGCCCCGGGCATGACGAAGGGCGGGTGGAAGGGGATCCTTCCACCCGCCCTTGGTCAATCAGCGGGTGCCAGCGGCGCTGCCGCAGGCGGTATGCCGATGGGTCAGCGACGAGCGAGCTGGTCGCGGATCTCGGTCAGCAGCGCGATCTGCGGGTCGACCTCATCCTCGACCGGCTTCTGGAAGCGCGCCTTGGCGGCCTCGTAGGGCTTGACGATGAAGAAGTAGACGACGAAAGCCATGATCAAGAACGCGACGAGCGCGGTCAGGAACGGGCCGACGGACACGAGGCCGCCCGGGTGCCACTCATCGAAGTTCGGGGCGCCGCCAGCCTTGGCGAGCAGCTCGATGATGATCTTGGTGAAGGCGGTCACGACGGCCGCGAAGGCGGCACCGATGACGAACGCGACGGCAAGCTCAACGAGGTTGCCGCGCATGATGAAGTCCTTGAAACCCTTCATGGGATTCTCTGTTTCCGAAGGTGAGGGGGAACGCGGGGCGCCATCACGTGCGTCGGGATGCGCCGGGGGCTCGGGAACGAGCCAGGGAAGATCATAGCCAATGCCGGGAACTTTTTCGCGCTGAACCTCTTGCCGTGCTGGGCTGCGATGGGGTATGAGGCTGGCGCGGCACTCACGGCTCAGCGGCCGGCGTGGGGCGTGGCGTGAGGGCCAAGAAGACCGCATCCGGGCCACTTGCGGAGCCCTGACCTGCGGGGATGCGTGCGACATCGCTCGGGCGCACCGCCAGGAAGACCGACGACGCGCCGGCGGCGCCCCCGCTCTCGTCCCCCGCGGAAAGGTCGTCCGATGACGGCGTCGTGCGGCGTGTCACATCCACCACATGGGCATCACGAGCAACGCGCTTGCTCGACCCCACGGCATACACATCCACGGCGTCGCCGATCCGCAGGCGCGCGGCGACGACATCACCGATCGGCAGGACGACCCCGACCCGCCCGGCCGGCACCATCGCCGCACCCGGCAAGACCGCCGCCGGCCGGGCTATGGGCGGCGAGGCGTCCGACTCCGGGAGATCACCGATCGCCGGCAACCCGCCCCCTCCCGGTGCGGCCGAGGCGCCCGCCGGCGTCGGTGCCTCGGAGCCGCCAGGTCGATTCAGCACCACAACGGCGGCCGCAAGGATGGCCAGGGCGGCAATGGCGCGCCGCAGCAGCACGCGTCGCCGCGCCGCCCGGCGTCCAGCCCCGATGACGGCGGCGAACGGTGAATCCGCCGCGACCGCCCGCCGCGCGGCATCCCGCGCGCTCTTTCGTCTCATCGTCTCCCCCAGACTTCTCGTGGTTGATCGTGTCCGCGCCGTGAGCGATCGGTGTCAGGGCAGCGCGAAGGGCACGGTGATGCCGTCCAGGGCCCGCCGGCAAGTGCAGATCGCCTCGGCATCGGGCTCCGAAGCCGGCAAACCGGCGATGCTCGCGCGGACCGTCTCCTTCAAGGTCTCCATGTGCCGGGCAAAGACCGCCAGCACCTCCTCGTGCGTCACCGCCGGCAGGTCATCGACGCCCGCGTCGTGATCGGTCACCAGGGCGATGGTCGTGAAGCACATCGCGAGTTCGCGGGCCAGCGCCGCCTCGGGCATGGCCGTCATCCCGACGATGCTCCAGCCCTGCGCGGCGTGCCAACGAGACTCGGCCGCCGTGGAGAAGCGGGGCCCATTGATCACGACCAGCGTGCCGCCGTCGACCGCCGGTTGACGCTCACCAGCCGCCCGCAGCACCGTCGCGCGGCCACGCGGGCAATACGGCTCGGCGAGCGAGGTGTGCACGACCGGGCCCGGCTCGTCATAAAGGGTGTGCGCACGCCCCCAGGTGCGATCAACCACCTGATCGGGCACGATCACGGTGCCGGGGCCGAACTCGCGGCGCAGCGAGCCCACGGCGCACGGGGCGAGGATCTGGCGCACCCCCAGCGAGCGCAACGCCCACAGATTGGCGCGGTAATTCACCCGATGTGGCGCGAAGCGATGCCCCTGACCGTGACGGGCGACGAAGGCGACCCGCCGATCACCCACCGATCCGATGACGATGTCGTCACTCGGCTCGCCGAAAGGAGTTGCCCGGCGATGGCGCTCGGCGTCGGTGAAGAACGAATAGAAGCCCGACCCGCCGATCACAGCGATCTCGGCGAGCGGTTCACGAGGTGCAGGAGCCGTCATGCCGCGACTGTATGCGCGCGGCGGCCGCCGCGAAAGCCCGCGTCAGGACGCTGTGGAAACCGCCGATTTGGCGCTTGAGCCTGTGGATGACGAACCGGCGGGGCTCGCCGCGGCTGGGCTGCTCGACCCGCCGGTCGAGCCTTCCGACCCGCTGCTGCTGGCCGTGCCGCCGGAGTCGCCAGGGGTCTTGGCCGGCAGGCTGCTTGAGGAACCCGAGCGAGAGTCCGTGCGATAGAAGCCGCTGCCCTTGAAGACGACCCCGACGGCGTTGAATTGCTTGCGCAACCGGCCGTCGCACTCGGGGCATACGGACAAGGAGTCGTCACTGAAGGACTGGACGATGTCGAAAGCGTGGCCACAGTCGGCGCAGGCATAGGCATACGTGGGCAAGAGATCCTCCGGCAGCGTGAGCCCCCGCGCAGGCGGGCGGCGAATTGATCACTCATGATAAGTGGCGCGCCGCCGGTGGCATTCCCGGCGTCAGGGCGAGCCCGCCGGGGGCGTATGCCGCTCGCCCGCCCGCCGTCGCGCCGCCGGGCCCGCGCTCCACTCCGCCAACCGGCCGCCGCGGCTGACCGCGCGCAACATCTCTTCGGTCCGTTCTCGGTGGACATCGGTGGTGACGAGCAACAACTGATCGCCATGCATCAGCCGGGTCCGGGGGCCGGGCACGAGGGTGGTGCCATCACGCACGATCAACGTGATGTGGCTGCCTTTCGGCAATCGGAGTTCGAAGATGGCGACGCCGTGCAGGTGAGATCGCTTCCCGACGGCGACGTGCATCATCGAGGCCCCGAGTTCCTCCACCGGCATGGTTTCCACGCTCAGCGAGCGAGCCCGGTGCTCCTCGATCACCCCGAGGCGCCGGGCCAGCGCCGGCAGCGTCGGGGCCTGCACCAGGGTGAAGATCACGACCAGCACGAAGACGAGTTCGAAGATCCACTCGACATCGGGAGCGCGCTCGATCACCGGGACAGTCGCGAGCACGACCGGCACCGCCCCGCGCAGTCCGGCCCAGGACAAGAAGGCCTGCTCGCGCAGGCTGAAGCCGAACCAGGACACCGATGCCAGCACCGACAGCGGCCGGGCCACCAACAATAAGACGGTTCCGACCACGAGCGCCGGCACGATCTGGTCGGCGAAGCCGGACGGCGAGACCAGCATCCCCAAGAGCACAAATAGCCCGATCTGGGCCAGCCACCCGAGGGCCGTGGCGAAGGCGTCGATGGCGGTGCGATGCGGCAGCGCCAGGTTGCCCAGCACCAGGGCCGCCAGGTAGGTCGCGAGAAATCCGGAGGCGTGGACGGAGGCGGCCACGGCATACGCGAGCACGGCGACGGCGACGATGCCGATCGAGAACAGCCCCGAACTGCCCGCCGCGGCCCGGCGCATCAGCTTCGCCCCACCCCAGCCGATGGCGACCCCGATGACCGCTCCCACCGCGAGTTCGGCCACGGCCAATCCGATGAGGGCCAGCGGTCCGATGGCCTCGCTCGGATCGGCAGCCCGGGCCGCTAGCGCGGTGACGAGGATGACGACGGGAGCATCGTTGAAGCCGGACTCTGCCTCCAACATCCCCGACAGCCGGCGCGGCAGCGGCACGGCCCGCAGAACGGAGAAGACCGCCGCGGCATCGGTGGAGGAGACGATGGCCGCTACCAGCAGCGCCGTCGTCCAGGACCAGCCGAGCACATAGCGGCCCGCCACCGCGACCACGCCGACCGAGACCACGACACCGACGGTCGCGAGCATCCCTGCCGGGGCGATGGCCGAGCGGATCGAGCGCCACGAGGTGGTCAGCCCGCCCTCGATGAGGATCAACACCAAGGCGGTGTACCCGAGCACCAGGGTGAGTTGGTCGCTGCGGAATTCGATGCCCGCGACGTCGATGAGCATGCCCACGCCGAGATAGAGCAGCAGCGAGGGCAAGCCGGTGCGCGTCGAGAGCCGCACCGCCATGGCGCACAGGATCAGCGTCAAGGAGCCGACGAGCAGCAGCCCGGTCAGGTCGGCCAGCGTGAACCCGGTGCCGGGGTCGCTGGCCACGGGCAACATGCGCTCTCCTGCCGGAGTCGGGGGTGGGTGACCCGATTCTTTCAGGCCCCCGAGCCCGTATGCCGTGTGGTCCCGTATGTCGTCCACGCCAGCCCCTGGGCGCTCACCACCGCATCGACCGGCTGGTCCCACGGGTCTGCGGGCAGGTGGTGAGGCAGCAGCTCGCCGGGATGCAGGAGCGCCACGATGACGGCGCCCGGGCGAGCGCGCGGCAGGGCCCGGTCATAGCAGCCACCCGCCTGACCCATCCGGGTGCCGCCGGTGTCGACGCTGAGGGCCGGGATCAGCACGAGCCGGCAGGCTGCGATGGCGCCGAGCCCCCATGGCGTGCGCACGGGATCGGCGCGGTCGCTCCAGTCGAGGTCGAAGCTGGGCAAGGTGATGGGCACCAGGACGGTCGCGCCGCGGGCGGCGAGCACCCGGCATACGGGCTCGATCTGGGGTTCGACCGGCAGCGACTCATAGGCCGTCACGGCATCGCCGGGGCCGATCTGCAGATCGTCGAGCAGGGGGCGCAGGTGCTCGGCGATGCGTTCGCCGTCCGCGAGCAAGTCCCGCGCCGAGGCGATCTCCCGGCGCGCGGCCCGCCGCTGCGCTCGGATCTGCTGCTTGACGGTGCGGCCCACGCCTCCGAATCGTAGGCGCGCGCCATCTAGGGTTGGGGTCATGAGTGATCACGGGCTCGCGGCGTCGCGGGCAGCGATGGCCCAGTTGGGCACCTCCGAGGCGGCGATCGCCACTTTCGAACGGTTTTATCGGATGCTCGAGTCGGGGGAGCAGGGGATCATCCCGGAGGCGAGCATCGAGCCCTTGGGGCACGTGCCCACGCTCGCCGGCGTCGAGGCGGACGAGGAGCAGCGGCGCGCCGCGCTCGCGAAGGTCGCCGTCATCAAACTCAATGGCGGTCTCGGCACCAGCATGGGCCTGTCCGGGCCCAAGACGGCCCTGCGGGTGCGCGGGGAGCTGACCTTCCTCGACATCATCGCGCGCCAGACGCTCGCGCTGCGCCGGCAGTATGGCGTGGACCTGCCCCTGCTCTTGATGAACTCCTTCCGCACGCGCGCGGAGTCGCTCGCGATCCTCGCCGCCTATCCCGAGTTGCCGGTCGCAGGACTGCCCTTGGACTTCCTGCAGAATGCGGAGCCGAAGTTGACGGCCGATGGCTTGGAGCCGGTGGTGTGGCCGGCCGATCCGGAACTGCAATGGTGCCCGCCGGGGCACGGCGACGTCTATGTCTCCCTCCAGGGCACCGGTTTGTTGGATGCCTTGCGCGCCAAGGGAATCCGCTACATCTTCCTCTCGAATGCGGACAATCTCGGCGCGACGTGCGATCCGGACATCGCCGCCTGGCTGCTGGCCAATGACATTCCCTATGCCGCTGAGGTGTGCGAGCGGACGGCCAACGACCGGAAGGGTGGCCACCTCGCGGTGCGCAGATCCGACGGCCGGCTGATCCTGCGCGATAGCGCGATGGTCGCCCCGGGCGAGGATGCCTTCTTCCAGGACAACACCCGGCACACCCTCTTTCACGCGAACAATCTCTGGGTCGATCTCGACGTGCTCGATGCCCTGCTGCGCGAGCGCGACGGCGTGCTGGGTCTGCCGATCATCGTCAACCGCAAGACCGTCGACCCGACGGATGCGAACTCGACCCCCGTCGTGCAGATCGAGTCGGCGATGGGGGCGGCGATCGAGGTCTTCGAGGGATCCCAAGCAATCGCGGTGCCGCGCAACAGGTTCCGGCCAGTGAAGTC
>Ga0209277_10001117_pt1 | contig 13335 bp, 17 predicted proteins | sample JI81AbrownDNA_FD_187503 | JGI IMG/M metagenome (GOLD analysis project Ga0209277, IMG submission 187503) | Wastewater effluent complex algal communities from Wisconsin, to seasonally profile nutrient transformation and Carbon sequestration -... | ecosystem: Engineered > WWTP > Effluent > Algae... | reverse complement strand
TTATAAAAAGCCTAGGCTTTACCGTTGAAAATGGTCAGCCTAACTTTATTGCGCCAATTGGTGATGAGAACTTTATAGCGACTGAAAATCTACTCGATATCACGACCGAAAGTGATGTATTTTTAATTGAAGAAGATAGCCCAGATATTTTAACCGCAACCTTTGGCGAAGGCTCAGAGGCAATTGATTTGTGCATTTCACGTGATGGGGGCGAGTCCTTTGGTAGCTCGGTTCGTCAATACATGAACCCAGTGGGCAAAAGAAAATCACGGTTTATTTTTCAACGTTTAGGCCAAGCCAATGATGCCTGTTTTCAGATTAAATTTATAGGCTATGGGCGCTTTATAGCTCTTGATGGTGTTATAGAAACCTACATGTAAGGAAATACCATGGCTTTAAATCAGGAATTAAGAATACCAAACCTACCTACCGGAGCAATGACGGATAAGGATGGGATGCCAACCAATGACGAGCTAGTCTTTCGACAAAACCTCGTTACCTCTTTGCAAAACAACTTTGGCAGTGAGGGCTTAATCGCCCCAACGCAGACTAATGCAGCTGCACCAGATAATTTTATAAAGCAGATACAAGACTTTCAATTGCCAAATGGTCAATATACCTGCGGATTTGGACGGTTTCTTTATGATGCAACTAACAATAGAATGTTAGTAAGTATTGATGGTGGTGCGGGTGTTCCTGCATTCATGGAAATAACGTTAGCGGCCCCTGTACCGCCAGTATAATATTAAGGAATTATCATGGGATTTTTAAGTTCAATTAAAAACATGTTTTTTGGTTCCAGTCCATCAGCATCGGCCAATCGCTATCTTGACCAAATCCCTGATCAAATGAGCCCTTATTACCAACCATATATGGATGCTGGGAAAGAATCTCTAGGCACATTAAAGGGGCAATATGGTGATTTGATTAATGACCCTGGGCAAAAATACGCAGACCTAGGCAAAGGCTACAAACAATCGCCTGGTTATCAATACAAGCTACAGCAAGCGCTAGGTGCTCAAGCTAATGCGCAAGCTCGTGGTGGCATGCTTGGAACACAGCAAGACCAAACCTATGCAGCACAAACAGCAAACGACATTGCATCACAAGACTTTAATGATTACATGGATAAAGTCACTGGATTGTATGGCGAAGGCATTAAGGGTGAACAAGGTCTTGAAGAGCAAGGCTATGATGCCAATACCAGTTTTGGAAATATGGTTGGCTCTATCTATGGGCAAAAAGGTCGTAATGCATATGATGAGCGCCAGGCTGAGAATGCGCAGCGTGCCAAGATGTGGAGCGATGTATTTAAAACTATCGGTGGCATGGGCATGCCTGGTGCTTAATCTAAATTATAGGAATCTATTATGGCTATAGGATTTTCATTAGGCGAGCAATGGCAGCAACAAACCCCTGAGGGCGCAACAGGTATGCCCAGCTTTTATGATGCCCTGCATGAAGGGATTATGAATATTGGTAAGCATGCTGAGTCGCGGGCTAAGCCTAAAATGCTTTCAGAGGATTTATTGGCAAAGCAGCTATCAAATCGCATCAATCGAATTAAAGGCGATTATGAAGAACGCAACCAGATTGCTAATTTAAATAGCGTCAATGCTGGTACTGGGCTTACTTCGCAAAATACTTTAAAACAGAGAATTTTAAATCAATTTTTACCTCAAAGAGAGCAATCAGAAATAAGGGGCTTAGATATCGATGCTCGGTACAAAAACACCCTTGCAAATCAGCTAAACAATGCTTTGAATCAAGAAAATACTATAAACGACTTATTGGCTAACAATAGCCAAGGAGCAGGTAACAATAGTCTTAAGCAGAATATTAATTCATCCATGCAAGGCGGTGAAAAAAGTATTGTTGAGACTGGAAATCCTGAATTGTATAATCTTGATGAAATGTATGATAACTATCCTCAACTGCGTAAAAAATTAGAAGAGCGCGGCATAAAAGGCAGTCAAGAGGTTAAATTTGACCCAAAAACAGGAATAACAACTACAATCAACCGCAAGCCTAGTGGAAAAGTTGTTGTTACTCAATCCGGTGGCTCTGACGGCGAATTCAGTCAAAACACTAACGCCATTAAAACAGCAAATCAAAAAACAATAAACTCAATTGTAAATGCTCGACCTATAATTAAGAAGCTGATTAAGGATACTAAATCCGGTAATGTTCCAGGCCAAATGATTGGCCAATATTTTAGTCCTGATAGACAAGCAGCATATATGTCCGATGTCATTCAGTCGGGTGATACGCTAGCAGGCGCATTTAACTATCCAAATACTGAGGGTGGTTTAAATCAAGCTAAAGCTACTGTTTTGCGCCAACCAAGAGAAACTGATGCGGGCTACATAAAGAGGCTCAAATCATTATTAAAAGATATGGACGCAAGAGAGCTCAATGCAAAATCAGTTCTAAATAAAGGGACCAATAAAAAACCAGTAGCCCAAATTGATACTAGCAAATATGATTTGCCGGAAGGTTCGGTTATTCTTTATAAAAAAGGGGTTGGATATGCATTCCCTCAAGAGTTAGTGCGGGAAAAATTAGATAAGGGGTATACCTATGAATGATGATTCTCAATACCTACTATCTAATTTTAGAAAAGATGATGATTCACGATATAGACTTTCTAATTTTAAGAAAAAAAAGAAATCAGATGAAGATGGTATTTTAAGCTCTATCGGCTCAGGCGCAAAACGATTCGGCAAAAACATCGGCATCGGTATATCTGAGCTAGGACGCAATCTTGCCAACACGCCCCACAATCTAGCTAATTTAATCGGCCAAGGGGATAATGTTGCAAACCTAGTTGACCCTGAGTTTGATTACGCCAAAGCATTTGGGATGGATGAAGAAGCAACGCTAGGCGACAAGCTAACCCGCGGGCTTAGTCAATACGGGCCGGCGTTTGCTCTTCCCGGTGTCGGATTAGGTCGAGCAGGTGCGGCAATAGGCTCTCTTGGTCGCGGTGGTAAGTTCTTGCAAGGAGCATTAGAACAAGCCGTGCCACAAGCCGCATTTGGCGCAACACAAGATGAAAACCCATTGAGAGGTGCTGCTGAGGGTGGTATAGGTAGCGTGGCAGGTAGCGCATTAGGCGCAGGATTAGAGAAGGGTTTTAATGCCTTGCGTCCTTCTAAAATGTTTAAAAGCCCTTTAAGCAAAAAAGAATTAGCGCGCTCTTATGGGCAAGCCGAAGGTACAAACACTGATTTAGGCAATATAATTCAAAATCCAAAATTACAACGCCTATATGAAAACGTGTTGCCAAAACATACTGGTATAACTTCGCTTAATATGCAAAAAACAGGTCAACAAATTGTAAAGAAAGGCGAGGACTTAATGTCCAAATTGCTTGGCAAGAATAGCCCTGATAATGCCCCAGAACAGTTAACAAACTTATTAACTAAAGAGTTCGAAAAACATCAAAAGATGAAAAATGAGCTTTATGATAATGTTGATCAATTAGCTGAAAAACATGGATTAAAGTTAAGACTACCATCATTTGCAAAAGAGGCGAATAAGTATAAATCTGCAATCGAAGATACTCAATTATTAAAGCACGAACCTGAAGCGAAGAAAATTTTGTCTAAGCTTTATAATTATGAAAACCCAACCACCACCACAACAACTAAAGGCCTATTGGTTGATAAACAGGGTAAACCATTATCCGAAACGACAAAAACAGAGGCTCCGACATTAAAAGAAGCTAATTTATTAAAAGGGATGATGGGTCGATATTCTAAAAGCTATGCAAAGTCACCTGATGCCGATAAACGCAATATGGCCAATATTTTTAAAAGCCTTCATAGGTCTTTGAAAAAAGATATATCAGATGAGATTGACGCATCCGGCAATGAAGCAATTAAAACTGCATACAAAAAAGCAGAAGAAAATTACGGCAAGAATTTCTCACCGTTTTTAGACAGGGATGTGTACAAATTTGTATCAGGAAATGCAGACCCTGAAACAATAGTCTCTAAATTTATTACGCGATCAAATTCTAGTGATTTGGCCGGAAAACTTGCGAAACTTGCAGATAAATTAAAAACACAAACAAAAACTCAAGATTCTGGGTCGTCAAATTTGCTAGCATATAGTTACCTCTCTCGTGCGATAGATAATGAGGGCAATTTCAATCCAGCAAAATTTGCCACATCAGTTAAAAATTTAGGTCCAAATCAATTAAAAACTCTTTTCCCAGACAAAGCCATAAGAAAAGAAGTGGTTAATTATAAAGCATTGGTTAATAAAAATCCACGCTCTTTGCAAGTAATGTTTAACCCATTGACTGGACAAGTAAATTCCGACTTGCATCCCAATGCTTTGGCTCATTTGATTGGTGGATTGGCTGGCTTGGGAACTGGCGGTGGAGTTGGCGCGGTTGTTGGTGCTGTTGGTGCACCTATCTTAAAATCAAAAGTAGCTCAATTTGCAACTAAGAAATTAACTGATCCAGAGTACAGGAAAGAATTCGTCAAAGCATTGATTAGCGGCAAAGATTATGAGCTACCAAAGACCGCCAAGAAAGCCCTAGAAAAAGGCTCTGCAATGACTGCTGGACTGTCAGGAAAAGACAAAGAACAAAAGCCAATTGAGTTAACACTTACCAAAGGGCGAAAACGCTAAATCATTGATAAAAAAGGCGCTAACGCGTAAAATATTTAACATTGCACAAGATAGGATGAACGATGGCATTTCCAGACGATCGGTATATTTACGCACCACCCATTCAAACCTATTTTGTGGACAAGGACACGGGTTTCCCTTTAGCGGGTGGCACGGTCACATTCTATCGTGATGTTGCTAGAACCACGTTAAAGCCGATTTACCAGCAAGTCCAGGCATTAAACAACGAGTATGAATTCGTAGAATTGCCAAATCCTATCACGCTAACCTCGGTAGGAACCTATGACGATGGTAATGGGACAGACATTAACGTCTACCTATACCCGTTCACTGGAAAGCCTACAGACCCCACACAAGGCGTTTTAGACCTATATTACATTGAGGTTGAATCCAGCACAGGCGTTGCCCAAGAGACTCGCGAAGCATGGCCGCCTAATGCATTGAATGAAACTGAAGACACGAGCATCAATAACGGTGTTAACGTTATTTTAAACCCGCAGTTTGTTGATGTGAGTTTTATACCAAATCCAGCCACTGGCGCATATGCATTTAATGTAAGCACAGCAAATCAGGTGACCAGTATTGCCCCTGGGTGGGACATAGTAACTTCGGGAACTGGAATAGTTACGATTGCACAAATTGCAATTACTGATACTGCGGCACCAAGCAATCCACCCTATGCATTAAATATTCAAGTTGGAACAGGTGTTACTTCATGCCAACTAAGACAACGAGTTTACAATAGCCCAAGATTTTTAAAAGATGAGATTGTATCGGGCACTTTCATCATTAAAGCAAATACAAGCGCATTACCGTTTATCACATTAAATTATCAACCATCAAATTCAACAACTGCGCCACTTATCACTATTTGTTCAGGCTCACCAACAGGGTCAACATTTGTGACTATTGCAAATACAGTCGGTGTTCCCATTAGCATAACCAACCCTGATGCAGCAACGACTGGTTATGTCGATTTTTATCTTGATATCCCGACTCTAGCGGATATTCAAATATCGAGTGTGCAAGTGGTTTCTGTTGCAAGCTCTGAGATAATGATGCCGTTCCTCGAGCTATCCACGCCAATACAAGTTAATGGCGAATACTTTTATGACCGAGATAATTTAATTTACAAGCAAGTTCCTAGCTATTTGGTTGGATGGGATTTCCCTTTAAACCCGGCACAAGAAAATGGACCCACTGTTGCAGCCAGTGCGATTGGCGCAAACAAATCAAAATACGTTTGGGACCAAACTATTGTTTTTCAAGGCGCAAACAGCGGGGTTGGTGTTACAGCCGCAGCAGCGGGTCAATTAGTCCTAACGGCCGCAGCAACAACACAAATCGGACTTATCCAATATTTGCCACAAACTATCGCACGAAAGGTTTTAAACGCGCCTATATGCGCCAATATTTCTGCTAAAGCATCCATTAATACCAAGGTAACTGTTTCATTATGGTATACAGTAGACGTAAGTTTGCCAGTCGCTACCGCAGGGACTAACAATTCTTTAGTTTTGACATTAGATGCAAACGGCAAGCCAGCTACATTTAATGGCACATGGTCTGAAGTCCCTAATTTAACGCATCAAAATTCGTTTATTATTGAGCCTAACACCACCACTAATTTCAATGATTACCCAATCACCGGATGGGATATGCAAGGTATTGCGGCATGTGACACTGCAACATTCTTCGCAATTGTGATAGGAACCGAATCAGTAGCTATAACCAACACGCTTACTTTTAATTCTGTCTCTCTTCAAGCGGGCGGAATACCAACAAGGCCAGCCCCTCAAACAATTGATGAAGTACTTAGGGAATGCCAATATTATTATGAAACATCGTTTGCACCTGGCAGTGTTGCAACGGCAACACAGTTAAACAGCATTCTTGCGCCTATGGACCCTATAATTAGCGGTGGTACTAATTTTTGTGAGCCAAATGGTTTTGGCGTGAACTATGTCGTAAGAAAGCCCGCAGTTCCAAACCTAGTACTGTACTCAGGGACATCAACCACCGCGGGAAAGGTTCAAGCCTATGTAAGCAATGGTGGAGCGCCTGCTACTGCTGAAGCAGATTTAGCAACCTATTTTACCCAGCAAAATGCTGGCGTTGGTAGCGCAAATTATTATGGTTCAAGCGGAAGCATGGCGGCTATTATCGCTGGAGCATCAATTTCCGCTCATATTTTATATCAATATGTTGCTGACGCTCGTTTGGGTATTGTTTAAAAACTAATTTTAACTAAGGGATATTATGCCTACTAAGTTCTTGATGAGTCGCGATGTTGCTGGATACAACGGCTTTGGCCTACCTATGACCCTAGACGCTGTAAGCGGCATAATGGCGGCTGGCGTTGCGCAATCGGTGGCTGTGCCAGACACATACCCTAATTGGATTGCCATATTCACCTATACCCCTGGCGCATCGGTTTGGGTTGATACCTTTACAACCGCAGTCGCACCGACTGGAGCATTCTCAGCAACCACAAGCGAGTTAAATCCAGCTGCACGATTTGTAAAATCAGGCGATGTGCTTAGTTTAATTACGTCTGATATCACAAGCCCCGCAGTTAGTATATTATTTTACGTAGCCCCACCATTCGGGAACTAATATGGGGATTTTTAATACTGGCTTGGCGATGGACCCAGTTAATAATCCACTGGTCCACTCACCATTTGACCAAGGAAATAGCAACATCATTCCACCACCTGGCGATGCTTTAGATTTAGTAACAGAGGATGGTATGTTTATATTAACTGAGGCCGGTGATTTCCTAACCACGGAGTAACAATAAATGGCACAAATCAAAATTAGTGCGTTAGGCACTGGAACGCCAAAAGGCACAGACCTAACCCCAGCGGTAGACACTACAGATACAACACAAGGTCCAGCCGGTTCAACTAAAAAATACATTCGAAGCGATGAGTTTAATTATTATATGGGCGCTCAAAGTTATGCAACGCTTTCTGCTGCTCGTGTAGCGACTCCAAGCGCGCTGACTGTAACGTATGCTAACGGTGTTTTAGGTGTCGGTGCAACATTGACTAACGCAGGTGCTCAAGCGCCACTATCGATTGATGGGGTGTCTTTGGCGGTGTCTGATAGGGTGTTGGTTTGGAATCAAGCCTCAGCGCTTGAAAATGGTATTTATACCGTCACCACAGTCGGGACCGTTGCGACCAACTGGGTAATGACTCGCGCCACTGATTATGACCAAGCCGCAGATGTAGCTTATGGTCAAATCGTTTTAGTCAACCAAGGCGCAACCTACACCGGGCAAGCATTCCAACAAATAGCCCCTGGTGCATTTACCATAGGTACAACAAGCATCGTGTTTGAGGAATTTAATCCTGCTCGTGCAACTGGTGGAATTGTTGGTGCGACCATATCAGGAACAACCCAAGCAGCGGCTTTAAATACTAGATACATTGTTGCAAATGCTGCACAAACCACAATTACCTTGCCCGCAGCGTTTACGGTTAACGATGTTATTATTATTAAGGGCTTGGGCGCTGCTGGCTGGATTCTGCAAGCCGCAACTGGTGATACGATTAATTGTGGTACGCAAACCACTTCTTCAGGCGGTACGCTGACATCAGCCGCAGGAAGCGACACCGTGCAAGTTTCTGGATTGGTTAATAATACCACTTGGGGTGTTGATTATACATTTAGCTCAGGTTTAACGGTGGCATAATGGCGACTAATAACGTTATAAACAATGCATTTGCTGATAATTTTACAGCACCTAATAAGGTGAGTAAAAACCTCATGCCTGCTGGGAATTTTACGACTAATCCTTGGCAGGCTGGAACTAGTTTTACAGCTTCCTCACCAAGCTTGCGTTATGCGGATCGGTTTCGATACACTAGATCCGGTGTAATTACTGCAGTTTTTGATATAATAAAAGATAGTGACTCGCCAACAGTTGCTGAATCAGGAATATTATCAACTAGCTGTGCTAAATTTTCATGCACTACAAGTCAAACTACTATAGCCGCAAGTGATGCAATATTTAGTACTTATGGTATTGAAGGGTATGATTTTTCCACGATTGCTCAAAGACCGTTTACCTTGTCATTTTGGGTTAAAAGTAATGTAACGGGTGTTTACTGTGTTTCTTTTAGAAATAGCGCTAATGATATTTCTTATGTATCAGAATATACTATTAATGTTGCAAACACCTGGGAAAAAAAAATTATAACAGTGTCTGCAAGCCCAAGCGCTGGTACATGGAATTATACAAACAGTTTAGGTTTATCAATAAATTTTATTATGTCATGCGGTACTACATTTCACACAGCTTCGCCAAATACATGGGTTTCGAGCAACGTTCTTGCGACCGCAAATCAAGTTAATTTTGCAAGTTCAAATACTAATACATTTCAATTTGCATTAATACAATTAGAATCTGGAACAGTTGCTACGCCTTACCAGGAAATTGACGCTTCCGAGGTTTTGAAATATTGTCAGCGTTATTATTTGAAATCATTTATACAAGGTACTGCGCCTGCACAAGCAACAGGTTCAATATTAGGATCACTTATTTACAGAGTTACTAATGGTACGGCAGTTACTTTTAATGGCGGCTATATAATTTTCCCTGTGACCATGAGATCAACTCCTACGGCAACTTTTTATAATCCAATAACCGCAACTGCTAATTGGTACAATTTTACTAATTCCGCAGATTCAGGAGCTGCCGCGATAACTCCTTCAAATCTTAATGATCGCGCTGCGGCATTGAGATGCGCACAACAAGTTAGTGATATACCAGGCGATACACTTTGTATTCATTATTTGTTTGTATCAGAAATATAAGGATTATTCATGGCTTCTAACAATATGCTCAATAATGCCTTTATTAGCGATTTTAATGCGCCCAATAAAGTAACAAAAAATCTAATAATCGGTGGGGATTATTCAAAAAATCCATGGCAACGTGGCACAACTTTTACAGGCATTGCAACTGCAACTTATTGCGCTGATAGAGTACGCGCAGATTATGTAAGTACGGCTGTAACCGATATAACCAAAACATCTGACGCACCAACTGTTGCACAAGCTAGTATTTATACAAGCGATTGTTTAAAAGTAAACGTGACTACAGCGGATGCAAGCATTGCGGCAGGCGACTTTTACACTGTTAGCCAGCGCATTGAAGGCTATAACTTTGCCAACATTGCGCAACGCGCGTTTACCTTATCGTTTTGGGTAAAAGCAACCAAAACAGGAACCTACTGTGTTAGTTTTGTAAACTCTGGAACTGATAGGTCATATGTTGCAGAGTATACCATTTTAGTGACCAATACTTGGGAAAAGAAAACTATTACAGTAAGTGCTTCACCAAGTGCTGGTACATGGGATTACACAAACGGAGTTGGTTTAAGCGTTCAATTTGCCCTAGCTTGCGGCTCGACTTTTCAAACTACAGCCAACACATGGCAGACCGGTAATTTTAAAGGGACATCAAATCAGGTCAATGCTTTGGATACTATATCTAATGTATTTCAATTGGCTTTAGTTCAAATTGAGGCTGGAACTGTTGCAACGCCTTTCGAGATGAAACTTGAATCCGAGGTAATTGGTCTTTGCCAAAGATATTTTCAAAAAACATTTTCACAAGGCACTGCACCTGCTTCAGCAACTGGAATCATTTTAGGATCTTTGTTATATCGTGCCAGTGTAGCGGGTATCAATGGAAATGGTCAGCTATGGACTTTTTGCTGTGTAATGAGAGTCGCACCATCAATTACTTTTTTTGGTACAGTAAACGCAGGGACAAATTGGTATAATTCAAGTGCTGGCGCTACTTCTGGAGCATCAAGTGCTGTTGGCATAGGTGATCGCTCTATGTATGCTGCCAATCCTCAAATTGTAACCGATACAGTAGCAGCAAATATGCAAATCCACGCAACAGCAGACGCGGAGTTATAGATATGTACGCAAAAAGTGAAGATATGATAATCAGGTTATCCGATACAGCTTGGATTCCTTTGGAGCCAATGAACACAGATTATGCAGAATTCTTGCAATACCTAGCTGCTAATAATCTGACACTAGATGATATTCCAGAATATGAAATTTAATCACATACTAAAAGGATTTCAAAAATGCCTATTTTAAACATTGAAACGACACAAACCGGCTTATCTGGCGTCTTGCCACGATGGGTTTATATTTTAACCAATGATACTTTAGCCGAAGTTATGGCAACAGGTTATCTTAACAAGTCTGTACAGAGTGGCATGGCATCATTTAGCGATGCACAATGCGCTTTAGTGGCTGTTAAGACTTCCGAAAGCTCAACTGTGACTAATGTAGTTATGCTTGAAATTTCAAAATCTGGCGCTGATTGGTCATTGGTTGCAAGTCCATCCCCAAGTGGTCAATACTTTACAAAAGACATTACGGCGACAGCAGCGGCTTTGGCTACTGCGGGTAAAGTGAACGTGCAATCTGCGATTACTGGTGCTCAGTTTAAAGTGCGCAATATATTTGTAAATTACGGTGCTGCGGGCTTATCTGGCGGTGGTGGTGACAGACTATTAAGTCTTACCGATGGAACAACAGCATACAACAATGCGGGTATTACTGCGGCATTGCTGGGAACACCAGTTAATACCGTTTGGGGTGGTAGTGGGAATCCATTAGCTGGAACTGTTGCGCAAAATACGTCTACCGCAGCAGGCGCACAACTGTATTTACAATATGCGGGCGGGGCTACCGATTACACCACCGGCTCTGTAGTTATCACTGTTGCTTATGAGCGAGTAGCCTAATTATGATGGACTTAATCCAAGGAAAAGCACAAGAGTTGGTTGATTTGTGCGAAGGGAAAGAAGAGAGAGAAAATATTTTAATTGAAGCATTAGACCAATTAAAGCGACTTTTGCAACTAGCAAGCGGCATTGCCCCTGAAGCGGTACAGGTAGGTAGTGAAGTCATCGATGTTGCTAAGGAAGTTGTTGAATTAGTCGAGGCAGTTGTTGATTAAACAATAGATTAAGCTTTAATTTTTGCTATAATGTGTTGGTTGATTGTCTAGTCCATTCCAGTCCATACGATCAGCCAAATCAAGCTAGGTTTCTCCTAAGCCGAATGTACTCCGAGGGGGTACGCGCTTGATTTCGAATTTAATATTTAACGGTTTTTGTTTTTGATGATGAAGATTTAATAACTGTAAATATGCGATGACGATTAGTAAGCGAAAGCTAGTTTAAAAGTCAAAGCATAAGGTGTTTGGCCGTTTTGCCTACAAAGGTTAAGCCTAAAAAACTTTTCACTGAAGCAATTAAACGGCCACCATTTGCCAATTATCTGCTATATTTAAATTGTGGCTTTGGTTTTCCGCTCTCCCTCTCTTCTCTTTTTTCCAGAGCCACACCCTAAAAGGGGGTTATCATGACTTTCTTTAATAAAGCGTTTAAATGGTTCTTAGCATCCAATATCTTAATAAGCTCTCTCTTTGTTTTTAACTTTTACGCAGTATTCGATGACCAAGCGATGGACGGTGCGCAATGTTATGCGCTGTTTAAATCCAATAGCATGCAAATATGTTATGATTTTAAATACAGGGATTTAAACTTTTGCCCGATTGATGATATGAGGGGATTTTATCGTGGACAATTTGATAGCTCTATTGAAAAGCCATGAAGGTTTTAGCTCTTATGCATACCCTGATTCTTTGGGTTATTGGTCTATAGGGTACGGCAAATGCATTGATAAGCGCATTAAGTGCGGCATTTCTATTAAAGAGGCTGAGTATCTTTTAATGAATGAGATTGAGCGCTCTCAAATTGAGTTAAGTCATTACGATTGGTTTAATGAAATGGACAAGGTACGCAAAGAAGTTCTTATTGAGCTGCATTTTAATATTGGGCTTACTAAGCTACTTAAGTTTGAAAACATGATAGATTCCCTTAAAAAAAGGCGCTATGGCGATGCAGCAGCGCACATGCTTGATTCACAATGGAGACAGCAAGTTGGTGATAAACGTTCCGGCAACATGGCTAGTCGCCTTGCTACGGGTAAATATTGATGGCTGCGTCCGAATCACAAGAACAAGTCGCTTTAATGGATTGGTTAAGGCTTCAACATCCTGAAGTGGCACAGCACACCATTTATATTTGTAATGAAGCGGTGCGAAGTCCACGCACAGGCGCATTGTTTAAGCGTAAGGGATTGATGCCTGGAGCTTCCGATTTGTTCATAGCATGGCCTAATGATACCTATCATGGTCTTTTTATCGAGCTTAAGACAAAAATAGGCATTGTATCGCCTACACAAAAAGAATTCTTGATGCGCATGAATGCAAAGGGGTATCTTGCTCGCGTGGCTCGGGGTGCTGATGAGGGTATTGAGATTATTAAGGATTATCTTGGATAGATTCTTTTTTCAACCTCGTCATTATTTCATCGATTAAATACTCTTCGATCTCGCATAAAATACGATCTTTAATTTTTTGTTCCAAACGATAAGTAAGCACGGAAAAATCTTGCATTATTTGTGCTTTAACTTGGCCAAGCTCTATATTATCTAGCATCTTTATCCTTGTAAGGTGACAACCTGTGAGAATCGGCTTTGATTCATGTATTGATTTTATTAAAGAGTATCTTAAACAAGCCAGTTAAAGCACTGGCGGGCTGACCTTTTCTCGATATTTAAAGAGGTAGTATTAAAACT
>Ga0209277_10001114_pt1 | contig 13338 bp, 12 predicted proteins | sample JI81AbrownDNA_FD_187503 | JGI IMG/M metagenome (GOLD analysis project Ga0209277, IMG submission 187503) | Wastewater effluent complex algal communities from Wisconsin, to seasonally profile nutrient transformation and Carbon sequestration -... | ecosystem: Engineered > WWTP > Effluent > Algae... | reverse complement strand
TAGTAATTAATAAGATTAAATGAGCTACCCCTTGAGGTAGTTTTTTATTATCAGGTTAATATCTGATATATCAGTTATTATAACGAAAGATAGAAAAAAAGTCAATAGGGTACGCTATTCTTGATTTCGGAATCTAAGAATCACTTATAAAGAGGCGCGAGTTACAGCCTCTTAGAAAGTTTATTTTGTTTTCAGTAAAGGTTTATATCTTTCACCTTTGGAATAATCCACTAATTGAGCCTTTCTAAACCATTCATCATCTAATTCTGGGATGTCAGAAAAATCTATATCCTCATCTGGTATTGCCTCAATTTCTTTCATTCTTTCTTCAGTCATGGGGGGGATTTCACTAGCTTTTACTATAATAGTTGTCATATTTTAACCTCTCTTTTTTATGTGATTTACGGGCTGATATAATCCTAATCCTCTCTCCTCTTTCAGTATAAACAATGGTAAAGTACACAGTCATCTTTTTACCTATTCCTATAAATCTAACCTCACCATAATCATAACGTTCATCTATTTCGTTAAACATCGGATACTTAAAGACTCCGATAACATCTTCAAAACTAATCCCATGTTTTTCTTGATTCTTGATGTTTTTTTGCTTATCCCATTCAAACTCACGATCTAAGTTTTGCATTACTTTTTTAACTCTTTTAAATCGTTATCTGTTACTCCTAACCTCATTTTACTTTAGCTTTACCCCAGAAATTTGCGCGCCTTTTATGGGGTAAAGGTTAGAGATTAAACAAACGAGGGGAGGCAAAATCCAGAAATAAACCATTGCCAATACAATTTAATGTCAGCCCTTGCCTCTTTAACCTTGCTTAAAATTGCCTCGGTTAATTGGCTGATTCGATTAACTTTTACCCAGAGTTTCACAATCGAGCTAACGAAAATAACGAATAATTTTAGCAGTGCCTCGGTTAACTTTTTATCGGTATCCTCAAGGTTAGACAGTGTAGATTCAGTAATAGACACGGATGATAATTCTGGGGGGATTTGGGTAATAGTAGCTTCTTTAATCTCTGGGGTAATTGCCTCAATAGTTTCGTTAACTAGATTAATTTTACTTTCTAGGGGGAGAGAATTTAACGAGCAATCCTCAATTAATTCGAGAGGGGGATTAACTACAATCTCATTAACCAAATCCTCATAGGCAATCTCAAAGACTGACACTTCTTTACCCAAATCCTCGGTAACTAAATCCTCGTTATCCTCATACTCGGAGTTAATCGCATCTTTTACCATAGCATTCATAATGCGATTGTACTCATTCTCTAAAATTTCCTTTTTGGCATTGAGTGCGATTGTAGTTAATCCTTGAGATTTGAATGTTTTTAACTGGTTTTGAAGTTCTTTGTAAGTCATAATTGGTATCCTCTTAATAATGTAGTGATGAAACGAACTAAGGTTAGTTATTAGGTATCGTTTAACCTTATATCAGATATATTAACTGATATAAACTGATATTGTCAAGGGATAAGAGAAAATAAATAAAAAAGCCTCCCACTTGAGAGACTGTAACCATTTACTATTATTAGTTTCGAGGATTTTAAAAATTTATTTTTTAGTCTCAAATAACCTTCTAACTTGAGTATCACTCCAGTTAGTTTTGTTTCCTTTCGTGTAGAATTTTCCAGTTAATTCCTTAGCTATAGCAGTATTACCTAAACCATCTTTTTTTAATTTAGTTGCTACAATGACAGCCTCATTAAAGGATTTAACCTCATTCTCTGGAATATCCCCATTATTTAGGGCTGATTCGGTATCAGGTATTTTATCCCCTAAATCCTCGTTAATAGGCTCTATAGGCAATTCTGATAGGGTACTTTCTAATGTAACTTCTTCTTCTTTGCTAATAAGGATTTCGTAAGTATTGTTGTCATAATTACCATCGTCTCTTTTGTGTACATACTGCAAAACCTTTAATTGAGCCTCGTTTAAATTCTCCTTACTTTCTATTTGTTCGATCGAACATTCAAAAGCCTTTGCTACCTCTTCGATCGAACAAACAGGTTTCCCTAAAGCATTTTTAATGCGATAAAAAAGGGGTATTTCTTCTATTTCGTTATCCTTTTTAACCTCTGGGGGGATAGGAGTAACATCGATTGCATTGAGATTTTTAACGTACTCGCTCTCAGTATCAGTCTTTTTAGCTGTTAACTTTTCGAGTGCCTCTAATCGTTTCAATATATCGACTAAGAGGCTGTTATTTTCTACTTGATTAGGTTTACCCCCAGAGGTAATTACCTCTTTACCATTTTTTTTTAAGTGAGTCAGCCCTAACTCTATTAAATCTAAAATTACTGGGGATACTGATACTTTAGGCTCGATAATATCCCCATTTTTATTTCTTTTGAATGTACCATCTCGATTAGGTTTAGTGGTAGGCGCATAAGGCAATCCTCGCTCGATCGCTATTGCCTCAATATCCGAATAAATATTAGAGGGTATTCTTAAATCTATCCTTTGCATACCCTCGGTTTTATCTTTTGCCATAATTAGTTATCAGTTAATATCAGGTTTATCTGTTATCTAGTATAACTAATTATCAGGTAAATATCAGTTAGTATCTGTTAAAAGATTATTTATCACTCCAGTTATTACCGATGCTAGAATCAGCCTCAATCGGTACTCTGTTAAGAAACTCTTTACCAGAGTTAACCATCGTCTCCGATAAAGTTTTAGCTACCTGATCCGCTATATCTTCATGAGCCTCTAAAATAATTTCATCATGAACTGTAGCAAGTAATTTTACTTTATCCCCATAACCCTTAAGGGCTGATACTAATTTACCCAGAGCGCTCTTTACCATATCAGCCCCAGTACCTTGAATGGGAGTATTTAAGATTTGTTGAGGTGAGGCATTATCAAAATATCTAATTCTATCTGATAATGTCCTAGTCTCATTAACTCCCCCATTGTAGATTCTGGATTTAGTTTTTTTGTGCCAATTAGCTAAACCTGAGTAAGATTTAAAGAAATTATCCATAATCTTTTTAGCTTCTTTTTCACTTAAACTAATGCCATAATTACTTTCAGCATAGCCTCTAAATCCATTAACACTAGCACCATAAATTAAACCAAAATTAGCTGATTTTGCTATCTGTCTATCCTCTTTTGTTACCTCGGATAATGGTTTATTTAAAACGATACTAGCGGTTAATTTATGTAAATCCTCACCTCGGTTATAAGCCTCAATCATGGTTCGATCGTTAGCTACCTCAGAGGCAATTCTTAACTCTATTTGGCTGTAATCAGCTATAACCAATTTATGGTTAGGAGAGGCAACAAAACAACTCCGGGCCTCTTTATTTCTGGGTATTTGTTGTAAATTTGGCTCACTAGATGTAAACCTCCCCGAACTTGATCCAAGTTGCCAATAACTACCGTGTAGCCTCCCCGTTATCGGATTAATTTTTTTCAGTAAACTATCTCCAAATGAGCTAATTAATTTGCTACATTTTTTATATTCTAGTAAGGGTTTTAATATTTCTGGGTACTGTGGTAATAATTTTTTAAGGGTTTTAGAGTTAGTATCATTTACTTTTATATCAGCCTTATTCAGTGCCTCTTTTAATTGACTAGGAGAATCTAAATTTATATTTTTAGTGAAGTCAAAATCATTGGCTATTAAGATTAATTGCTCACTTTTATTATTAGTAGAATTAGCTATTTTTTCTTTGAGTATAGCTTTTAACTCTATCTCTAATTCTTGTTTTCTTTTCTGGGTATCCTCAAGGATATTTTGCCATTGACTAACATCTAATAACATCCCATTAAATTCCATCATTGCCACTGCTAACACACAATCAAATTCAATCTTAGCTACCCTTACTAAATTGGCTGATACTATCTCATTCTTTAACTTTTCTCTTAGGGGGGGGAGTATTTTAGCATCTATGGCGCTATATCTTAATTGACTATCTGATAATATATCAGATTTAAAATCAGATAATTGCTCACTCTTATCTAACTCAATCCCCAAATACTCCGAGGCAATAACCTTTAATGAGGATTTAACATTAGATTTACCAGAGTTAACTAATTGATGTGCTAATTGAGTATCAAAGATAGTTTGACTCACTTCTAATCCCTTACTCATTAAGAATTGAATATCAAATTTAGCATTATGAAAAATCTTTATAGCTTCATTGAGTAAGAGAGGCTGTAATAACTTAACATCGCACTTGAAAGCATCTATAACGAGGGTAGGGTTATTTTCTGAGGCAATCTGAATTAATCTTAGTTTGTGCAAGTGACAATCTAATCCTGTCGTCTCGGTATCAATGCCTAATACCTTTTCATCTCTTAGGAGTTCGATCGATCTAATTAAATCCTCATTAGTAATAATGTATTGGTAACTATCATCAATAACTTTACTTTGGGGATTTACTTTAACCTCACCATTAGAAAACTCAAAACCCTTATTATTATTAGTATCGGATATATTCAAGTTAATATCAGATTTACTCTTTTTATTTTTATTCGAGTTATTTTCTTTATCAGATATATTCAGTTTAATATCAGATTTACCTTTTTTAATCTTTGGAGAGGGTGAGATTTTATCGGTATCAGCCCTATTATTTGATATATCGGATAAATCCGATATATTTAACCGCTTTTTATCCTCGATCGATTTCTTTTTAGCATCTACCAAAGGTTTTAAATGGAGATACATTTTTACCTCGGTTAATATTCCTGAGTCGAGAAAATGCTTATAAACCTTCTCAAATAACTCAGAAGGCGCATTTTTAAGTTTACCCTCATAACCCGTAAACTCTTTAAACCATTGCACTCTATCAGCCTCATTAATTAAATCGTAGTAATGGAATAAGCAATTTTTAATATCCTCAAGGGCTGTAAACCAGTCTATTTCTTTTCTCATAACTAAAGTATCAGATATAATATCAGTTTTATCAGTTATTAACTTGATAACTGAGTTATTATCGGAGTTATCCTCTGGGGGATTATCGGATTTATTAACTGAGGGATTATCGGAGTTATTAACTGAGGTATTATCGGATTTGGTTATTGAGGGATTGTTAGAGTTAGTTACTGAGGGGGGATTAGATTTTGATGATTTATTCTCATTTTTAGTAAGAGATAATTTATTCAAAAAGGCTGATACTTTATCTTTTATTTCTGGATTAGCTTTATTTTTTTTGTCCATTATTTTCACTCCTATTAATTAAAATTGTTCATAGTCATTCAAGTTATCGGTAATATAATTAAGTGCCTCGAATTTGTGCATAGCTTTTGAGTACTTAAATAAAATATCCCCACATTTACCTGTTCTATTTTTAGCAATAACTAACCTCGAATAAGTATCAGCCCTATCCTTTTCTAGTCTATATTTATGTGCTAAATCTTGAATTTTTTGAGCGATATTTGGGTTTTTATCTCTGAATTTTTCTTCTAAAATTCCTAACTGAGTTATCCGAATTTCAGTAGGGGATTTTTCATCATTTTTTCGAGTTTCTACATTATCATAGGACATCAAAAGCATTATACAATCAGCACTATGAGCAATCTTGAATGAATCTCTAAGGGCTGACATATCCAAATCCCCCCCTTTCATCGCCTTATTATAAGCCTCTTTATTTATATCGCTTATGGCAATGATAGGAATATTAGCTTTTCTCGAAATTCTCTTTAATTCAGTAGCAATTTTACTTACTTTTAAAGTCTCATTAAAATTATTTTCTAATTGAACATTGCCACTATTCATTAATTGTAAATAATCCACAATTAATAAATCTAATTTTAACTTCTTAATTATTGCTAATAATCGATTAGGAGTATAAGAATCATCGCACTCGAATAAGTGTAAATTCTCTCCTAATTTTTCGTTATATTGCTCGATCGACTTTAAAACCAATTCAGCAAAGGCACTATTTTTTAAATGTAATTTTGCCTCAAGTTGACTCGAATTAATATCCCCAAATCGACATAATCCAGTAATAAATAATTGATCCGCGCTCATTTCGTAACTTGCATACCCTACCTTATACCCTTGACTCGATGCTAAATCCCCTATTTGGGCTGATATTGTGGATTTACCATTAGCTGGGGGTGCGCCTAAAACATATAATCTACCCTTACCTAATCCCCCATTTAATAAGTAATTCAAATCATTCGAGAATGTAGGGATATTAACAAAATCCTCATCAAATAAATTATTTATCCATTGTCCTAACTTATCTGTTACTGGTAATAAGTTTTTATCCGATAATGAATGTTTTAACAGTGCCTCGGTATCTTCAATACTTTGGGATAAAACCTCAATCGAACTGGTATCAGCCTTATCCTTATTCAAATTTTGCTGATATTCCTTAAACTTACTACTTGCTACCTTCTTTATCCCCTTTTCTCTGATTAACTCTAAATACTCCTCGATCGTCTCCTCGCTCGGTACTGGTAACGATACCAAATAATCAAAATACTCCAATAAATTTTTATCTGACATCGCAGTAAATCCCCTAGGGAAAATATCCATATAATCAGATATTTTATCAGTTTGTATCAGATACGATAATACCTCACTTTCTAATAATTTAGTACTATCAGATATATTATCAGTTATATCAGTTAAGTACTTATCTTTTAATTGCTCACAGTGCCTCAAAATTTGCGATTTAATTACCTCTTTACCCTCACTAGATAGATTTACCATTGCCTCGAAAATGAGGCTATTAATCAAGTATTTTTTAGGGGGGTTAGGAGTATCAGCCCTTGAGGTTTTATCGGAGTTATTATCTGGGGATTGAGAATTATGGTTAAAATGTACTTTGCATTTTGTGCCTATACATCCTCGTTTACTCAGTGCCTCCCCTTCTTTGATACCTGAGAGAATATAACTGCACTGGAATAAATAGCGGATCGGATTTCTCTCACACGATATGAATGCACTCTTAAAATTATTAACCTTACCTCGATAGTCTTTTGATGTGGGGTGATTCTCCGGGGTATTCTTTGCTATTAATTCAGCTAGGGGTAAAGATTGAGGTAAATCATAGCCTCTCGTTAAGCAATATCTGATCAAGGTTAAATTTACTTGGTTATAGTCAATATCCAGAGGTGCACCATTGTCCAGTAAGAATTTTATACAGCTAGGATGATCCGAATCAAATGAGTTTAATTTATCCTCAATCCCTTTGTTATCTTTAGGATCGATGCCAAAGGCACGCTGCGCGCCCGAGCTATTATCTGATTTATCGGTTTTATCAGGTATCAGGTTAATTAACTTATCAAGGGCTGTAACCTCGAATTTTGCCATTAAATCCGATTGTGCCTCTAAATCTATCTGAGGGTTATTAACGTCAAATTCTGGGGTAATAAAACCGCAACGTTTACCAGTTTTTAAGTGAGTAGTGCAAGGTAGTTTGATATTTGAGTTAACATCTTTGGGGTAAATTTCTTGAGGGGTAAAATTTGCTCGGAGTGCGATCGACTCTAAACAATCTTTAATTAACTTTGGAGTTACAGCCTTTTCAGTGAATACCCAAATATGAAAGCCTCTATTACCTGAGTACTCGATATAAAGATTTACTCCTAACTCCGAGCCTTCTTTAACTATATTTTGGGCGATCGATAGTGCCTCGGATAAATCTTTACAATCTCTGGGGATGTCTATATCGATACATCCTGATTTAGTGATATTAGTTTTATCTTGACACAAAATCAGCCCTAAACTCTTATTCCCTTTGATACTTGCCACTAAGTCTGATTCGGTTAAATACCCTTTTTGATGAGGATAAAAAACCTCATTGTTATCGAGTTTAGCGATTGTGAATTTTTGGGCTGACTCATGGATAAATAATCGGTAGTATTCCCTTATTAACTCTTTCATGGTTATTCTTAATTTAATTTCAAGTTTTTATTTGTGATCGCCTTCTTAGCTGATACCAGAGGCGATCTTAGTTTTCAACTATCTGTAAATTACAGATAGTTAAATATTTTTTCTAAAACTAAAATAAACTCAGTTGATTTTTATGTGATTCCAGATAGTTTTGAATCTCAATCTCTCTATCCATTTTCTCTAGTAATCTTGGGAAATTAATATGATGGTAATAACAAACATTCATGATAAAAATTTCAACATCTCGATTATCTTTGCAGTATGAGTAACGTTTTTTAGCAGTGTTATAAAACCATTTATCAGGAAACTGGAATAATTCATCAATACACGCTTTAGCAACTTGACTTAATTGTCTTTCAGTTACCTCATTAAAAAAGAAATCATCAAACACATCAATGCTATTTGTTTCATCAAAAATAGAATCTGAGTAGTCATCATCAACATAGGCTATATCATTTTGCCTCTCGTTATACCCCTCAAAATAAGGGTAATATGCTTTACTCTCGTCAATGTCAATATCAGGAAACGCTGTAACTTTATTTTTCTGGTAAATCATAATCATTAATCCTCATTGTTTAGTAATTTTTCGATCTCATTCTCTGGGGGATCAGCGTAATATCTAATATCCCATTCCAGATAACTCGGTTCGATCGACTCGTTAAAATCCCCCTCATAATTGCGGTTTAAATCGCTTTTATTTTCATTCTGGGGTAAATCATCGTTATCCACTTTCAAAGGCTCTAAAACCTCATTTAACCTATTACCCATTGCTAATTACTCCTAATCACTTACCAAAAAGGCACGGCTCGAAAAAAATCGGCGGCGGCGCACTTTTTGATTTTTTTGAATGTGTCAGCCATTTAAAGTGATATGTAATTTTTTGTAAATTTCTATAACTTTAAATACGGGCTGTTACTCTTTATTTCTTTTCTCTTTTTTATTTTGCGCTTTTGAGCCAAAGCGAAAAAAGAGCAAAATATTTTATATTTAATATATAAAATATAAGGGGGGCAACTTTCCTTTAAAATCAAGGGTTTCAGGCTTCAAACGTGGGTACATTCTAGTGAAAACGTGGGTACATTCTAGTGAAAACGTGGGTACATTCTAGTATGTAGTTGTTACTAAGCTAATTTTTGTCCTATAACTCATATAAATCAATGTAGCTAATAATTGAGTAGAACATTTTAACTAAGTACTTGAAACTATTGATTTTAAAAGGTTTTTTTGTATTATACAATCCGAAAAATGAGTAACATTTGGGCTGTTACTACCCCCTCTAAAATTTGTTACTCGCTGTTACTCAAAAAAAAGGCTATAACCTATATATAGTAATAGATTAAGCCTTTTTTATAGGAAACGATAAAATTAACAGTTGTTACTTGAATTTTGATTGATATTTATTAACGTAATTTATCGCATCCATTACTTCGTTATATTTTTCTTTAGTTAGGATTTGAGTTTTTTCAATTCGACTGATAACCATTTTCTTTTTAGCATCGTTAAATAAATACTTGGCTATCATCGATTGAGTTAATCCTAATGCCTCTCTTTTACTTTTTAAATCGAGTCCAGAATAAACCTTTTCTTCAATTTGTTTAACTGGTTTAATATTGTCTGGTTTACCTAATGCCTCTGGAGTTAGTTTGACTTTAGCTAAAAGAAGGGGATCAAAATATTTGTAAGGTTTTTTAGGGCTATTAGGTCTTAAATTTTCTGGGTATGTTTCAGCCTCGTAAAAAATAGAAAATCCTATCCTTTCAAGGGCTATTAAGGTTTTATCCCATAAGTTAGTTAAATTTCTTCTCACTTCTCGATCAGTTTTAGCTTTACTGATTTTATCTTTAGCACCCGGTAGATTTTCTATTAACCATTGTTCTACAGTGTAATAGTTTCGATAATCCATAGTGGATTGAAGTAAAGCAATTCTGAGAGCTAATTCTTCGTGATACGGATCAAGGTCAAGTATTTTTCGAGATAGTGTCGCAAAATTAAAAAGAGATTTTCCTATTTCTCTACCTGATTTATTAAAGAAATGTCCTAACCAAGTTCCAGCTTTTACTCTAATATCTAACTCGATTAAATCCTCATTACCGAATAAATCCTTTTCTGTAATTTTTAAAGGGGATATATCCCACATTATCGAAGGATCAAATTCAAAAAATACCTCTTTATCTTCATATTTTTTACCTTTTTTAACCAATACATTAGAACTCCATTTAGCAGTAATAATCAAACTTCTTACGGCTGTAACAATTTCTAATACTATATTCAGTTTTTTAGATTTAGATAAATCAGAGCGCTTATCTAATCCTAAATCTTTAATTAAATCAGTACCTCTTAATCTCAAGTTAGCTGATAGAGGGTTATCTTGACGATAAAAATGGACTGCTAAAATTAGATGAAATAAAGCGGGGTAAACTCCGAATTTTTCTAAAATTTGTTCTGCCTCAGAGTAAGGAATTAGTTTGATCTCATTACTATTTTTCCAGTCATTGATATAGTGACTAATGCAACTATTAGATTTATCAGCCTTATGGTGTTCATAAATTGCCTCCCCCAGAGGATTACTTGTCCATGAATTACGATCTCTTAATGCTTTACATCCTGAAGTAATCGCACCCCCCCCTACCATGTAATTTAGATTAGTTGTTAATGCTTTATGTTCAAAACCGATCTCTTTTAAATCTAAATCCTTAACCAAGCTATCAATATAAATACTAGGGATCATACCCTCTTGAATAGGATTAGCATTTATAAACTCAACAATTCTCTTTTCATCTTGGATCGATACCGAATACCCCAGAGATTTAACTTTATCGATTAAATCAGTGATAAATTTATACTCTCGATAATTTATCCTCTGGTAACTAGATTTAATATCCTCGCTAGTTTTTTGAGGATATATAAAAGCCTTATCCCCTAGTTTTTTATATTCATTTTCAGCAAAATCGATAAAATCTTGATTACTAAACTTTAGAGGAGTAACGTTTACGGCTGATTCAGTATCAGTAGATAAAGATTTTCTTATGTTAGCTAATTGCTCGTTTACCTTATTTTTTGCCATAATATTAAATGATTAATTGTCAAATTAATTTTAGATTGATTGTAAAAAATCGATTTAATTAAGGGGATGATTTTAACCGCTAAATTAATGCTCATTCCCTTAATAATTAACATCTTTAATTCTACTAAAAAATATCTTAATTGTCATGCGCGCGATGCTAAAATAATTAAAGATACTAAAGATATTATCCAGAGGTTAGGGAATGCAAAGAGCTAGATATAAAAGATATTCCGAGGATGTAGTAAATACCATATTAACTAATTTAGAATCAGGTCAAACCATCGCTTATAGTTGCTCTGAGGCTGGGATCAGCCAAGTAAGTTTTAATAATTGGTGTAAAAAATATCCTGATTTTAATGAGAGGGTAAACAAGGCGATCGACCTATATAGATCGAATTGTCCAGAGGCATTAAAAGTAATAGCAAAAAATAGATTACAGCAAGTATTAACCGAGGGGGTAATAATCAGAAGATCGAACCTGATTATTCACTCAGTACCCATTTACGAAAATGATGTAATCGTAGGCTATAAAGAGAAGTGGAGAGAAGAGCATATAGAAGAAACTAACATGGGAGTGCCACAATGGGCGATCGATAGGATATTACCCCCACCCCCCAAAGACTTAGAATCAGCTATAAAACTGATAGAGGCTTATGGATTAAAAACGATCGTAGCCAATACCGAGTTATTTAGGGAATGGTTAATAGCACAATCAGCAAATCAAAATAATAGCGAGGGAATGCAAAGAGGATTAACCGAGAATGAGGCAAATGATATTAGAGCTAAAATACTCGGAGTAAGTGAAACAGAGGCTGATTAAATCCTCTGGGGATTATCAGATTAAAACTCTTTACTGTCATTACATAATGACGTGCGGAATGTGGGTTATAAGCTATAAATTACCAGATATACAGATAACTGATATATCTGGTTTTATCAGTTAAGTTGTTATTTTCTGGGATTAATCAAAGGCTTTTGCTATAGCTAATCGAGCGTGATGAAAATCAATAATTTTTTTGAGTAGTTCGATATAAGAATCGATGGTATCCCCCTCATCACAAGGACTCCAATTAATTGTAAGATTATGCAAAACAGGGCTTTCAACACTTCCACTAAGGTATAAAATATTATCGATATAGCCATAAACTAAGGAGAATACAGCGCCTCGATATTCAAGATTTAATTCAGATAAAGTTAACATAAAAATATTCCTATTTAATTAGTTGTAAGTGGGATAGCGCCTCGTTAGTGTTACTAGCACTGCGAGGCATTAAAATTTTACCTAAACCATATCAGCTAAGAGATTAACAGCCTCTCTTTGGAGAGCTACTCGGTTATCGTCATAACGAGTTAAGACATCTAAATTTTTATGACGTGAGAGCTTTTGAGCTAATCTGACATTACCGTTAGAGGCATCTAAAACAGCCGTAATAGATGAATGTCTAATCTGGTGAGGAGAGAGGATTTTACCATTAGGCACATCCGAGGAGTATTTTTTAACAATCTTGTAAATGCTTTTAGTACTTAACCGATGTCCATTAGTGGCATTATCCAAAGAGATAAAAAGAGGAGATTGAGGCAAGGGCTGATAACGTACCGAGAGCCAATTATTAAGAGCCTCAACTGTTTTAGGAGCTAAATAAATAACCTCTTTGGATAACTTACCTTTTCCTTTAATCTTGAGAGTGCCTTCTTGAGAGTTAAAATCCTCAATGGATAAAGAATTAACCTCCCCCCTTCTTAATGCACAATCCCATAAGAGCCGTAAAATTGCATAATCTCGTTTACCTTTGATAGTGGCAAGGTTAGGAAAAGAAAGCATTTGAGAGATATTATCTGGGGTAGTGCCTTTGGTATCTCTGTAAACCTCTGGGGTAACGGATTTTACCTTATCTAGTAAAAAGTTACATTGCTCAAAATCGAAAGCATATCTTACCAGAGCTTTAACCGATGCTAATTTGACGTTAAGAGAGTTAGGGCTGTAATCAGCCTCAATCATTGCACTGCGATAACTACCTAGATAAGCATTAGCGGTTTTAGCATCTAATTTAAGATAATCTGATATTACCGATTTAATCTGATACTCTGAGAGATTTAACTTAATTCCCTTAACTACCTCCCCAGATAAGAGGTAATGGCAAAAATGCTTAATCCCTTGCTTATAAGTTCTTTGGGTAGTTTTCTTATGTACCGAGGCAATTAATCCGTTATAAACGTCATCGATCGAATGAGTAAGAGGAGTAATCCCCCCTTGAGAGGCAATGGTTAAAAGTGTCATAATAGTAATTAATAAGATTAAATGAGCTACCCCTTGAGGTAGTTTTTTATTATCAGGTTAATATCTGATATATCAGTTATTATAACGAAAGATAGAAAAAAAGTCAATAGGGTACGCTATTCTTGATTT